>ERZ857785.643-NODE-643-length-44948-cov-13.188270_pt1 | contig 44948 bp, 44 predicted proteins | sample MGYA00519763_ERZ857785 | MGnify/ENA primary metagenome ERZ857785 (study PRJEB31778, sample SAMEA3449365) | human gut metagenome | biome: human gut; feature: human-associated habitat; material: faeces | place: United Kingdom | collected 2010/2012 ...
AACAAACCTATTGGCAGACTTAAATATGCGCTTATTTAATTCCGCCAACGGGTATAATTACTTAATTCGAATTTTAATATATATCATATTGATTTAATTCAGCCTGTATTTGTGGAAATTGATTAGTAAAAGTATGATTATGCTTACCTTACAGTTTGTTGTAAATGTGCAAAATAGAATGAATTATTAATTATGATAAGGCAATAGCTGCTTATAATATAAGTTTTATTTGCGTGATTTGTTAAATTGAAGTTTTGGTTAACATATTAAGTCTTTTAAAATGCTTTGTTGTTTTGATTAAAATAACAGGGAATTAGATCTATAACACCAGTATATTTATTTTTAAATGCCTACTCGTTTTTATGTAAACTCTAAATCTTTCAAAAAGGTTTCTTGTTTTTGTCTAGATGGAATATATTTTGCAATGTATTGCTTATGTCAATACGTAAGGTGTTGTGGCTAATTGTTGTTGTAGTGTTAGCGTATTGATCTTTGTGATGGTTCTTCTTTTGTATATTACATTTTTATAGTGTTAAATTGTAATTGCGTTGTTGTTTGAGAATCCAATCTTTTAAAATCTCATCATTCGAGTATGTAAATTTGCAATTTTGAGTATAAGGTATGATTCATTTTGTCAAAATGATAATTCTCTATTTATCAAGTTGTTGATTTAATTATTTTAATATAATAGTGATCAATTGTCATTTTAAGCTGCTTTTGATGATATTCAAATAAGTTTTTGTAAATTTGTGTTCTAAAAAAAATTGAATATGGAGTTTAATACAAGTTTTCTAAAGCATGTATCAAGTATAATTGCACCATCCGGTTATGAAAAAGAAGTTATTGATGTATGGTGCAAAGAAATGTCACAATATGTTGATGAGATTAATCTTACAAATATAGGTAATGCTATAGCAGTAAAACATGGCTGTGGAGATACACGAAAAAAAATAATGATAACTGCTCATGCCGATGAAATTGGAATAATAGTAACTTATATTGATAATAATGGTTATTTGTATTTTGATGAAATAGGTGGAATAGATACTAATATTCTTCCGGGTAGAACAGTGTTGATAAAAGGTGTTGATAATCGTATTATTAAAGGAGTTATAGGAGTTAAACCAATTCATCTCCAAAAGGATTCTGGTTCTAAGCAATCATTAAATCCTGAAGATTTGTGGATTGATATTTGCGTAAGTAATAAAGAATCAGCTTTAGAGTTAGTAGAAGTTGGTAGTATAGGAACATTGGAATCAGTAGCATATCAACAAGGTACAAAGGTGATAGGAAAGGCTATGGACAATAGATGCTCCCTTTCAGCAATGGTTTCTATAGCTAAAATACTTGCAGAAAAAAAATGTAATGATGACATATTTTATGTTGCCACAACTCAGGAAGAACTTAGAGGAAGAGGAGCGCAGACTGCTGCATTTGCTATAAATCCGGATATATGTATAGTTTTGGATGTAACTCATGCAACAGATTACCCTGGAATGTCTCCAATAAGAGATGGTGATATAAATTTGGGAAAAGGTGTTGTTGTTGCAATTGGTCCCAATATGGATAATGAAATTACGAAAAAAGTTGTATCTTTGGCAAAGAATTTGAATATCAGCTATCAGGTAGAGGTTTGTGCACGTCCTACCGGTACTGATGCTAATGTGGTTCAGATTAGCCGTGATGGAATACGTACATTGTTATTGAGTATTCCTTGTAGATATATGCATAGTCCTGTAGAGACCATAGATATAGAAGATTTAAAAAGTTGCTGTACTTTAATAACTAAGTTAATAGAGAACAGACATTATTTATAATTATAAATTTTAAAATAAATTAAAATGAAAAAGAAAATTACATTCAATTGGTCAGAAAAAAAGATTTCTGATGCTGAACGCGTAGGGGCTATGTATTGCTTCAAACGCTGTGATGTAAACCAAAACTAATTTTGGCTTACAGAAATATTGATGCCCCAGAAAAAAGTGGGGCATTTTTTTTATAATAAATCACTACTGATAATTATGAACGGAGAATTGGATTACGATGATATACTTCATTTTCCCGAAGAAATAGTTGTAGAAAAAATCAATGATTTCTATCTGGTTATTGCTGTACAAACAGCAAATTGGATTGTTCTTTATAATTCCAGACAGATAGATTTTCTAAATATGCTACGTTCTGGAAAGTGCGTTGGCGATGTAATAGAGACGGTGGATAGTGAAGAAGCAATGGGTGATTTAAAGATTGTATTGGCTGCAATTTTTGCAAGAAAATTTGCAGGAGTTAATGGTGAGGTAACTAAGGAATATCTTGAAGGTTACAAAATGCTTAATATATATATTACAAATGCATGTAATCTTAAATGCAAACATTGTTTCATGCTGTCCGGGAAAAAACTGGAAAATGAATTAACATTAGAAGATTGGATGAAAGTTCTGACTTCATTCAAAGAGAATGGAGGAGAATTTGTAACTTTCTCTGGTGGTGAACCTCTTATGTTTAAAAATTTCCCGCAAATAATAAGTCATGCTCATGATTTAGGCTTGAAAAGTACTGTTCTTTCCAATGGATTGTTGTGGTCAGGTAAATTGATACATGATTTGGCTCTATTTATTGATGAAATTCAGTTTAGCCTTGATGGTGTTGATGAAGAAACAAACTCCATGGTAAGAGGAAGTGGGCATTTTGAAAAAGTTGTAGATACTATTGTGAAATTTGCCAATGCTGGAGTAAAGACGTCTGTCGCTACTACATTTACTTATGACAATCTTAATGAGAATACACAGACCCGATACAAAAATCTGGTCGATTTGATAAAAGAAAAAACATCAGGTAAAGATGTATTCTTCAAACTTAGCAAAAAGCTTCTTCCAGGTAGAGATGTGCATTTTAAAGCTGAAGAGAACGAAAAATACTCTGCAATAATAAAGGATATAGAAAAGCATGTTGATGAAAATGCAGATTATGAGAACTTCCTTGCTGGTCATACTGCAAATTTGGTAGCTATAAATTGTGGATTAGGAGGTATATCTGTCAGTTCGGATGGAAATGTTTATTTCTGTAACAGAATAAACGAAATGGAATCATTCGGAAATGTTACTGAGAAACCAATGTCTTTTTTCATGGAAAAAGGTAAAGAAATACATTTGGCTACTTCGGTTGAGAATGTTATCCCTTGTAAAGACTGTGAATTGAGATATATTTGTGACGGTGGATGTAGAATTGATGATTTTGATTTTGCAGGTAAAATACAATCTTCAGCTTTGCCATATCATCAGATAAGTTGTAATGATGAAAAAAAGAATAAGCTGAAGAAAAGAATGATAGATAGCTTTAATTATTTTTATAAGTTTGATTGATGGAATACAGGTTTGTGTGTATATTGAATAATACGACTTCAAACCGAAATATTGACATTGAAGTCTGTATGGAAACAGGTTCCAGGTCTTTGTCTCCGTTTCAAAGAAAAGTAAACGGAGACGATATTCGTCGTTCCAAAACTTTTCAGACAGACCGTTTGGCTCAAATCCTGTTTATGGTTGGACAGGAAGAACAGCCGTTTATTTTCTTTCCAGTGCAAATGGTGAATGAAGAACTAATTCAAGTTTTGTCTAATCATGAATGGATATACCAGCGTTCTGGAGGGAAAAATTCATCTCTAAGAAAAATAAAGAATATAACATCTGTTCTGAAAAACTCTGTTTCCCTAGATAAAATACCTATTTGCAAAGGAAAACTTATCGGTGGAGAAATTTATATATCAGATATTCGGGCGTGGTGGAAGAAAATGAATCTAAGATTTAGATATGAAGATTCTGCTACATTATATCCAATATGTTATACTTCCATTCCAATTAAAAATGATAATAACGATTTCTTTTACAGAGATAAAGAGGGTGAAGATATATTTATAAAATCTATTGATTCAAATCTTGACAGATTATACAGCACTTTATCGTTAGACAAGCCCGATGTGAAGGTACTTACAGAACTTATATCTAAGGGATGGAAACTCTATTTACCCTCTTCTAAAGGAACATACACTACAGCTTCATATCATAGAGATAAGAATGGAATAGAGTGGTTTTCATCTGCAAATGAAGAAAGTCCTGATTCTTTAAATATTAAAGATATTCTTCATGCATATCTTAATAGCAGAAATTATGTAGAGTCAGATGGTAACTTTAATTTGTTTGATTCTGATAAGATAAAGAATCTTACTCCTGAGAAGTTTATCGGTAGTTTGATTCCCAACAATATAAATATCGAGAATTTTTATAAACCTATAATACCTTTATCTGATAGCGAAAGAGAAAAAATAACTTCGATAGTTATTGAAAATGTGAATGTACATTTGAAACCATATCAGATGGATGGTGTTATGTGGTTGTCTCAGCTCAGAAAGAATCATAGGGGAGGGCTGCTTGCTGACGATATGGGATTGGGCAAGACACTACAGACATTGGCTTATCTTACTACAATAACTGAAGAAAATAACAGATTTCTTGTAATATGTCCAGCTTCACTTACTGCAAATTGGAAAAATGAGATAATGAAGTTTACTCCCCAATTATTAGAAAGAATTGAAATACAGTCATACGAAGCCATAAGGATTCATGCCTCGGAATACCACAAAAGAGAATTTGATACAATAATAGTAGATGAAGGACAAATGGTAAAGAATGACAATACACATCGTCATAAAGCCATAGAGTCACTTAACAGGCATTATTTGATTATCCTTAGTGGTACTCCCATTGAAAATTCTATTGATGAAATATGGGCACAATTTAAACTTATACAGCCAGAAACTGAGCTGATATATAATAAAATCAAGAGTTTGACTGACACTAACGATAGAAAGAGGGTAGTGGAACTTTCTAAAATGTTTTTGTCACCGTTTATATTAAGAAGGACAAAGGATGAGGTTTTGAATCTGCCTGATATGGTAGTGAAAAATGTATATATAGAGCTTTCGAAGGAAGAAAGAGAAATATATTCCAAAGTAAGAAAAACATTTCTCCTTGCTATGAGTGATGGAACAAGTGGACGATTGACCAGTATAGCACTTGAGGGATTATTAAGATTAAGACAATGCTGTGTAAACACCAGTCTTTTGCCACTTAGTCTGAGTGGAAAAGCGATTATAGACAGTTCTAAATTCAATTTCGCAATAAAACTTATAAAGGATTTCGTTTCACAAAACCATAAAGTATTATTGTTCTCACAATTTACTTCAGCTTTGGAGTTGCTTATAAAGCATCCGAAACTGAAAGAACTGAACCCGTTAATACTTACAGGTGAGACGCGTAACAGACAAACACTTGTCAATACATTCCAGAATGATCCTTCTGCCACAGTTATGATGGTAAGTATAAAAGCAGGTGGAACAGGACTGAATCTTACTGCTGCCGATAGAGTAATTCTGCTGGATGACTGGTGGAATCCTGCTGTTGAGAGTCAGGCTTTTGCACGTACTCATCGGATAGGTCAGAAAAATGATGTTAAGGTATATCGTTTGGTTTGCAAAGATACCGTTGAAGAAAAAATTTTGGAACTACATAAAAATAAGGAGGAAATGTCCGAATTATTCAATACTATAAATGAAAAACTTACAATAGAAGAGATAAAACAACTTTTTGACTAATAAATCTATAATATAATGGAACATTTAAGTAATGCGCTGAAAGCTGTTTTTAAGGAACAGGATGGCGATGAAGTCCTTTTTTGTGCGGATATGTTGCAAAAGGATAATCAATATAACCGTGGTGAAATGCCACGTCCCGATACGGAGATGAAAGAATCGCAGATTCAATATCTATTAAGAAAGGTTAATGCATATAATACTTTAGATCAAGAATCAATAGTAGGGCAGGTTGTAGTTTCTGAGTGGATGAAACCTTTAAAGTCTCATAAAGAGTTAAAATCTTTTGACCTGTCAGTTTTCAATATGTTGTTGCATTTTGCTTGTAAGACTATATATTTTAAAAACAACGATCCGGTTTGTCATTATTCCAAATTATTAAGATGGCATAATGTCTCAAATCTCTTTGGAGAAGATACATTTACTACTGTATTTGCAGCATCTCTCGATATTGTTAACAAGTCCAAAAGGAAATATTTTGATTGGCCGGCATATATTGACCATAATAATAAGGAAATTAATGCTCTGTTTAAAAATAAAATGGCAGATCTCCACATGCACTTAAAAGGCTCTTCATATAATTTTGATATAAGCTGGCTTTCGATAATGAACAATATTACGAGCATGGAGAATGTTTTTACCGAAGTTTATAACTTGCGGAAAACTTACGGATGGGATAAAGACCTTTATGCAAAAATGTATAGAGCATGTGCCATACGTTTATATTTAGCCTCAAGAACCGGATTACTATCAGAAAATGCCCAAATTACATCTGCACAATTGTCAAATATCATTGACGATAAAATAAATAATGCAAATGACGCTATTGCAAAAAGTGCAATAGATGAATCTGTTAAACGTCAATTATTGGAGTCACATTCATTGGAATTTCTACTGTCTAAAGCTAAGGAAACATCAAAACATTTTGAAGATAAATCTGACTATCAGGATTTGGATTATATACGAATTCCACGTTACAATAAGGATAATGTTAGATCTATACTTTCATCTGAAAGAGAACTGATGTATAGTGTTTTTAGACTATTATTAGAGGGGTGTGATGACTATAAAGATATAAGTTCTCTTTTTTATAGTTATCTCTGTTATAAGGTTAAATTTAGAAATGCGATAATTCAGTTAAATTCTACGGTTGGATTTCACAATTTTACATTGTATGAAGAAATAAAAGATAAGTTTATTGCAAAAAGACATAAGAAATTTCTTTATAAAGCAGCGATAGAGTCTTTTTTAATAAATGGTAAAGATAGGTATCTTGAAACTCGTATAGTTCCTGATACAACAGCAGAAGGCATAGCAGAAAAAATAAAAGAAATAGCGGAAAGTGTAGATGAAAAATATAAAGAAAGATTTTCAATTATATTACATTTTATAAAGTCTAGAGATGAAAGAAAGGATAAGGAATATAGGCATAAGGAGTTAAGAGAAGATATCAAAAAAAGAGCTTTTGCTATACATAAATTCCGTAATAATGCTGAATATCTTGGAGTAGGTTCCGAAGATTATCCTCTTTCTGGATATGTTGTGGGAATTGATACTGCAAACACAGAACTCATGTGTCGTCCAGAGGTCTTTGCTCAAGCTTTTCGATTCCTTAGATACCATAATATAAAGAATAATGGAAGACAAAGACCTAATGATTTGAATATAACCTATCATGTTGGAGAAGATTTTTATGATATAGCAGATGGGCTTCGTGCAGTCGAGGAAGCTATGATTTACTTTAACTTGAAAAATGGTGACAGATTAGGCCATTGTCTTGTACTAGGTACTGATGTAAGAAAATACTATTCCATGCGTTATAACACTATATGCTGTACCAAGCAAGTTCTGCTTGATAATATGGCTTGGTTACATCATAAGTGTAAAAGACTTTTTGGCTATACTTCTCTTTGTTATTATTTAGAAGGAATATTTAATCAATATTTTTATGACGTGTATCAAGGGCAAATATATCAGGATGGTAAGATTAATTATGAATTATTGGATGATCCTGATGTTAATAATAATATCAATGACTATTATCAGTCGTGGGTGTTAAGAGGAAATAATCCTAAATTTGCTAGTGATATGGAAGAAAGTGATGATGAATTAGAACAGGAATGGGACAACTGCGCAGAAAATCATGAATATGGAATAGAAATTGCAAAATTCAATATTAATGCGCTTGAATTGTTCGATCAGTATCACAAAGATGAAATTGTAGAGAGAGGCTCAGAAGCTGTAGCCTTTACCATAAAAGAAAGCTATGTAGAAGATTTTTATAAGCTTCTTGAGGCAATACAAGAGCAATTACTTAAAGAGATTGAAAGCAAAAGAATATCTATAGAATGTAATCCTACTTCCAACTACAAAATAGGAGAGATGTCAAACTATGATGAACATCCAATACTGAAATTTTATAATAGTGGTTTGAATACTCCTTACAACAAACATGATATAGCTGTTTCAATTAATACAGATGATCAGGGCGTATTTTCTACATCGTTGGAAAGAGAGTATTCTTTGATAGCTTTGGCTATTGAAAGGCATCAGACTGAAGGGTTTAAAAATTCACCAAGGCAGATAATAGACTGGCTTGATAAAATTAGACAAATGTCTGTTGAACAACAATTTGATAATGATATTTTTAATTATAAAAAAAATTAGTTTATGGGAAAATTTTACAAAGAATTTGCTTTAAAGAAAGTCCTTGAGTGTGAAGGTCTAGAGTTTTTGAAAAATGTCAAAGTAGGAACAGAAGTTTACTTAAAGAATGATTTAGATAACAAAAAATTCAAAGGTTTAACTAATCAAGTTGGTATTACAAAAGAAGAAGGGAAAGGTAATGTGATTGGTGTAATTCCCGAAGAAGAGGGACGGCTAATTAAAGATATTCTTGATATGGGATGGAATAAATTATTTAAAGCAGTAATTAGCCAAAACGATAGTACAAAACCGTTGGAGAATCGTTTTAAAGTAGCTGTCTATATAAAACAAAAATAGTAATTAACTTTTGTTTATAATTTATGAAGGTGTAAATCAACTACACCTTCATAAATTATAAAAGACACACTGGTCTATAGAATAAACTCAAAATAAGGATGTTCCAAAGAGTCAATATCCTCTTCTTGTATTAAATTATTATGAACCAAAAATGATTTAATATATAGTTTACGGGCAAATGTAGAAACGCCTTCGTAATACACTTTTGTATAAATGCCTGTTTTAGGACGGTTTATCAGACCGGCTTCAATGTACATTGGCATTATACAATATAGAGCATTGGGCAAAGAACGATTACTAGCGTATATTGAAGACATTTTATTTAGTATGAGCTGTGTTGATACTTCATCCTGAACATGGAAGAATTTTCCAAGGACAACCATTGCATCATATCCAAAACTATATGCGGCATTAATTAAAGATGTAAAGATAATTGCTCTATCACTTTTATGCTTCATTGCTACATAATACTCATTCTTGTGTTCTTCAATAAAAGGGAATAAAGGATTACGTATAGATAATCTACCTATGATACTGCGTGCTTTATTTATTCTGTTGCTCCCTTCATATTCTCCTGAAGCCAAATCTGCTGCAAATTCAGATGAATAACACCCTTCTAAGGCTGCTTTCATAGCCATCTCAATTACATTTATACTTATTCGCTGATTGATTCCAACAGTTTTTCCCATATTATTTCTTTTTAATTGTGATGAAAGGTATTACTACTTCAAGAAAGTGAGATCCTCCATGAGTTATACATTCATTATTATTAAAACTATACAGATTTCTCCATACAGCACTATTATTAGTCCATTTCTCCGTACTGAGAAGTTGATTTTCAATATCATTATTGGATGATATAAATCTGTCAAGATATTCTTTTTTTGAATAAATCAAGTGGCGTTTGCCCCTGCTCTCTTTTTCAAAAAGAAAAGTTTTTTCTTGTGAAGTCAGATTTCTCCATGGGGAAGTATATACATTACCATGATCTGTAGTTATATATATATGATACCCATTTTCGTGTAATTCTTTTATATCTTTAGCTGTATCGTGTGCCCAATTTTCAGTAAGAAGATACAGCTCTTTATTACTGGATGAAGAATGCATTTTTTCATCAAGATCTGTATCTACTAACGCAATTCTACGATACTGCATGTTATCCAGACACAAACTGCCGTGAATATATCCTACTTCATAAGTTTGCAATCGTTTCGCAGCTTTTTGTTTTGAAGAAGTCCAGAAATCAATCCATAAACTGCTTTCAGACTTTGGCGACTGATTATATTCAATAACAGGAGATTCACCTCTGAATATAGCCTGTCTTGATAATTTTGTAATGGATGGAATCCATGAAAGGATTTGATTATCATCAGTTCCTATTTCTAGAAAACTTAGTTCTCTCTTCAGCAAAAGATATTGCCAATAACTCATTCCATCTATGACTACAAGTGCAACTTTATCTGTTCTGGAGTGCTGATGTAATATATTAGGCAATATTTTATGTACCATTTTAGGCCTTTGAATGGCTGAAGAGTTAATCATTGAAGCATATTTACTGTCAATGAACTTTTGAAAATCTTCATTAATGGTTTCTAGAACAGAAACAATATTGTCGTATAAATTGTTCTTGATTGCGGAAAGTAACAAGTAAGATATTTTTTCTATTGTTTCAACCTTTTCCCATTTTAATGGAATTCTAGTCAACTCTTTTTTAAGTGTTTCTTCATCTGTACCATATATGCTATCGGTTTCTTCCAATAATTTAATGGTTTCCTGTGCTGTAAGTGTATTGGTAAACTTCTTTTTGTATATATAAGATGCAATATTGAATGTAAGGTTTTTTGCCTTGAGTAGTACTATCTCATTACATGCAGGAAGTAATTTAGATATCTTAAAAGTTGGTGCTACATAAATATGCATCATAATATCAGGTAGAATACTTTCCACATCGTCATAAATGTAACATACCTTGTTTCCGGAGTTTTTATCACTTAGTTCAAAACGTACTCTTAGTTCAATAGAAGACTCAATAGGGAGTAGGAGCAAACCTGACTCTTTGAGTATTTTCTCTTGTGTATCAGGTCTGCTTAAGAAACCATCCGGATTGTTAACGACACTAATCAGATGTGTTTCGGATGTGATGCTATCTATTATTCTTTGTATAAAACTATCCATTTACTCTAACTGTCAAAATCATTGTTACATCTGGGATAATACTTTTTGATTTTTCGAATGCGGCTTGCCAATTCTTTCTTTCTTCTTTTAGCCTTTTCAGTTTTGAATTTCTTATATTGCTAATACCAATTTTGCTAATTCTTTGTTCAGAATAATCTATTGCTCTAACCTTCTTTTCAAATATGCTTTTAAGATTATTTTCTATTTCACATTCCATCCTGTGAAACACTGCATGTAGATTATTCTGTAGAATGGAATTATTGTCAAAATCCAAATTATAAGGCATTTCACCACAATATTCAAATGCATCTTTGGTTTGTACAAGTCTGTTCCAAACATCATTGCCGTATGGAGCGTAAACTTTACCATTATCTGCCACAAATTGAGCACTGTAGGTTGTTTTAGTTTCATAATTGTTCTTGGCAGATATTTTCCAAACAGTGAGGAAACCATTAATGTCATTTCCATCGTGTGATGTGATAACCGGAATTTTCTTTTGGCTATTCCCGTCAATACCATCGAGCAAACGCTTAATATATGGATGCTGCAAGGTTAAATGTTCACATTCAGGATTAAACCCTATTGATGAAGAATCAAAACATGCGTTTATCTTCTGTCCGTTTATTTCATATTCAGTTACACCTGTAAGTAACTTGTTTATTTTTCCGTTTTCACTTATGGCATAAAGGTTCAGCAGCTCTTCAAGCCAAACTGGAAGAGGGCTGTATTTTACTTCTCCTGCACTTTCTTTCACAATATCTTGTTCAGAGAAAGCTGGCAGCAAACCTTCTGTGGCCTTATAATCGTGTAATTTTTGCCGTATCTCATATAACCAACTCTCACTTGCAAATTCAAATCTTTTAGGGTCGAGTAATGATTGAAGGTAGAGATGATTTACATCTTTCATGTTTATTGTAGAATCCAGTACATCTCCACTTTTATCAATTCCCAGTTCATTCAGTATGGCATCAAGTTTTTCTACAATAATCTCATAAACTCGGGTATCTACAGAGTTGTTTGTCAACATATTATATGCAATGACAGGATGCTTTTGTCCAATACGGTCCACACGTCCTATCCTCTGTTCTATAGCCATAGGATTCCACGGCAAATCATAGTTGAACACGATATTACAAAACTGCATGTTCAGAGATTCGCCTGCAGCATCTGTTGCAATCATGACCTGAGCATTGTTTTTAAATTTTATTAATGCTTTCTGTCGCTCTTGCAAGTCCATGTTGCCATTTATGCCAACTGTGGTAAATCCAGCCTTTTCCAGTTGTTCATTAAGATAGGCTTGTGTTTTTCTGAATTCTGTGAATACTAGAATCTTAAGCTTTGAATCATTATATTTGTCTTGCAGAGAATAGATGTTCTGAATCAATGCTGTAGTTTTTGCATCCTGTTCGTATGCAATACAGTTTTGAGCTTCGGCAATAAGTTCTGCTAAAGCAGTTTCTTCATTAATATAGTTTGCATTCGGATATTCCACAGAATAATCTTCAGTGTTCAAATCCTCAAAATCTACCGTTTCTTCTTCATCATAATTACTGATGTCATCTACACAGCCGTTCTGCAAACGCCATAATCTGGTCTGCATGGCAGACAGTATGGCAGCGGTACTACTACTGGCCAGTTTTTGCATCATGACCATTACAAGACCAGTTGCATTTCTGTTGCCGTGCTTAGCTTTTCCAAAACAATAGCGTACGTATTCAGTTACATGCTTATAAAGAGCTATTTGTAATCTATGTTGGTCATTATCAAGATTTACATTGATTCTTACTGTATTTCTGGGTTGGAATAACTTTTTGCCATCATAGTCTACGGCATTACGTTTTTCAGAACGCATTATGTATGGCTCAATTTCTTGAATACTTGGCGTGCCCTCCCCTGTAAAAGCATCCGAATCAATTAATTGAAGTACTCTTCTGAAATGATCACTTTTTCCGCGATGTGGGGTTGCTGAAAGTAATAGGACATTTGGAACAGAGTTACATAAGGTTTCTGCCATTTGATATCTTGACACTAATGCAGTAGAACCACCCATACGATGGGCTTCATCCAAGATAAGCATATCAAAATCTGCATTTACCACAGCCTCAAGACGGTACTTGTTGTATTCATCTATTTTATCCTGAGTCCATCCCTGTCTTGCTATCAATGGCTTTAGGGCATCTGTAGAGACGATAATCTGATTATGCTGCTTCCAAAAGTTTAACTCTTCTTCGGCTTCAAAACTTGCGAATGTACGAGCCATACCGGAAATGAATTCACTGTCATATATGTAGAAGCTTTCATTGAAATGCTCCTTGAGCTCTTGTTGCCATTGAAGCATTGCCGACTTGGGAACAACAAGCAAGATTCGTTTCAGCTCACCTCTTAATTTCTTTTCTTTTATGATAAGACCTGCTTCAATAGTCTTTCCCATACCTACCTCATCAGCCAGAAGAAATCTTGTCTGTATGCCTTGCATTACCTTTTCCAGTACTAAAATCTGATGAGGAAGTGGTATCAGACTACTTTCGTATGGAGCAAGTAATCTTTTTTGTGCCATTTCCTCTTTTATTCGTGCAGCTATGGCTACATAACGAACGTATGACATACCGATTTTCTTATCATCAGTTATATCATCTTCAAGGTCAGAACGCAAAACTTGTACAAAGGTGTTGTCCTCAAGAATATGAATCCATACTGTATCCTTTCCAAATAAAGTCTTGCTGCCTATTATTTCAACACTCTTGCCATTGTATTTCATTGTTTCTTTCTGTACTTTTGATTTGGACTGGTTGATGCATCAGGGTATTGTTTCTCCAATAGGCCAAGCTTCAGCATCTCTGGTATAATCCTTCCTCTTAAATATTGACGGCTTTTACCTGTTTTTTCTGATATTTCATCTATTGTAATCCAATCTTCACATATTTCAAGAACCCTATTTATTAGTGTCTCTTTAGTTAGACGTTGACCGTGTTCATTAGAACTTGTATCATTAGCATCATAGCTTGTATCATTAGCATCATAGCTTGTATCATTAGCATCATAGCTTGTATTATTAGCATCATAGCTTGTATCATTAGCATCATTAAGATAAAGATATAATGATACAGTATCAGGTTGAACATGTTCTACAAGAGCAGGGATATGCCATTTGTTATCAATAGCTCCTTTTACTATATAATCAGCACCACTGCCAGCTTTTTCTCCATAACCTAATTGAATAAAGAACTTCTGAATAATGGGATTACGGCAAACACTCTGACTTCCTACATAAAAGTCATCTACAGAAATAAGCATTCTTCCCGGATTCCTGAATGTTATTTTGTCCTTCTCTCTAACAATAAGAATGTTACCTTGTTCTGCATAATTGCAATGGACTATACAATTTACCAAAGCTTCTCTAATTGCAATATGTGCAGATGTCTCTTCTGTTCTTTCTATACCGTTTAATAAAAATGGAGCAGGTAGTGTTTGTGATAACTTGTTATATACCTTGAAGAAAAATTGATAGAGGTTAGCATTCCAGGAACCGTCTGCATATATTCTGTCCGACCATCTTTCATTGGTGTTATTACTTAGTTTTTCCTGATAATCTACGAAGTACCATGGACAGCAAACCTGGTCTGTAATGCTTTCTGTTTTACCGAACATCAGAATGCCGGCGCGAGTGAATCCCTCCTGACCGTTTTCTCTATCCACACGATATGCTCCGATTTTGCATAAGAAATTAAAATCGTCCAATTCGTTCCACGGATGATTGTCTTTGCGGAGCATAAACCGTTGGCGATACCCTTTTAATGTAGCGACATCAATATCATTCATCGAATAGTTCGGTAATATCTGATTGTCAAAAGGTAAAGTTGCATGGTGAGCATCGGCAAACATCTGACGAATTTCAGAATCAGTACAGTGGTAATCTCCTTCATGGTTTCTCTTAAAAGTATTTCCAAAAGGATTTCTTGTAAGATATACCGGTCGGATGTCATACGATGCTCTTGGTATTCTGAATAGAAGAACAAAATTTCCATCGATGTCTGTTTCATACACATCACGTTCGGCAAGCATTGTTGCGCTTACTTTTTCTTTGTTGTGCGCACAGTCCCAGAAACGTTTCTTATATGTATCAATTTGCTGCTTGTTAAGACCGTCGGGCATGAATATCCCATTCTTTTCCTTTATACCTAATACGATGATTCCACCGTTTGTATTGGCAAATGCAGAAAATGTTTCCCAGAAGCTTTCCGGCAATCCTCCTTTTGCTGATTTGAATTCAACCTCCGAGTTTTCGGAACCACTGATCAATTCCTTTATATGTCTTTTTATGTCAGATGTCATTTTTGCTTTGATTATTATATTTTATACCCTTGATGAAGCAATGTCATAGTACTGCAACAGAACTTCGTCTTCCTGTAGAAGTGATTCCAGAATATGGTCACCTACGGTTACTATAGCCTGATAGTTCTTCTGCTTGTAGCATTCTTTGAAACCATAGCGCAATACTTCCAGACGGGTATCTTTCATTCTCTTTGCTTTCGGTTTTTGGGCTTGTTCCAGATACATGTTGAATTCCTTCATCATTCTGCGATTTCGGATTATTTCAAGGTCGGCAGCCTTTTCAGGGTCCGGATTACGCCAATTACCTTCTTCATCTTTGATGAAATTTTCTTCAAGGATTGACATTAGTTCCGGAAGAACGTCTCCTTTTTTAGGAGGAAGCATATTCTTCATCCATTCTGGCTGTAAGTCTGAATATGTCTGCGAGTTTTGAAGCTCTCTTTTCAACCATTCTATACCTTCAGCTTCACTGCTGATGAATAGTGCCATAGGTACAAAACCAGAACATTTTTCTTTCTTTTGTTCATATTCAATTGCTTGTGATGCCGTGAAGAACATACCGTCTCTTTCTATAAATCGTTCTTTAAGCTGCTTTTGAAACTCTTGGGCATCCATAGGGATGGCATAGCCTTTTTGTACATAGTAGGATATCAGTCTGTCGAATAATATCTTAGGGCTACGTTCAATTACAGCTGTTGTAGATTCTCCTTTGCTTAAATGTACAGGTAGATGTACAAGCAGTTCTTCGATAAAGTCCATTGCTGTTTTGGCCTTATCTTCAGATTTTTCAAATTTCTCTATTATGGCATCAGAAGGTTTATAGCAAGTAATTACTAAGTCTTGCTTTACTGCAGTAGTGGTAGTTACAGCATTAAATGAACCTTGTTTTTTGTCTATTGCAGCGACATTTACGACTACAAATCCTACACTTTGCAATGCATTTTGAATGCTATTCCATACAGATGCGCTAGTATTGCTAAATTCTATGGTAATCCATTTACCAGGTTTTAGAACACGATAGAACTCTTTGAATGATTTGTACATAAGTGATTGATAATCAAATAAAGATTTCTTTTGTTCTTTGTTTATGATTGCTTCTTCTTTGTTATTGGTTGTTACTTTTAGCCATCCTTCCCATATTGAATTTAATTCAGAATACATAATATTAGCTCCGAAAGGTGGATCTATAAAAATATAGTCTACAGATGAATTTGGTAGATTATATAATGATGTCGCAGAATTAACACTAATGGCAGAATTTCCTCTAGTTTCATAGAAACATCTGTTGAAATCTGTTATTTTTGATTTTAGCAGTTTAATAGGATTTTGTTCAATATTTAATGATGGGATAAAAAAAGTTCCATTTAATATACCTCCTTTTCGATCTAACCGAAATTTATACATTGAGGAACTATTTTGAATTATTGATGTTAACCAACTCTGAAGATATATATCTTTTCCTGATAAGTCCGAAACTCTATTGTTTAATATAAAATTACGCAAATGAAAGAAATGGTGTAAATATTCTATGTGATTAGAACTTTTTATTGCTTTTGTTTTTTCTCCAAATGGAAGTTTGTTAGTGTATAAATTAAGATTTAATTTATATAAATTCGTATTTTCAATAAGATTCTTATCTTTAGCATCTATATTTTTTTCTCCTCTTTTGCCAGATAAAGTATAATTAACCCTTACTGGAACTTTTTTATTCAATGTAACTGTTTTATTCAATAACGAATCAAATGAAGTTTCCCATGCTTTTTCCATATTCTTCTTGGAACAAGTATTACCACAATGTGGACATGGAAAAGAATCTTTCATTATTTCTTTATCTAAATCAACAGCTTCGTCCCATAAAACAATCTCATTTCCGCAAGATGGGCAAACAAAAACATCACTCCATATTGTATAATTAATTTTGGCTTTTTTACCATCTACCTCAGTTTCATACATCCATCCAAGTTCTTTTTCTACTTGTTCTAGAATTCTTAATGCTTTTCTTTCAAAAGCTTTGGGGTCGAATTTTAGATTATATGTAGCTGCTATTAAAGAGGCAATAGGAGATAGGTCAGAACAGATACTATGTCTGACTCCAATTTCAGCTTTCTCTCCTTTTTTTAATAAAGCCTTTACATCATTCTCTGAGCCACATAACTGTGCTGCAACACCGGTCATTCCAGTGCCACAAAAACCATCGAATACAATATCGCCAGGTTGCGTGTAATGTAATATATAACGCATTATTGCAGGATGTGGTACCTTTGTATGGTAGGCATGAGCCATATAAATCGGGTTGTTTTTCCCTTCACTGACGTCAGCTGCGTATGGCGTTTTTACCTCAAAATTTGCTTTACGTTTCCCTTCTTTTTCCAATTCAACTTTTTCCTTTTCCCATTCTTCGATAAAATCATTTAGCCAAGGATTGGGGCAAGCCGTATAATAAGGAGGATCGGAGAGATTGATTATATCATCATCCTCTCCAATTGGGAAACCTTCGATTTGTTTCAACTCTGGCAGTTTTTTACGAAGCTCTGCACGAAAATACTCACGACGGGCATCTTCGCTTGGGAATTCCATTCCTAAACAAACAACTTTATCTGGTACAATCTTTGTTTCTTCAAATTCATCATCAAGAAACAATCTAGGGCTTATATCTTTTGAACTCATTTAAATCTGTTTATTTATTTTACGATTATTCGAATATCCTCCGGCTTATGTCCTCTGCTATGATTATCAATATATGCTGCCAAGGCATCAAGAGCCTGCTGTTTAGTCATAGGACGGGAGAATATTTTAAGCATCTCGTTATGATTGATTTCTACCTTTGTAAAACTCCTCTGGAGCTTGTTGATAATATCAATCAATATGCGTGCATATTGCGGATTCAGAGTAATATTTCCGTCAATAAACTGTTGTATGGTAGATCTCTCTTCCTGAGTAAGCATTTCCTTATTTCTCAGAATGGTAGGGTCTTCCAACGCATCATGAAAGCCTTGCTCATATTCTGCATAGATTTCTTTCAATTCATCTTTTAAGTCTTCCAGTTCCGGCAATTCATCTTTTTGCATGGATGGATTAAAGCCATCTACAGATGTAGGTACAGAAAGAATCGCATTCTTGTTGACTGAAGAATTTACTACTTTCAATAGATTCATCTTCCTCAACCAGTTGTCATATCTTGAAGGATTGATAAATGAAGCATTCTTTATGATGTCACACAATTGTTTCTCGGTGCTTAGCATTACCGCACTTTTCTTTCCATGATCTATTTCGCTTATATGAGCTTTCAGATAAGCTTCCATATACCATGTCGCATACCTGTCTTTGAGTGCTTCCAGTTTCAGTTTGTAAGCATCTCTTGCCTGTTTTCCCTTGTTTATTACTTCTTTGATTCCGTCAATGGAAGAGATTATTTCTGTTTTCAAATCATTATCATTTACATTTGATAGAGCAATGCGCAGATATGAAACCAAATCTCTGAATCCATCCAGTTCCTTCATCAAGTCTAAAGTTTCAAACACTTTGCTGCGAGTTTCGGTCATGGCCGTTTTTACAACGTCTATCGGCCAATCGATGTTACGCATCTTGGCTTTGGTGTTGTAGCGCTGCATGTGATTGCAAATACCTTTCAGACGAACCAATTCTACATCAAAATTGCGGGCATCATCTTCTGAAATGATTTCTATATCGTTAAGAAAATAATATCCTCCTTGAATTTTATGCTGAAGTGTCACTATAATATTCTCCAACTCTGAAGCTTTGGCCAGTAAATCAGCAAAGATACTGCTATTGGGATTATCAAGCTCGTTTGTACGGTCCACACCCAGTAAGCCTAAACATATTTCCCTTACAAGAGGGATGTTTATTCCCTTAGGTGGACATACATTGGAGAATGTATAGCAATCCTGTGGATTGAGTTTACTTATATCTGATATATTGCCGGCATTAATTCGGCTTCCTCCCTGCAATACTATCTCAATTTCGCCAAGTGCTGCCATAGTAGCAAGCACAAGCATCTCAAGGTCAGCTTCGATATGATAATCAATCGAGATATATTCATGCGTGTCAGCATAGAAAACTTCCAGAATTTCATCCCGATTCAAAACTTGTCCTCCTTTGGCTTCAAGCTTGTTTTTTATACTTCGGGCATATTCTGAATGTTCGGAACTAAGCCTTCCGTTTTCCCATAATCCAAGTCCCATCAAGATAGCTTCACCATTCCTGTTTATCGTGGTTGGTGATGCAATTTTAGCACGGGCCGAACGTAAGAGGTTTTCTCTGTTTTCATTGGTTAGAGGTTGCTGCAAAGCTGAGAACTTAGGATAATGAGGATTTTCTAGCTCAAATTGTTTTTCCATGATATACGACGTGACGGCACTTACTGCATCGATTTTGGAATCAGCTTGTGCGCCAGGCATACCTTGCATAGGATGCTTGTCGCCTATATATTCTACCATGATTTTAGCCAGGAACTCGTTGTTGAACATATTTCTGGCTTCCTTGTAATATTTCTCCCGCAACTGTTTGTAACGAGGCTTTTCATCTGTGCTTGCACTACCTTCTTGCGAGAGGGCAGAACCATATAACACAATCTTTTGTTTCAGCTCTTCGCTTAAATCATTCATCAGAAAATAAACACTATCCTTTTCAGCAGGTCTTGAAGAATTGCTCGTGTCAAAAATCGGCATGAAGAATATATAGAAATGTTGTTGTGGCTGAGTGGTAGAACGTTCATTGGGATTACCCATAAAAATATACCCTGTCCTACTACATTTATGTGATTGCCACTCTATATGATGTTCCCATATTCTGAAGTTTCTGCGATATGTTTCACCTTCAACCGGAAGAACTTCTGAAAGGAACATGTAGAAATATTCATCTTTCTGGCCATCACCCATTTGGGCTGCATAGTCTTTGACTTTCTGTTCGTAGTTTACACCACCTTCTATACGAATATGATATTCGTTGTTTTCTCCTTTAACAAAATACTGTCCGATAGTTGCCGAAACGATAGAATCAAGTACACGTGTGAATGCCAAGTCTACAAGTTCGTCAAAATTTTCGCATGTAATATCTACATGGCATAAATCATTTGCCAATGTCTCGGCAGAAACCCCGTTGGGATGGCTTAAATCTGCCTGTAACATTTTTATGGCTGCTGCTGAAACAATTCTGTGAGCCAATACCTTCTTTGGGGCAAGTCCTTTGGTGAAGTTTTCTTCTATCTTTTGATCAATCAGTGCTGTGATAGAACTTACTTTGCTTACGTCGGGGTCGGCATTCAAATCTACATTTCCTAGCATATCCTGCCAATAGGAATCATAACAAATGAGACCTGGTTTATCTGTCGGAACCTCGTCGTTTATGATAGTACTGAACTTTTTTGAAAGGGTTTTCAGGACTTCGCGCTGACTTTTACCTATTCGAATGAGTGAGAAATTTTCAAAATATGACGGATGGACAGGGAATAGGTTTACGTATGTTTCCAGATTGTTGTTCATGTGTGGAAACATAGTAGTGAACTGGGAAAGATGTTTACGTATCTGTGCTTTCTGGTGTTCGTTTTTCTGCAACAGTCGTTGCTGCACAATGAATTGTACATCTTCCTTCTGAATAGTCAAATCGACATATCTTTCATTTACATGTCCCAGCATATCTTTGGCAAACTGGAATTCAGGAGAACGGTAAATCAGTTCCTGTACACCGAAAACCATACGGAAATGGGTACGGTCGCTCATCTGTCCAAGAGCTTGTAACACTTGAAGATCTCTGTTTAATTTAGCAGGTTCGCTTCTTCCTTTCAGGTATGCCAGCATCTCATCTACCACCAGCATAAAGCCTTTGTCTGGATAGACTTCCTCAAAGGCTGCCAGCATTAACTCTAGTTTCTCAGAATAGGTGCGGGGAGTGTCATCATCCGATATGCGATAATCTACGCCCCATTCTTCTAATGCAGCATCGATTTTGAATGTTATTACTTCCCATAATTCCTGGTTATTGCCTAATTCAAAACGATACACCTTATACTTTCCGGCAATTGTCTTTAACCACTCTTTTGCTTTTTCGCTTTGAACCAGGTCAAGATAGTCTGCATTTTCGGCTATAATGGAAAACAAAGACATTAAATGAGATTTACCGGTACCATAATTACCTACAATCTGAATTCCTTTAGTTTCTGTTGTTGAGTTCAGATCCAATTTACCACAAATCTGTGGAATAATATAATTTTCAAATGTCTGAGAACAAACAAAGTTCTTTACCAGTTTCTCACGATAATCTTCGTTATCAAGTTGTCCGAACTTGATAATTTCGTCAATAGGATCGAATTGTATAAGGTCGCTATATTTCATTGTAAATTGTTTTATTCGAAATTTCAGTTAGGTTTATTGAGTATGAGCTTTTAAAATCTCCTGCCAAATAAAAGATATTGTTTATAGCAGTCCCTTCATTTGAATCTATTATAAGGATAAAGGATTTTGCCCAGGAATCTATTTTTGCTCTTAAATTGAATTTCAAAGCTGGTTCAAAAAGAATCCCAATATTTTTAATAGCAATGTATTTACCGATATCTTTATCGTTTACAATATTGCTACTGATTATTTTCTCAAGAGCATCGCCTGCAATTAATGACAATCTTTTGTTGTCTATATTAGATTCTATTGCTTTGGATAATTCTTGTCCAATATCAATATATGGTACTATTATGGAAGAAAAAGGCATAAATAATAATTTATATCTGGAATCCTTATTTATGTATTTAGTCAAGTTTATCATATTGGAGTCTTTTCTGAACTTATTACTTAATCACTTTGAAGAATTAAGAAGCTCTTTAATATCTACATCTAAGACTTCTGCAATTTGTAATAGAGTTTCCAAACCGGGCTGTGATGTATTAGTACACCATTTGGAAACCGTAGCAGGGTCTTTCCCTAATTGTTGGGCTAACCATTTATTGGTTCGTTTTCTTTCCACAAGAACAACTTTTATTCGGTTTATATCTTTTTCCATAAGGATGTTATTACTCATATGTGCAAAGATAATAAAACAGTTTAAAGATTGGAACCATAAACTAAAAGTATTTGCAATGAAAATTGCGAATTACTTCAATATTGTTCTATAAATAATATATATTTGTATATGCTTCCGACGAGGATATGAAAGAAAATGTCGGTGTGTTAGTAAATTTTAAATTGAAAATTATGAATGAAGGTGCTGAATATGAAAAATTTACCCAGGAAATTTATAATGAAATATTGAAAAATCAATCTGTAAAAAATATAGATGTAAAGCATAATGTAAAATTGGTAGGAAAGTCAGGCCAGAGGCATCAAATAGATGTGTACTGGGAGTATCAATATGATAATACTACATTTAAGATTGCAATAGAATGTAAGAATTATAACCATACAGTATCTATTGGTAAAGTGAGAGACTTTTTTGGTGTCCTTTATGACTTGGAAGAAGTAAAAGGCATTATGGTTACCAAGAAGGGTTATCAAGAGGGGGCAAAGAAGTTTGGTGAGCATTACGGAATTGATTTAATGGAATTAAGAGAACCAGAAGAAGGAGGGGCTATTGTTGCTGAAACCACATTAACTATTGACTGTTCTGTTAGACATAGACTTTTTCTTATTGATGAAGATTGGGCTAAAGAGCATGATTTAAATATCCAATCATATAAGCAACGATTAGATTGGCTCTGTTCCCCCGTTTGTGGTAAATGGATTAATGCTACCCATATCCCTTTAACTACTAAGGAGGATAAGATTAGGAATTCTGAAGGTAAGGTTATTGCAGATATACGAAAATTGGAAGATGGATTGCCGAAAAAATCCAAGCAAGATGATGGTTATGTTTATCCTCTTGAGGATGCTTATGTAAAAACAGAATGGGGAGATATTAAGATTAAAGAAGTGAAATTTGAGTACGAAAATCATACAGAAATAAAACAATTTAAAATTGATGCACAAAATATAACAAAGGCAATACTAAAAAATGCGATTAATAAAGAAGTCCTGTTCGTAGGAAAAACTATTAAGGATTTATTTAAATAATAGGGAAGAAAAAAGGCCCAATGCCTCAAATAAAGAAGCATTGAGTCTTTCTCCGGAATTATGATGAAAATTTGATGAATTATAAATCATTCATTCCCTATTGTTTAACAACAATATTCATCATTTCATCAAATCATCGGAACTTTCTAAGAAATTCTTTTGTAATGGTATAGTAGCGGCCGGTTTTCTTCTCTTCTCGATACGGAGGGCCTGGAGGGTAGTTCTTTATGAAGGTTGAATAAGCAAGAGAATTGTCAGTAGGTGTAAGTCTCCAGTTCCTTTTTAAAATGTTTCGAATCTGATAGGTTTCAACCTTGATATTACTAAGCATTAATAACTGCTGAATGTCATTAATACAGAAAGTCAATTTATCCTGGCTCATGGTATCCATGATATTTATGCAGATTTCAGCGAGATCTATTTCTGTATGATTCCTGCTACAATTGATAATCCTGTCGAGAGCTGGCGTATGTATCTGTTGCGGACTGAACCACATTCTGCTTTCTTTGTCCGTAGTGAGTTGACGGTGTTGAAGAAAGTAAAGGAATGCTGGGATTTCCGTGATTAGTTTTTGAAGAAAACTCGTATCGTCATTTTTGAGAGGATTAATTTTTCGCACCCAATAACGTGTTTCTCCCGGTTCTATAAGAACAGGGGTATCTTCATTATTGGAACCACATGATGAATTTACCAAAAAATTGCACTTCACAGCGGTCTTTACCCTTTGCTTCAATCTTGTATACACTTGCTGTACTTAGATTCTTTAATCGTTCAGAATCCTCTCTGCGGTTAAGCAACACTTCGTCAACTCCAATAAGTAATTTGCCGGCCCAATCAGCATTGAACTGGCTACGAAAGTCTTCGTTAGTGTTAAATGTGACATTATCCTGAAAGATTGCTTTCAGAAAATTCAGGAAAGTACTTTTACCGGTGTTTCTTTCTTGAGAGACCAAAAGTAGAATTGGTAGTTTCTGTACAGGATTGAGATAAAGAAGCTGAAAGTAATCCATACCTAACTCATAATGTTCTCCGAAAATATGATGAATAAGTTCTTGTATATGAGGAAACTTCCCTTTTTGAGGGATATGGGTAATCGGCTCATACAGATTAAGGAACGAGCCAATATTCCTCTTATAATCTACGTGACTTGGAACAGTGCAAAAACCATCGTATTTAGGAACACTTGCTATGAAGTCTTTCCCATGATCATAACGTAAAGTCCCCATACTCCAAGGAACTCTACGCTTGGCAAATGTGCCATTAATAAGAGGCTGAAAAACTATTTTATAGAGTGTGGTACCAACTCTTACGTATTCATCTGTCATTTCAATTTTTCCCATATCTAAAATTCCTCCCATCCTGATTTTGGTTTATGTTTTACTCCTTTTTGTATCTCTTTGTATAGGCTCTCTTTGTCAATCGGTTTTTTCCTGCTTTTTTCCATCCACTCCATAAGTTCGGTACGTTTGAATTTAAGCATTTTCCCAGGTTGATAATAGGGGATTTTATTTGCCTGAACAAGAGCATAAACCGTTGGCTTAGCAAGGCTGAGTATCTCACAAGCCTCGTTAATACCAATCATTTCTTCCTTTGCTGCTGTCTGTCTCTTTAATAACTGCTTCATCTCATTAATAGAAATCGTCAGTTCTTCCACCTTCTCCAATAGAAAAGCTGTGGCTTGAGGTAATTCCTCGAAATTTAATTTCATCTTCATCATTTTAAATTGATTTTCAGCAAAGAAAGATGGTGTATTATTGGTTAACTGGTGGATTATAAGTTAACCAATGGATAGTAATGTTTTTTCTATATTAATCTTTTGAAAAGGGAAGAGACTGTGCAACGAGCGGTGTTCCGATAGGAATAATTTTTATAGTAAACCGGCCTTCATTACAGGTGAGTTTGCTTGAAATGGTCAGTATCTCAGTATCTTCAAGCATGAGCTGAAAACTTTTTTTGATGAAATGTGCTATTTGCATGTTTGAGCATCCTAACCGTTTCCCGATATTTCTAGCTAAATGGTATAAATCTTTTGATGTAACTCCATTCAAACGACGTAATACAGCTGTCTTTATTTCTGTTTTATTGTTTAAGGCCATAATATTTTCTTTCATGACACTCATTTCATTGCTTGTCAGTATATTTTTGAAAGTAGCTTCAAAATAAGACATGACTTCTTTTATTGTATCATCTTTTTCTTTTTTGATACGTTCTCTATCCAATCTTACTTCTTCCTCATGAGAGTACAATATAGAATTATCTGTCTTTTCTTTATCATCATCAATGGTTTTATGAAATAGTTTCATCGATAGTCTACCATTACTTTTCGTATTTCCCTGTATTTTGTTAATCCTTTTACTTCTTTGATCTTGTACTACATCAATAAGATTACATATTGTAGGTACAATATATTTACAGTAAGCTGTTTCAATCATAAATATGATTGTAATAAAAAGTAGGGTAGTGAAGAGTGAGTATAATACAAGGTCCAGACTATGTGGAGAGTTTCCTTTCAATATCAGATATCTGGGAATTGAGGTAATTGAACATATTGCAGTTACATATATTACAGCAAAATGGAATAAATTTAATCTTTTCATAATTAATGATTTTTTGTTATTGATTTTGATGCAAATATATTTTTGAAGTATCAGAAATTAAAGGAAATGATTACAAAATGTCTGGTTTTTAATATAATATAAGTATCATACTTCGTGAAATCGCCAATCATACTTATAAAAAAACGAACAAAGAAAATTTACATTTTTAACCGTATTTTGTATTGTTACATAAATGAAAAAGCCGTTGGAAAACTCCGATTTTCCCAACGGCTATACATATAAAAACTTTTGATCACTATTGCATGTTTATTTCAGATATGCAATTTTATTGCATATTACTTTAGTGATATCTTATCGACAGTTTCTCTTTTCTTTTCACTTACTAATTCAGCATAGATTTGTGTTGTTGCAACATTCTTATGAGTAAGCATTTTTGACACTGTGAAGATGTCTGTACCGGCTGCAATCTGTAGTGTAGCATATGTGTGCCTAAAGCAGTGCACAATTTAAGCAAAAGCAACGGAAAATGAAGATGAGAGAAATGAACTGCAAGTGGTTGAGAATGAGCAATATTTCATAATTCTGCCAATTGGCTGCAAAGCAAAGCCGAGCAGTCTATTGAGTTATTTCAGTTACCAAACCGTTAGCGGTCAGTTACCGAAACCAACACTGCTAACGAGGTGAAAAACAAATAGTTTGTCACCAGTGTTTGTTGCACTGTTCTGCACAACTTTCAATGACGGAGAATGCTTACTGATTGATTATTTTTGCAAACTAAAAAAGTAAGCAGATGAAAGTTGAAAAATTCAAGGTGTTGCTCTACCTTAAAAAGAGCGGATTGGACAAGAACGGTAAGGCTCCCATCATGGGACGCATCACCCTCAACCGAACAATGGCGCAGTTCGGTTGCAAGTTGTCATGTACGCCAAAGTTATGGAATCCACGTGAGAGCAGACTTGACGGCAAGAGCAAGGAGGCTGTGGAAGTGAACGCCAAGATTGACAAGCTGTTGCTGGCAATAAACTCAGCCTACGAGTCACTTGTGGAGCGCAAGACGGATTTTGACGCAAAGGCGATAAAGGATCTGTTTCAATGCAGTGCAGACACTCAGATGACCTTGTTGAAGCAGCTTGACGCCATCATTGCGGACATTGAGTCAAGAATCGGCATCGACTACAAGAAAGGCACACTTCCAAACTACCAGTACACTCGCCTGACATTGGTATTGTTCGTCAAGAAGCGTTATGGAACTGACGATGTGGCATTCGGTGAGCTTGACGAGCAGTTTATCCGTGAGTACATGGACTTTTGCTTGGACGAGAGAGGTCTTGCACTTGATACAGTCCGCCACTATCTCGCCATCTTGAAGAAGACCTGCCGAATAGCTTTCAAGGCAGGACACTCCGAGCGTTATCATTTCATGCACTTCAAGCTACCTCAAAAGAAAGAGAATCCACCAAAGGCATTGACACGTGAGGACTTCCTAAAAATTCGTGACCTCGAAATACCAGAGCGAAGAAAATCGTTGGCTTTGACCCGTGACCTTTTTCTTTTCGCTTGCTATACAGGCACGGCTTATGCCGATACGGTTTCCATCACGGAAGAAAACCTCTTTCGTGATGAGGAGGGCAGCCTTTGGCTGAAATACCATAGAAAGAAGAACAAGATGCTTGCACGTGTGAAGCTGCTGCCAGAGGCGCTTGCCATGTTGGAGAAATACAAAGACCCGACAAGACCTACTCTTTTACCGCCACAGGAATTTCGAGTGCTGAGAGGTAACATGAAAAGTCTCCGAGTACTATCTGGCATAAGTATGGATTTGGTCTATCATGTTGGACGGCACAGTTTCGCATCGCTCGTTACGCTCGAAGAAGGTGTTCCGATAGAGACTATCAGCAGAATGCTTGGTCACAGCAACATTCAGACCACGCAAATCTATGCACGTGTCACCCCGAAAAAGCTATTTGAGGATATGGACAAGTTCATCGAAGCCAACAAAGACTTCAAGTTTGTCCTGTAATATTTTCACAAAATAAGAAAGGAACATAACAATGAGAAGTACATACAAGCAGTTTTATTATATCAACCGTGGCAGAGTAAAGGCAGACGGAACCACATCTATATTTTGCCGTATCACGATTGACGGCAAAGTGTCAGCCATAGCAACAGGTCTTTACTGTGCTCCCGAAGAATGGGACACGAAAAAAGGTGAAGCCAAGAATGCAAGAGTGAACGGACAACTGCAAGCGTTCAGACTAAGAATTGACGAAGCCTACGAGCAGGCAACAAAGGAAAAGGGCATCGTTACCGCCGAGATTCTGAAGAATGTTATTGTTGATGCAAATACTATCCCGATGACATTGCTTGCCACTGGCGAGGAGGAGCGTGAACGCCTTAGGCTGCGCTCCATCCGTATTAACTCAACATCTTCTTATCGCCAATCTAAGACATCGCAGCTAAACTTGCGAGAGTTCATCGGGTTACGAGGAATGAATGACATTACATTTGAAGATTTGACTGAGGAATTTGGCAAATCTTATAAGTTGTTCTTGATTGGCAAAGGGTATAGTGCATCCAATACGAACCATAATCTTTGTTGGCTGCAACGCTTGGTTTATATCGCTGTTGACAGAGGTCTGCTGAAATTCAATCCACTGGAAGATGTCGGATATGAAAAGAAAGGCTCACCAAAGCGTAGACATATATCCAGAAATGACTTGCTGCTCATTATGGAGACTCCTATGGAAGATAAGGCTTTGGAGTTGGCACGAAGAATGTTTGTTTTCTCCAGCCTTACAGGTTTGGCTTATGTCGATTTACGTAACCTGTATCCACACCATATCGGGATGACGGCAGATGGTAGAAAATACATCCGTGAGAAAAGAGCAAAGACCAACAACGAAGCGTTCATTCCCTTGCATCCGATAGCTGAACAAATAATGTCGCTATACAATACAGCGGATGATAGCAAGCCTATTTTTCCTCTTTCTTCACGTGATTCCATGTGGTTTGAATTTCATTCACTCGGTGTGGCTTTGGGTATCAATGAGAACCTTACCGCACATGTTGCAAGACATACATTCGGAGTAAACATAGTTACTTCGGGCATATCAATGGAAAGCGTTGCCAAGATGATGGGACATTCCAATCTGCGAAGCACCCAAATCTATGCCGTTATCACCGATAACAAGATTTCCATAGACATGGACAAACTGATGCAACGCAGAAAAACAAAAGAAACTGACCAAAAGAGAAATAAGGAGGACAAAAAATGAACAGAGGAGTTATAACTATCAGCGAGAGCGGAACGGTATCCATGCCGACCGATACTGTATGGATGACCATGCAGGAGATTGCCGACATGTATAATGTGTTCGGCTGCTATGTGCGCAAGGCTGTCAAGGCTGTATTTAAGGACGGCATTCTGAAAGAGCAGGGTGTGCGTCGTCATGTCAGGAAGAACGACCGCATCAGCTATGATGTGTATAGCCTTGAACTCGTCATTGCGGTAGCCTTCCGTATTGACAGCATTGAGAGCAGAGCCTTTCGGGAGTTCATCATGCAGTCCGTCATCGGCAGACAGACAAGCCGCACTAAACTGGTCTGTATCTTTACAGAGAATGCAATGGCATAGACCTGCCATAAAGCAACGTTCCTTGGAGGCTTTGCGCCTCCAGCCACTTGGGCGAACCACCGCAGTGTGTTTTAGCATGGTATTAGATTTATACAGGTAACACAAATGATACCCGGCAAACACGAACAACTCGGTATAGCCAATAAAACGAGGCGACAACCTATAACAGCCACACTCGGTAAGTTATACGTTGTCGCCTTGTTCATTTCACACACTCATCAAGGACATTCTCCTACACACTTTTCATTCTGTACGCTTCACGATAGTTAGCCATCAGAATCTTCTGAATGTCGGACTCGCGGTAGAGTATCTTTCCGCCAAGCTGGATATACGGAATGACACCGTTGTTTCGGTAGTCCTGCAGGGTTCTTCGGCTCAGTTGCAGCCTGGCACAAAGCTCCTTGTCCGTCATGAACCGCTCACCGCCAAGCATGGGGCGGTAGTTCATCACGGCACGTTCAAAGTTGTCAACCATTCGGTTGAGGTGGTTCACGATGTGGTTCATCCACTCGCTGTTTCTTGTCATTACTTCATTGCTCATAGTTGTCTCGTTTTATTGTTGATACTTACGTTACTCAGTTTACTTGCTGCATTGGATAAAGTGGCTGTTGTATATTGACAGCCTAACCTGTGCGCTTGCGAAAGCGCATGTCCTTTTTCTTGTCCTCCACTACTGCTACGATAGCCATCACGTCCTCCGGCTTGTAGTAGGTCTTGTGGCTGATTTGCGTATAAGCCAAAGTTCCGTTGTCCCGAAGCGTCTGCACTGTCCGTGGGCAGATGTTGAGCGTCTGACACACGTCCTGCGTGTCGAGCCACTTGTTCATGGTCTTGTCCTCACTGCGCTCACGGATTCTGTCCATGCGCTTCACGAAGTTCTCCAACTGGGCATCAAGATAGTTGAATGCCTCTTCCTCGAATACGATGAATCCCATACTTTTCTTTTTTCTAAGTTAATACTATGTTATATGTCGCAAAGCTCCACGCATATGCTGTGCTCCACGTTTGTGAGTGCAAAGATAAGGTACGGCAATCTAAAAACAAGCGTTTTCAATTTCTGTGGCAGTATGTTGCCGGGGTTTGCCGACATCAACGCCAAAAACAACAAGAAAAACTTGCACGACTGCAACGAATACATGAACAATGATGAGTTAAGAAATACGTTGAAGTTCTCACAACTATCTCGGTATGCAAATAAGCAAGCCACAACTAAATTGCCACGTTACACCCAATCAGTTGCATGGCTGCACTCAGTACACTTACTTTGCACCCGACAATCGGTCAATGGTGCAAACCGTGACCACTATACTAACAAATAAAACAGCATAAGCTATGGCAAGAACAAAAGATGCAGTCTTGGCTCCTGAGCAAAAGGAGCTGATGGAAAAAGAGTATTTGGATTTTGTTAAACCATCTACGTATGGCAACAAAGCCAATCCAAGTAGTTGTAATTCTCTCTATGATGATGTAGAGAACCCAGAGTTGAGAGCAATTGTAGAGAAAGTTGCTGCAACAACTCCCTATCGAGAGGAAACATCAACGAATGAGGCTCAATCACCACCGAATCCGCAGAAGCGCATCAGTGGCAAGCAGCGCAAGGCAACACTGGAGGAGTATCAGCAGACCTTCCTCCAAGTTCCAAGGATTGACGACCGCAAGCCAGTCTTCGTCAGTTCCGATGTACGAGACCGTCTTGATCGTGTCGTCCGCATCCTCGGAGGAAGGCGCATGAGCGTATCGGGCATCATTGAGAACATCGTGCGCCACCACCTAAGCCTTTATGAAGAGGACTTCGAGGCTTGGCGCAAATTGTGAGAATTAAGGTCTGCGACCTTGAACGTGGATAGCTGAAAGGCTGTAGTTCCAACTAACGTGTTCTGAGAGGGAGCGAGGTTATGTTTTGGGAATCCCAAAACGCCTCGCTCCACCATGAGGGCGGAGATTTTTTGCTCCCGACGGTCGCAGAAAGTGAGTGTACCAACTGTAAACAGTATATCGAATGACAAGCATACATGAACAAGACAAAAGAAAGGGCGGAAGACCGCCCACAGGCAGGGTTCGCAAGCTGTCGAAGTCTGTCACGGTAAAGTTCTCGAAGCCAAGCTACGAGGCTCTGAGGCTGAGGGCGAGAAAAGCCAACCGCAAGTTGGCGGAGTACATCCGTGAGTCCGCCTTGAACGGCGAGGTGGTCAGCGGACATAACGCAGAGACGGTAGCCATCGCCAAGAACCTCATTGGCATGGCGAACAACCTCAACCAACTTACCAAGCTGTCGCATCAGAGAGGTTTCCATGAAACTCATGTGTATGTGGTGGACTTGTTGAGAAGATTGAAAGCAATCCTTGGCGAGTATCGCCAAGCAAGTTATAAACCGAAGCCAAGCAGTATGGGCAGAAAGGAGGATACCACATGATAGGCAAGCTAAAGAAGGGCAGCTCATTTGGTGGTTGCATCCGCTATGTTACAGGCAAGGACGAGGCGAAAATCATCGCCTCGGATGGTGTGTTACTCGGCACGAATGCCGAGATAACGCAAAGTTTCGAGCTACAGAGGCAGCTAAATCCAAGGATTAAGAAGCCTGTGGGACACATTGCATTGAGCTTCAAACCCGAGGACAAGCCACGTTTGACGGATGAGTTCATGGCTAAGATTGCCCTTGAATACATGCAGATGATGGGCATCACCGATACCCAATTCATCATCGTAAGGCATCACAACACGGACAATCCACATTGTCATATCGTATATAACCGCATCAATAATGAGGGCAAACTCATATCAGACAGGAATGATTACAGGCGTAATGAGCAGGTGACCAAGGCTCTAAAATCCAAGTATGGACTGACCTACGGAACGGACAAGAGCAATACTAATACTCGCAAGTTACGCAATGCTGAGCGTGCCAAATACGAGATTCACAATGCAGTTAAAGGTGCCTTGAATAACTCAGATAGTTGGCAGAAGTTCAAGAGCGAGCTTGCAAAACGAGGTATTCACTTAGAGTTTGTCTATAAGGATAAGGAGCGAACCAAGGTTCAAGGCATCCGTTTCTGTAAGGACGGATATAGTTTCAAGGGTACGCAGATTAGCCGAGACTATAGCTTTGGCAAACTGAATGCGAGATTAGAGGGAACGGAGAACCATGTATCAGCAAGAGCCATTTCTACTCAACAATATGAGCAAGGTAGTTTCAAGGACGAGCTGTTGTCATTCATGTCGGAGAGCAGCCAAAAACCATGGAATGGTATTTCTTCCATTGGACTTTTTGCTCCAGCCAATGCTCAGACCTTTGAGCAATTCCCAGAGGATGAATCATCCAAGAAGAAAAAGAAGAAACGCAGAAGAGGCTTTAGCCTTTAATGCAAGTTACAAACCATTCAAACAACAAAAGAAATATGAAAGAAGAACTATTGGAAGCCATCTACGGCACAGTTGAGAGATTGGAGCAGAAAGTCGATGAACTTTCTGCTTCACCAAAGTACGCAGGAGCGGAAACCGTTCCTGCAAGTAATGACACAACCAAGTTGGAAAAATCAATCATTGCTATGTTTGGCAAGGAAGAGGAAGTCAGAGGTAAAATATCCAAATTAAGAGATGCCATTGTTGTTTTTGTTGACCTTATCAAGGCTGAACTCGGCAAAAATGAGCAGCGAAACAAGTTCTTGGTTGATGCCGTCAAGCAGATGAGACAAGAGAATGATGTTTCCTCAAAGGCATTGCAGGACAAACTTGAAGTGATGAACAATTCACCTCAGAAGAAACTTGTCACCCATCGCTTCGAGCCTACATCAAAGTATGTTCTTCTTTTCATTGGTGGCTTGGCTCTATCTCTTGTCATATCCATTTGGGGCAACCTCACCCAATGGCGAGAGCACCAAGATTGGGAGGAGGCAGACTTGAAGTATAGAGCTTTGAAGATGGTTCTGTCTGCTGATGACCCAAACATCTTATATATAGAGAAGCACTTCTCTGTAAACAGAGACGAAAATGTCATAGACTATGTCAAAAATCGTGTTGCAGCTTACGAAGATTCTGTTCTCAAATACAATGAAATGGTACGGATGGCTGCATACAAAGACAGTGTAGCTAATGAACTTCGCAGAGAGTCAAATAGCATAAAACGTACTATTAAAAATTACCAATAATTTTTATCCAATACCCCAATGAGATGGAATTTACATTCACATCCATTTCATTGGGACATATAATTAAAACTGTTTATTTGTTTCTAATAACATATTCAAATTCATCAAAATTCTCATATCCTAATTCTATTAAGACTTGGCGACTGTGTTTCCTGTCATCTTCGGTGTTGAACTTGGGGATTATGGGGAGACGAAGGATGATCTTGTCTTTATGTTTGGCATGAGTGTTGAGCCAGACAAGGTTGTCGATAACTTGCCGGTTGGGCTTACCTGTGTAGGCTTGATAGATGGCAGGATTCATGTCCTTGATGTCGATGATAAAGGAGTCAATGTATGGGGTGACTTCCTCCAAGTGATGGCGAGGTACGTTTAGACTCGTCTCCATTGTAAATTGCCATCCCTCTGGGCATTGTTCACAAAACTCCTTTATGAATGAACTCCACAGAAGCGGTTCACCTCCACCAAAACAGATGCCGCCTCCTGTCGCCAAGAAGTAGAGGTTGTCCATCTCCACGTTCACCATCAGCAGTTCTGTATCCACCTCCTGCCATACGCCGTCAGCATCAAGGCATTGGGGATTGAGACAGTATTTGCAACGAAGCGGACAACCGTGGAATGCCACAAGCGTGGTGACGCCCTCGCCATCTATCGTGAGGCGGTGGCGGTCGATGCAAATGAGTGGGGCGGTCTTCATATTATTCTACTTTAAATGTGAAAGGAACGGTGGCATGTGATTTCACCACCTTGCCGTTTTTCTTGGCAGGAGTCCATTTCGGCATGCTTTTCAGTACTCGGATGGCTTCCTCGTCGAGGATAGGGACAAGACTTTTCTCCACCTTGATGTTGCTCAAACTTCCGTCCTTGTTGACGGTGAAACCAAGGATGACTCTGCCTATTGGCGCGCCTTCCCGACATTCTTTTGGATATTGAAGGTTAGTCTTGATGTATTGCGTCAATGCAGTCGAACCGCCTGGGAATGAAGCCTCTTCGAAAGTATCTTCTCTTTTGATGACGGGAGCCGTTCCTCTAATTCTGACTTCGGGAACGATTCCAGCCACGACTTCCCCTAAGGCACTTTCGTTGAATATTAGAGTGATGATATTGAGCTTGTCTCGGCTCATTTCAGATAGTTTGATGCTTCGGTCTATGAAGCCGATGTATTGCACGGTTATCGTGTCGCCTTGCTCCACTTCGAGAGTGAAGTTTCCATTGACATCAGTTATTGCATACTTTCCCGAAAGTTTAGCGATGACGGAGGCTCCAATAAGCGGCTCATTGTCCTCGTCGCTAATGAGATGCCCTTGAACGAAGAGCATTCCTTTCTTGCTGAGAGAATCTTTCGCTTGGAGTAGGGCGATGTCGTTGGTGGTGTATTTTTGGAACTGGATAGGGATAACCTTTTCAGACTTAGGCGGTGTCGATTTGTAATATCCCTTCTGCGTGGCGCACGATGTGGCGGATGCGGTGAGGGCGGTGATGCCCAAAGCCACTCCTGCGACCTTGATGGCTTTCCCTGCCATCTGTCGGAGGTGCAGTTCGTGTTCTAAGTCCCTCACGTCTTGCTCGCATTTCGGGCAAGTGCCCTTGCATTCGCCCTTAAAGTGGCATTCTTCGGGTGAATAACTGATTCCGTTGGCATCCGCGATCTGCTTGCGGATGGCCTTGAGCGTGTTGCAAATGTTGCGTCCTCTTGTTGCCATGATTTTTCCTTTTTTATAGTTACTGCACGTGGATGTAGACAGGAAGCGTGTATTTTGATTTCACCGCCTTGCCGTTTTGCTTGGCAGGAATCCACTTTGGCATACTTTTCACCACCCGGACGGCTTCTTTGTCAAGGTCAGAATAGACGCTTTTCTTCACTTTGATGTCATTTAGATTTCCATCCTCATTGACCGTGAAAGTAACGACAATTTTTCCTTGTATGCTGCAATCGCCCTGTATGTTTGGATAGCGAAAATTGTCTGCAATATATTTCATACACGCCGCTATGCCACCAGGGAATGACGCTTCCTCATCAGCATTATCAAATATTTTGCTGCTTTCAATGGAATCTATACCAATGGCAGACCTGGTGACAGCATTCCTGCCTTGATTTTTTGAGGAATTGCCTTTGATATTCTTTTTTATCTCTTTTGTTTCTAAGGATGGATTGTATGAAGCCTCCCCGTCCTTTCTGTTTTCTTCTTCCAGAAGTTTCTCCTTGTTGCCAAGAGAAATGGCTCCTTCTAATTGTCTGTTTCTTGGGTTCGGTTCTTCTTTTTTAACAATGATTGTCTCACCTGTAACCATGTCTGAAGCATTTCGCTGTGGTTTTCCATCAGAACAAGCCGTTAAAGCAACAAGTCCTGCTGCAATGCCAACGACCTTGATGGCCTTTCCTGCAATCTGCCTACGTCGCAATTCATACTCCAAATCTCTCACATCTTGCTCGCATTTGGGGCAAGTTCCCTTGCACTCACCAGTGAAGTGACATTCTTCTGGTGAATAGGCAATCCCATTAGCATCTGCTATTTGTTTGCGAATGGCTTTGAGAGTGTTGCAAATGTCTCTTCCTCTTGCCATAGTTTATTTTCTTTTATGCTTATGTCCTTTTTTTACAACAACTATTTCTCCTGTGAGTCCTCCACTTTCTGTCAAAGTGATAACATTGAGCTTTTCGAGGTTCATTTCAGAGAGTTTGCGTTTTCTTATCGCAGTTAAAAATGCAATAATATAGCCTATTCCAAAACAATTCTATATACTTCATATAGGCCTCTCTTTCTTTGAATTGGTTCTTTTTGAAATAAAAGAATAAATGGCATAGTGGATACAAATGGGCAAGAGATTGAATATCCCCAACCATACAAACACCATGAGACTCAAAGATAAGGCTGCCCCATTGGTTACAACTAAGGAAATAATGCCTATCAAAAGCAACGTCACAAGACTATTCAATATTATTTGTCTTTTCAGCAAAAATTCCTTTCTAACAGATTTTGCCCAAAGCCAAGCAAGCAAAGCCATACTCAAGTTAAACAAGGAAATACAAATCGTAAGCATAATGCCCATAAAATATCCCAAGTACATGACCACTGCAGGAATAATATAGGCAACAAATGTAGCCACAAATACTGTGAGCAAATATTTCTTTGTATCTTTATCTCTTAGTTTCATATTACGTTCATTATATTTTACTTTGCGTTGTACAGTACAATGAAATGCTGTTTTATACTCATTTCCTGCTACAAAAATAACATTTTGCAGTGATAATCGGTTATAATCCCTTGAAAATCTACGATATTCTATCGTAATTTAGACAAAATAGAAATATAATCTGTAAAAATGGAACTAAGCAATTGATTTTCCAACACGGAAAGATGCATGTATGCGTTCATGAATATTGCTCTTTTGCCATATTCTTAAAATGTCAAAATTGGAAAATTACCATTGCTTTTCGTGTTAATTTTTGTTTTCTCATGCTTTCATTTTGGGGTTTCTTGATTTTGTTGTTCCTAATTTGTTTCTTTCGTCATTTTGTCATTCCAATTAGTATTGATTATCAGTATATTACGAGTAGTCAGTAAGATTTCAAGACAAAGTCTTGGAAAATGCTCCCACAAAATTAAAGGTGTCTGTAAATGTCAATGATGCTGACTGGCAGAAAATCCAAGAACTGTTTGCCAAAGAACGCCAATGGATGACGGCACAGATGCAGACGCATATCCGTGAGGTCAATTCCATGTTTGCTGATGAACGGAAAAAAGTCCGTGAACGCTACAAGGAATATGATGGCTGCTATCTCGGTCATTATGCCCAGTGTTTCTTTTGGTTCTTCTTTACGATTGGCATCTTTGTGGTTGCAGGAGGAATCGGGACGATGATTGCACAGAACTATGGAAAATGATAATTCGCAAATCGTCATTTGTGTCTTTGGGGGCTTTTAATTGGCTTTTACAAAATATATCTTATATACATCAGATTTGTTTATTTGAGAATGTTGTGGAGTGGCAGAATTTATATATAGAATAGAATCTCCATTATCTTCATATGGTACAGCAAATTGATCCTTTATAGTATTGGAATACTCTATTTCACACCATTCACCCATACCACCAACTTTCCACTTCCCATTCATTTTATTCATGAATGGAACAGGAAAATTCAAGAAAAATGTATAGTCTGCGTTAAATGTTAATGTCAGATACGTATATTTATAGATAGAATCCTTGTAGATACCTAAGTCTGTTCTATTTGTGTCTAATTTATATTTTCCTACAATGTTTCTAAATTTGGTTTCTTTGTAACGACAATCCGAAATATACCAATATAGTGCATATCCTATGATGATTAACGATAAGAAAATGATGGTAAGTGTTATCAATCTACGCATTTTCCTGTATTTTTTATTTAGTGATGTTTACTCGTAGTCCTCTAAAAGGATACTTAAATCTTCGGCAAACTTATTCAAACTTACAATTTGACCAAACGGATCTTTTTCTGTAGGAAACACATTGATGTAAAGACCTTTTTCACATATAAAATCAATTACTGAATTTTCAAAGCAATCCAAATCTATAGCGATACTTTGACAGTCTTTTCTTTCATTAATACAAAAATCTTGTGCATATTCTTTCGCAGACCATATAGGGAATAATTTCATTTTTCCATGGTATTGAATGGAAAACGTGTCTTCGTTTTCAACAATAGACCACAATGTTTCCGTGTCAGCAATTCTTTTAAGAGTGTACTTATACCGAATATCCGATTGACACTGTATTAAAGCATTCTTTTCTTCAGTAGAAATTATTAACCCCATTTGACCTAATATTTTGACGTAAAAAAATCACATACTACTATCTGTTTATAAATTTATGAATATAAGCATCAAAATCATTAGGGGTATCAGCTTTACAAATTATTGTCCCACTAACCTTTGATGCCATCAAATAGTAATTTGTATCAGTCTCTATTATTTTGTACAATTTATCGAAAGGAATACTTGACTCTATTTCATTGCATGTCACTACATAGTGGTCATCATAGAACTTAACTATATAAGTTGCATCTCTTATTGTTTTATTTTGGCGATAAACTTTTCTGGCTTTTTGTATTGGCGATTTGTAAAGAGACCAATTGACAATAATAATGAGTAAAAACATCATTATTGAGCTTATAGGAAAGTCTTCCGAAGTAATGTCATTTACAATCGTACCAACTGTGAATAGCAGCAGTATTATATTGCAAATAACAACATTCCTTACATAATGAAACATATGTAAAGTTACATATTTATTGAAACGCACTACTTCTTCTTCCGAGAATGTGCTGTTAATTGTAAAAAGCGGTTGCTCCATATTTCTTTTCATTCAATTTTGCGCTACAAAGATAGCATTTTGCATTGAAAATAAAGTAAAAACCATTAAGTATCTGCTGTTTTTAATAGCTATTTAGACAAATTGAAATTAATATCTGTAATTTTTGGATATAGAAGTCTTTTTATCTCATCCAATAATCTCAAACAAGATATTTGCATGATGCTTTATATGAGGTGGTTTTACTCTTGTATAGCCTACACTCTATATCCAAATCTTCAAAAGAGACATTTGAGATAGTGTTACTTATAAGAAGTTTTTTAACTCGTAGAGAACAAACAGTTGCCCCGGAATCTTTCAAATAAAATAGCTCCTCACCGTTCTCCAATGATTATGATTCACACAGATCTTTGCATTTCTCCCAATGCGCATCGAATTCCTCTTTGCTAACCAACATATTGGTTTCTATCGAATACAAGTCATATTGCAGGATAATGGACATTGGAGGATTGAGTTTGATGAAATCTTCTGGAAAGCAACCATCTATTTCGACATTAGCTACGCCATAGTTGCCATCTGCAGAAATTGTGATAGCCTTTGATACTCTCACACCGTCAAACTCGCCATAGCAAATCGTGTCGAACACCTTTATCTTGAAATAGAACTTGTATAGCAATATCTTGTTATTGCATGGAAGTTGGCTTCTCAGACGGATGCACAAATGAGCCAAAGACAACAAAAAACTTTTCTTAGCATCTTTTGGAGACATTATCAGCGTGAAGTCCTTGCCAATCTGACCTACAGAATTTACTTCGACTTTTGTTTTAGGCGCTTCCTTAGAAACAAGTGCTTGGATCTCCTTAACCGCCTTGCTTCAAGTCTTAACGTAATCAGGAAAAATGAAGTAATAGTAGCTACAGAAAAAGAACTCCTTTGTCTCAGACTTGTATGAGACGAAAAAGTTGGCAGAATCAAAAGATTCGGTTAACTGTTCTTCGTGCATGATGTGAGAATCATCGGATGACTTCTCACAAATCGTACTAAGCATCTTGACTTGCCTCTTGAACCATATTTTGTATCTTTTGGCATAGAGTACAAAAATAATCGATATAACAGCCAAAATGACAAGCACGACAACACCGATAATATCTGAGCAGATATGAGTGATGACACCTATGCCATATATGATGACAATGCACCATAAAACGACCATTCCAAGTTTAGACATTATTTTTTCTATCATAAAGCTATTCGTTTTTGTGGTTTTTTGAATCCACGATTTTCTGTTATCTATGATACAGGCAGTGCCCTTTTCTGTAGTCTTCGGGAGATAATCTTTTTTTGTTTTCAAACGCCATTTTATAGTCTTCCACATGCCATTCCCAGGCTTCTTGCATTATATAATTTTTGTCATATAATATCCAAATTAACCTGTCCCATTCGTAAATCGTTGCTTTCGGAACCATCGTTACAAAACTTCCCTTTTTGCCACTTGGTCGATTGGCTTTTACTTGATACCTTACATTTTTATAAACAAAATCCGTCCCTTTGGCAACAGCAGTTTTGTCTCTCATGTAATCAGAGTATTCTTTCTCTGACATACCAACCAACATTGCTGCATCATATTCAGAGATGGAACTTGTAATAGACGGTGCAACCCCAAAACTTGCTTGCCATTGCAAGGCAATATCTGCAAGTTTATCTCTTAGCTTTATCTTTTCTTCCATAATTATGTTTATTTGAGCCTTGCGGACTTGCAATCCGCAGAAAGCGATTAATCATCCCAATAATACGTAGGTCTGTTGAAAGAAGGATACCAATCCAAGTATAGCACTTGTACCCTGGTGCCAATCTTGCGATAATCACCTTCCTCCACAAGCGAATTTCCATCATAAGTTTTATCTCCGACTTGAAACTCATACAGATAACAGTTCGTAGTATAGCGATGGACCCAAGACGAAGTATTAGGTGTAATGACGGCTTCTGTTTTCACACCATGCTTTTTCAGCATACCTAATAGTATATGTACACCAATAACGGCATAAGCAAAAACACAAATACAAATACCAAAGTAAATCTTCCCTATTGTTTCCTTTACTGAGCTAAAATCAATGTATCTCATTTGATGTTCTTTTTAGTCTCTGCGGACTTGCAATCCGCAGGAAGTACAACTTTATCTTCTTTCAATCAATTCCCCATCCCATTTTACAAGGTTCGGACGATGGCATCCATGCCATTTCTCGAAGTAAGCATCAATATCGCAAACTCTTGACATCACTTTCTCTTTTAATTTCTCAACTTGATTGTTGTAACCAATTTCCGTGAAGTAACGCCCTACCTTCAACCCTCCAGACCAAAACTCCTTGGATAGAGCAGGCATTCCCTTTATAAAATCAGAGTCAAGCCTCATTTCCTTTTCACTGTTTGGAAGTATGACGTATTTCAGACCTTCCGTCTCTTTAAGTGAAGAAAGAGAGCCAAGTTGAGGGGTGACCTCAAAGGCATTTATAAATATCTTTATGTATCTGTCGCCTTGTGTTATCCTTACCGACACAAAATCCAAGAACTTGCCCTGTCTAAGACGGCACATATCATAAATATAGCCAAAGCCACACCATCCAAAGTTTGATGTTTTGAAAGGTTCCTCAACAAACCCTTTTCCTTTTAGGATGGGAAAGGCATCTTTGAGAAAAATATCTTTCCTTACTTTTAGAATATCTTTCCTTGTCGCTTGGTATTTCCGAACCTCTGGGCATTTCCATAACAGTAAAGAGAAAGCAAACAGCACAAAAAAGAACACAATATGCCGCATACATAGGTAATCTTTCTCAAAAACCGTGTCATGCTGCATATCATAGAAGAACTCGGCTTGCCCAATATTTTTGCAAAGTTCTCTGCTTACACCTACATAATAGTCCTTACCAGCGTATGCGATTTTAACCGTTGAGTGCATTCTGTGCCCTCTACAATTTACCTCCAGGATGGAGTAATTTGTAATCGGATGTTCTGATTTCACAATATCGCTTTGCCGCAGATATGTCATGGCAACATATAGGGCAAAGCATAATACTCCAATGTTTATCGCCAAGGCGATAGGAATCCATTTGTTTGTTCTCATACCATAGTTGTTTTACCTCCCATAATCGCTCTAATCATTACGCTCCTTTTCGTCCGTGATAAGCTCTTTCATATCCACAGACAATAGCTGCGCAATTTCAAGAAGTGTGGTAAGATTGGGTTGAGAGCGGTTGCATACATAAGCATTGACCGTACTGAAACTCCTTCCCAACTTCTTTGCGAGCCATGTTTGGCTTATCCCTTTGTCCTCTAAGACTGCTCTTATGCGATTTAACTTCATATTTTTATCGTTTTTACGCTACAAAAATAATATTTTATCGTGATAATCCATCCAAATCCCTTGAATATCTGCTGTATTCCCTCGTAATTTAGACAAAATAGAAATATAATTTGCAAAAATGGGACTAAGCAATTGGTTTCCCAATATGGCAAGATACATATATGCGTTTATGAATATGTTCTTTTTGCCATACTCTTAAAATGACGTTACATGAAAATTACTGTTGGTAACTACTCTTTTACCTTTGCAAAGACTAATCTTAATATTTTGTAAAATCACAGCATAAAATGTTGTTTTTCAGAAATTAGATTTAACTTTGCATTCGAAATCAAAGCGTTCTTTGTATATTGCAAAGTTGTGAAAGAAAAAGAATATAGCTCGTTTCTAAATCGTTAGCAGTCACATTCTTTAAAATACTCAACTCGCTGATATTCAATAAATAAAAGAGTTTACTGTGACTCAAGCAGTGGAATGTTATATGTTTTTGAATACCTGCTTTTTTTATCCATGCTTTAAGAGGATATCCAGTCATGCAACGTCGCAGTTCTTTAAACACTTTACCTGTGCCCGGTTCTCCACAAAGTGCGTATGCTTCATAACTGATAGGTAGTAGGGCTTCTGTCTGTGTCTTTTGCGTACGAAGACGAATACAATGTCCCAGATCGGGAGCTGTGCATAAGTTTTCCCACTTAAGATTCAATATATCACTGATGCGTAATCCGGTAAGACATGAGAAAAGGGATGCATTTCTTAATACAGGTATATCGCATGGAGTTGAAGCCAGAGTCTTTAATTCATCTTGTGTTAAAAACTCTTTATGAATATCCCTACTCTCTATCTTTTCAAGAAAATCATTGGGATTTTCACGTAAATATTTATCTCTATATGCAAGTTTCAAAACTCCTCGGAATAATGAGAAATAACTGGCAGCTGAATTACGGGAAACCATTTTATCTGTATGTTTTAGTTGCCTTGCATGGAGAAGATAGTCTCGGAAGCGGTTACATAGGTCAACAGTGATTTCTCCAAACATACATTTGCCATTGACAAATTTCTCAAAGTGCAGATAAACGATATGCCATTTATGATCTTTTTTACGGCATACTTCTTTGAAATATGCCATAAAATCGGCTCTCATTTTGTGTCTGTCCATAAATCCAAATTCTTCATTGATTACAGCCTCTTGTCGACGGCATCTGATAAGTTCGGCTTTAGCTAGGATTTCATTATTGTAATCTAGCTCAATTGCATTCTTGGGGGTTGCATAAATGTAAAATCCTAAATATTCACGTCTGCTCAGTTTCATTGTTTTAGGATTACGTACAGCAGGGTAGTAGTCCAAGTAAAGAGAGATTCGTCCGTTTCTTATAGGGCGTTGTCTTAATGTTACAGTAGTACATGTTTGTTGTCTCATAAAATATAATGTATTAAAATTTATATTCAGGTTTAATTCTTATTGTGGTGATAGCAAAATAAACAAGTGTATTCCTGGTGATGTGGTTATTTTAAAGTTAACCACAGGATAACCAGTAAATAACATTAAATCGAAGGTGGAGCAAGCAGATCATCGAGCTCTTTGCGTGATATCTTGATATATTTTCCTTCCTGCACTTTACTGATATGATGCCATTTTACATAGTGATACAATTGGTCACGTGTGAGATTGTATTTTTCCATAGCTTCGGCTGTCGTATAATATTCAGGTTCAGCCTTGGCAAGACCTTTGGCGATATCTACATGCTTTTTGGAATAGAATACCTGTCGCTTGATTTTTTTCTTTGGAATAGCAAATCGGGAAACAAAAGAATATATAGCACTTGTTGTCATGCCAAACTTTTCCGTTAGATCTTCTACAGAATACCATTCCGTAATGTTGGAGTCCGGTGCTTTAGATGCAAAATATTTATCAAAATGCTTGGCACTCCAGTATGTTTTTCCTCTCTTGAAAACTTTGGGTATATTTTGTTCTTTCCCTACTTTAAATATCCACGATTCGTTTACTCCATATTTACTTGCAACTTCAGCGGTAGTATAAAAATCAGTAATAGGAGAACGAGGTGACTTTGTATGTTTTTGGTACTGTTTAGGAGTGTCAAAAATTTTTTCTAGGCTGGATCTCCTTATTTTTGTCTTACCTTTGAATTGTACTGCAGGAATAAAACCATTTAATAAATAACGGTATAAAGTAGCTCTACTCATTCCTAATAATTGAGCCGTTTCAGTAGGAGATAAGAATTCTTTTTCTTGAATCCTTATTATCTCAGGTTCATTTTTAGAAGCTAAATTCTCATTAACAGATTGAACTTTTAATTCCCTTTTTTTTGCTTTGTATGCATGATCATTGCATTGCTTGCAACAAAACCTCGTAGAGCATTTGTAGGCAGTAAATTCTTTACCGCACCACTCACATTTCTTCTGAATTCTAATTAAATTTCTCATTCTAATTTCTCTTTTTAGTTCGTTTAAAATGTCTCATTATGTCTCATTGTGTATCAAGACGTCTCATTCTTATACCACCTTGCAAATCGCAAAATACCCAAATCAGCCCATGCGGTACAAAATCGACACAAAAAATGAATGAAAAACCATTAGAAACCATTATTATATGGTATGATGGCAAAAAGAAAAGGCGCTCAAAATGAACGCCTTACTAATTAAATATGATAGATGTTTATGGTTTGTAATACTACCTTATTTCCCTTTAATGCACGTATATATGAATACAGGGATAAAGTAAAGCTATGTTGTATTTTT
>ERZ857785.648-NODE-648-length-44671-cov-7.693092_pt1 | contig 44671 bp, 74 predicted proteins | sample MGYA00519763_ERZ857785 | MGnify/ENA primary metagenome ERZ857785 (study PRJEB31778, sample SAMEA3449365) | human gut metagenome | biome: human gut; feature: human-associated habitat; material: faeces | place: United Kingdom | collected 2010/2012 ...
GACACCTACGCTGAACTCTTTTCGGACATGGGTTCGACTCCCATCGCCTCCACCATGAAGAAAGAACGTCATTTCGTTGAGAAATGACGTTCTTTTCTTTATCATGGTAACATTTTTGGTAACACACCGCTGAAAAACAGCTTTATAAACGCAAAAACATCCCCGAGGAACCGTCAGGATCCCCGGGGATGGTGCTATGTATGGCCGTTTTGGGCAGCGCGGCCACGGTGGTGATACCGGCGTTGATCACTCAGACAAAGAGACAATCTTCCGCATTACTAGCTCATACTCTTTCGGGTACACCATCTTTATTGCTTTCATGTGCTCGTCAAGCACCTGCATCAGACCGCCAAATGGCACAGAGCTGGCAGCCGCCACAAAGTCGCTTTGCGGTTCCGCTGCCGTGGAGTACGCCGCCGCATAAGTCGCGGGCGGCAGTGCCTGGATCTGCGTTTCAGGTGCGTGTGCTTCTTCCAGCTCGTCCCGCACAGTGCAGAGGGCGGCAAGCTTCTCCACGCTCTGCCAGTCCGTCGAACCGCATTTCAGCTTGTGAATGTGGGTGTTGATCTCGTCAATGTCCATGCCTGCCGCCCCCTTTCTTATGCGTTGCGCAAGATGTCAGCGGCCCGCTTGTAGGCATCACGCTCTGCACCGGTGGCCTCCTGCATCATGTCCTCGATGTCAGAGATCATACGCTCACGGCCATCCGTGCGGGAGTAGTGCCCGCGCACATAGTGACGGCCTCGGTTGGCATAGCTGTTGCCCCGGTTATAACCGTTTCCGGCATCATGGCCGAAAGTCCCGCGCATGTCAGCTTCCCACTCGCCCGCACGGCTGTACTCGCCGCCCTCGCAGTAGTCCTCGATGCGGTGGATGTCCAGAATGATGTCCACGATCTCGCCGATCATCTCAACATCACCCGGGGATCGGTTCTTTTTGTCGGTCAGCTCCATGAGCTCTTCGCACATCTCATCCTTCAGATGATTCAGTTTATCCAGCATGACTTTATCTCCTTTCTTATGCTACCCGCTCAACAATCAAATTGCTGTTTGCAATGCTGACTGCCTGCGTACTGGTGTTCTTAACCGCCACGGTCACGCAGCAGCCGCGCGGCACCTCGATGAACGCGGCCACGAAAACGTTGAAGAAATTTTCGACTGCCGCCGGGGTGACAATGGCTGTCGCACTGGTCAGCGACTCACCGCCGACAGCCAGCGCCACGGAAATGGGTCCAACAGTGCCGCCAGTGGGAATGGCGATATTGCCGCCAAAGCTTACCTTGAAGCGCGCTTTGCATTGATTGGTCAGACCCCGCAGGGTCACAAGGCCGCTGCCCTCACGGTGCATGATGCAGGCAGGGGCTTTCACCGCGGTCTCAGTCAGGGGAAGGTTTTCACCCGCCGCCACGATGACGGTGTTGGAGTTGCTAAATTCAGCCATTATCCGAAACCTCCTTTTCTGCACAAACAGGCGCATTTACCGCATAAACGGTTTTTAAAATATCCATCCAAGAATTGGATGGATCTGCTTTTTCCGTATCAAGCAGGGTTTTCAAAATGAAAACATAAGTGTTCAATTCCATCATGCTCATTTTGTTCTTATCCATGCTGTACAGATAATCTACAAACTGCTGTTTCAGCTCTGCTACGGTCATTCAAATACTCCTTTCATAGAAAAACGCCGGGACTTTTGCCCCGGCGCTCTGGTTTGCAAAATCAGCTCAGGGGCTGAACATTTTCCATTTTGGAAAAAGTTGCCGTGATTCGGTTATGCGCAGTTGCCGCAGCCAGTCCCACAGCCATAGTAAATGGCGTTGGGGTTGGGCACCTGATAGGCAGGCACGGGAGCTTTCTGCTGCAGAGTCCCGATGATCTGGTTGGTCTGCGCGTTCATCGCGGTGGTCAGGAACGCGCTCTGGCGATCCTGAGAAGCAGCCCGGCGCAGCTCGTTGTTCTCGCTCTGCAGGGTGGCGATCTTATCGTTGGTCAGGAAGTCGAGCACCGCGCGGGTGTTGCTGTTCTGATTCTCGATGATGTCCCGGGTGTTGTTGTTCATGGCGTTCTGCGTTGCGCAGAAGCCCTGCTGCATCTGGTTCCGGGTGTCGCACTCCTGAGTGGCCAGATTGTAGTTAACGCCCTGGATCGCGGTCTGGGTCTTGCAGCAGCAGTCTGCCAGCTGTGTAGCCAGAGCATTCTGACCCTGCATCAGCGCAACGTTGGTGCCGTTGAAGCCCTGCTGCATGGCGTTGGTGACACCGTTCAGGCCCTGCTGCACGCCGTTGAAGCCCTGAAGCATCCCGGTGTTCATGGCATAGAAGCCGTCACACAGGCCGCTTTCCAGCCCGTTCAGCTTGTTCATGACGCTCTGGTTGTCGAAGCCGCGCTGCAGGTCCGCCTGTGTTACGGCGCTGGTCATATAAGGCGAAGCGCCGCCCATGCCGCCGCCCCAGCCAAAGCCGCCCATGCCGCCCCAGCCGAACATGCCGAAGATCAGAAAGAGGACGATCCAGCCCATCCAGTCGCCGCCCCAGCCATTGAGGCCGTTGCTGTAGCCGTTGGCGGGCTGTACCGGCATAGTCAGAACCGTGCTATCAGAAGAAAGAGACATAGTTTTACTCCTTTACGTTAGATTTTGAAATTTATTCTAAATGCGGCCGCATTTTAGAATCCAAACATATTTTTCATGCCGTTGAGCATCGGCGCGATCTGCTGCGCCCGCTGCTGAATGGCGTTGAGCTGCTGCTGTGAGAGCTGGCCGGAGGTGAGCATCTGGTTTATCATCTCCTGCGGGTTCTTTCCCTGCATCTGGCCCATAAACTGCTGGAACTGCCCGCCAATAGGGTTCTGAGCCTGTCGGCCCATCGAATTAAACAAGCTGCTGCCCATCGTTTAGCCCTCCTTTTCCGGCTCTGGTGCTTCTTGCTTCTCCAACGCCGCCAGCTTTGCCGCCAACTCGTCGAACTCCTTGCGGGTGACATACTCCCCGCCTGCGGCTTGCGTGGCTGCAATCGACGCTTTGGGGCCGCTGGTGCGCTCTTTGTAATCGTAAATGCGAAGAGGGAACGGCCTGCCGTCCTGCCCAACCTCTTTGATGTAGAAGGTATCGGAATCGGCATCCAGTAAAAGCACTCGGCTCCCGTTGGCTACCAGATAGCCCCGGGCTGCTGCTTCGCCCTGCACCCAGATAAAGCCGCTGTCCGTCGGTGCGGCCTGCCCCTGCATTGTCGGCATCATGACGGGCTGGGGCTGGTACTGTGCCGCCCTGAGCTGTTCAAGCTGTCCTTGAGGCTGTTGCGAGTAATACACTTGCGGGTATCCGTTATAAATTGGCATCGTTTTCCTCCTTGTACCAGTAGTAGATCGGACATTCCGCGCCACTGTCCCAGCTGTCCCACCACACGCCGTCGATCACGGTCAGGACGTGCCCGGAGCAGCCCAGCACATACACGCCGCGCGGATACTCCCGGGCAAAATCTGCCACGGTGTAACAGGTGGTGCAGTCTGCTTCCACCATGCGGCGCTTGAACCCGCGTTTTTGGAGGTATGCGCCCCATGTGCGGTTGGCGCTGGGCATATCGCCGAGGATAAAGCCAGTGAGCGCAAGGCCGATATACGCCCGCTCCCAGTTTTGGCCTGTAGCTGCCGCCACTGCCCGCACGGTGCAATCCCCCACGCCGTTTCCTTGGGGGTTCGGGTTGAACCTGTGCCACATGGCGTTCCCCCTCCCTTTGCGCCCATAGTACCTTTTCTACCGAATCCGTGCGTTAAACGAACGTCAAACGAAAGACAAAAAGAAAAAGCGCCCACACGGCATTACACCGCGTGAGCGCTTAATTTTTTACTGTGTTTTACTCTCTTTTTGTTTTGAGAAATTCAATATAATGGCGAACCTCTTTTATTTCGTCATCCGTGAGACCTTCAAATGCTTTCATCAAAGAAGCGATTGTAGCGTACTCTTCAACACTTTTCTGGCTTTTTCCATCCAAAAGGGATTCAACCGGAACATCAAAATAAGCTGCGATTTTCACAAGAACATGATTTCTAGGGGTGGAGCCGTTTTTCCAGTTAAAAACCGCCCCCGAAGAAAGACCGAGTTCTTTAGCTACTGCGCTGGGGGATTTTCCAACTTTGGCGCACAAATCAAGATATTTGTCCCAAAACACACAAATTCACTCCCTTCTTTTTGTACAAGGTGACATTCTTTCTATTTTTTACTTATTTTTATTTACAAATGAGATTTTGTGACATATAATAACATTGTTGCAAGCAGTTATACACAAAAGTCAATAGAAAAGTCACCCTATAATAATCCTCGCACCTTTATTATAGGTATATTTTCTCTGCTTGTCAATAACAAAATCTAAGATTTTCAAAGAGGAAGTGACAATTTTGAAGATTCTATTATTGCGTATGCGTGCAGGATTGACGCAACAAGAAGTAGCAAACAGGCTTGATGTCAATCCGTCCACTGTCACGCATTGGGAAAAAGGCAGAAATTTTCCCGCCGTATCGCGTTTGCCAAAGCTGGCAGAGCTGTACGGATGCACCATTGACGAGCTGTTAGAATGCAAGAAAGAGAAAGAAGGCCTATAATATGAATCGTTATCCCGAAACCTTTGAAAGTTTTTGTGCCTCGGCTGGGGTGAAAGAACCCGATTCCCTGCCAGACAGCATGAAGGACATCATCAACGCAATGTGTGACCTTATCAACATCGCTTACGACGACGGCGTAGAAGCTGGCAAAAAGGCGGTGACTGTATGAACGAGTTGCAGATTTTCAATAACCCTGACTTTGGTAGCATCCGTACTCTGGTTGAGGATAATGGAAAGGTGCTCTTTTGTGCCGCCGATGTAGCAAAAGCGCTTGGCTACGCAAAACCTCAGAACGCAATCGCCACTCACTGCAAGGGGGCCCTGAAACGGGGCATCCTTACCAACGGCGGAGAGCAGGAAATGAATTTTATTCCAGAAGGCGATGTTATTCGCCTTATCACCCACAGTAAGCTCCCCAACGCTGAGAAGTTTGAAAGTTGGGCGTTTGACGAAGTGCTTCCGCAGGTGTTGCGTACTGGCAACTACTCTGTCAAGCCCGAAACTCCTGAACTCACTCTTTCCAAAGCGCTGGTCATGGCGCAGGGCATCATTGCGAGGGAACAGGAGCGCTCTAAGCAGCTCGAAAAGGAAAATGCCAAGCTCAAACCCGCCGCCGAGTACGCCCATAATATGCTTTTGAGTGATGAAACGCTCACCGTGACGCAGATCGCGCTCAACTTTGGCATGACCGCCAACAAGCTCAACAAACTGCTGGAAGAATGGGGCATTCAGAAGAAGGTCAACAAACAGTGGATACCAAAGCGAAAGTACATCGACAAGGGTTATACAGTGAGTATTCCTGTTGAGGTAGGCAACGGCGAGACCAAAGAGAACACCCGCTGGAACCGCACCGGACAGGCATTTATCTACAAGCAGATGCGCGACCATGGCTATTTGACCGCGAAGGAACAGGCAGAGCAGAAAGCGAAGGAACGCAAGGTACTTGCCGTCCCCGCTGAACAGCCCGCATAAAAAAGCCCCCCGATGCTCCAAACGGAACACCGGGGGTTTTATGCGTCTCCCGCATGGTGCGCACTGTAAGTAGGCGGGCGGGAGACTGTATCAACTAAAAATGCCTACTTCTGCTATCGCAATTTTGACGTATGCGCACTATTCAAAACTGTTCAAGCATTTTCGGGCTTGCTATGGCTGGACTTGAACCAGCGGCAATAGGCGGTGTCCCGCCCTGCTCTACCAACTGAGCTACATAGCCTTTTCAAATATCCACCCTGTTGCGCTTCTTCGAGAGGCCGGGTGGATTTGTTGAGATTATTATACCACAATCCGTTCAAAAAGAAAAGCGGCAGACCCGAAAGCCTGCCGCTTCAATGCATTTCGTGAGAAATCGCATCCAATTAAGATTATGATATCACACATCCAGCATTTTTTCAATGCTTTTCAGCCGATAGCCTACCGCCGTCCGGCTGTAATGCGTCTGTGCTGCAATGTCCGGCAGCGGGAGCCGCTCAACGTACCGCAAAAGAGCTATCTTTCGGTCTACCCTCCCAAGCGGTGCGCTTTTGATGGCGGCGGTCATCTGCTGTCGGTCAAGTCCTTGCAGCGCAGCGGGCAGCACTACACGAGCCGCCGCCACAGGCAGCACCGAGCCAGAAGGGCTGCGGCAGCTCTCCCGCGTTGCGCACCATTACTGGGACGTTACCGAGATGGTCGATTTTGCCGCATCTCTTGATTTCACAAAATCGTTTCTGGTCGTATGTAGTGCTTGCCATGATATCCTCCTCTTAACTCATGCTTAAATCAATGTTTTCGATTTCTGCACGGACTTCGAGTGCATGGAGATAATTCCCCATAGCCGCTTTTTGCTCTCTCAAAAGAGCCAAAGAACAGGACGGCGTAAAATTCAAAGTTCCGGCCTCGTACTGGATAGTCATGCGGTGCAGCTTTTCATAGCGGATTTTGGTCTGGTAATACTCCGCACGAAAACGCTCCTTGTAATCGCTGCTGAGCATCATTTCGGCAGTGTTTCTCAAGTCCATGTATTATGCCTCCTTACTGCTTTTCCAGTGCCGCTTTCATGCGATCAAAGAAAAATTGGATGATCACCCCGATGGTCTCATCGGTAATGGCCCAGCTGATGAGTCTGCCGTATTTGCTTGCACTCAGTGCGGCCCGGAGCATCTTGACGCACCACGCTTTACGTTCTGCGCCTCTCTTGGTGCCCTGAATCTCGTGCTCTGCCTGCTCGATCAGGTCAAGCACGGTGCCCTTGACAGCTGCACCATAGCCCAGCCGGATGCAGCCCAGGGCGTAAAACACAAAGCCGCCCAGCATGAGCACGAGGGCCACATGGGTGGGAAGTGCGGTCAAAAGGTTATTAATTGTTGCCATGTATTACTCTCCTCTCTCTTTTTCGAGGTCTGCAATGCGGTGGTTTGCCACCTTCATCTGTTCTTCAAGCACCGGGATGCGCTGGGCGAAATTGTTGTGTGTCCGGACTTCCCGGGTCAGCTCGTCCAGCTTAGTGTCAGTAATGGCCTGCTGTTTTTCCAGCTTTGCGTCCATGTTTTGAGCGGCCCTGCTGTTAGAGATAAGCACGCCGATCAGGCTCAGGCCGCCAGTGATGAGTGCTACGATGATCGCGTCGCTCATGCGCCCTCCCGAAGACGGGTCAGACCCTTCTTGCGGATGATTTTCGGGTAGTTGAGGGTGGTCACGTTGAGGTCAACAGTTCTGGAGATGCCCGGCACGCTGCCCTTGCTGGTGTGCTGGTGAGCGGTGTACTTAAAACTAACTTTCGGGGTCTTGCCGGTGTAGTCCGCCAGCCATACGTCCCAACGCCCTGCAAGCCTTGCCATGTCCAGATGGGCATTGGCATAGCTGGTGTAGGTGTAGAGCTGGGCGTAAAACCCCATCTTCTCGATCTGCTCAAGATGATAGGCCGCCAGATTTGACAGGTCTCCATAGGGCATCCCGGCAAGAATCGGCGATTCCAGATCCACTGCCACCGGCATGGTCATCTCTTTCCCGACCAGGGCCTTCCGCAGCACGGCAAGCTCCCGGTCTGCCAGCTCCTCACTGGTGGCGTTGGTGTAGTAGTACACGCCCACGTCCAGCCCTGCCGCTTTTGCGTTGGAATAGTTGTCCTCGAAAGTGGGGTCGATGTAGGGCACACAGTTGCGGCTCCCTACGGCCCGCAGCATCACGCCTTTGTAACCTGCCGCTTTTACCTGCGCCCAGCCCTCCATTTTGATTTTTCCCTGCCACCGGCTCACGTCGAGATAGCGGTAGGGTAGCTCACCTCCCCACCCGGTCACGGTGTCCACAGTGGGCACGTCTGGTGCAGGAGCAGGTTCTTCCTTGTCGGCGCTGTCACCGGCAGCGTGGGAGAGGGCCGCCAGAAGCTTGGAGATAAAATCGAAAAATGCTTTCATTCCACGCTTCCTTACTGCCCAAGGGCTTCTTTAATGGCTTCCAGGTCGTCAGCGGTCAGGGCGGGGTAATCCGCTGCGATATCCTCAAAGGTCTCACCAGCAGTCAGCCGGATGCGGAATGCCCGCACCATGATGCGAAGTTTCAAGTTGTTCAGCGTTTTCATAGTTTTAACCTCCAATCAAATCGGCCATCATAAGCACAAGGTCGTCGTTTGCCGCTTCCAGAGCGTCCATGCGGCCCGGCACGGTTTCCAGCTCTGCCTTTTTCTTCGCTTCGGCGGCAGCGGCTTCTTCTGCCTTTTTCTTGGCTTCAGCCTGTGCGGCCAGCTCTTCGGCGGTGTACAGCACATACCGCTGCACCTCCACCTCTTCGTCATAGGCTTTCTGTGCGATCACGCCGGGCACGTCCACCACCTTGCGGACATCACGGCCTTTTTCGCGACCATCTGCGTCATAGTAAATAGCAGGGGTTCCGTCCGGCAAGGTTTCGGTCTCGTAGTGGCTGACCTCCTCCACGCCCGCCACAGCATCGTGGTGGACGGTCTGGGTCTCGGGCTTGAGGTAGCCTTTCGTCAGGTCGGGGCTGGCGATTTCTACGCCGTTGCTGTCAATGATTTTCATAAGGTCTCCTTTCGGTTATGCCACTCTGCGCCAGATGTACATGGAGTAGTAGGGGTTAAGGATATCAACGGGGGAGTTTCCATTATTCGTACTGCTATAAAGACCGGTGTGATATCTTCCGCCATCAGTAGTTTCCTGAGAAACAGATGCCATAAAACCCCATTTGCCAACATGTATATCATTTTTTTGTGTATCATTTGTTGGGATTGCAAAACCAACAGCCGGAATATTCTCCGGAGAGAGAATCATTTGCAAGTTACCACCCGTACTCCCTGCCGGGTAGGTATCGCTTGCGCCCATGATAAATTTGCCCTCAATCCGTTCCCATGTGCCGCCGATAAAGCTTGCCGGGGATGTGGGGCCGTCGCTGACCCAGAATTTGATTCTGGCGAGGTCTTCTTCTCGCTGGGCGGCGAGAATTTCTTTGATTTTGGCTTCCACCTCAGCCTTGCTGTAAAAAATCGCATTGCCGTCAGGGTCGAGGATAATGTTGCCCACGGCAGCAGCGTCGGCGGGGGCGTTTTCGGTCTTGAGAGTTTTGTCCGTGTTCGCCCTGGTGCCAGCCAGAGCGGCAGCTGCCTCGGCCCGGTCTGCGTCGGTGCCAGCGCTCTGGGCGCTGGATGCGGCGTTGCTCTCCGACGTTGCCGCCGCGCTGGCGCTGCTGGAGGCGGCGGTGGCAGAGGACTCTGCGTTGCTGGCATAGCCGCCTGCGGCCGTGGCCGCGTTTCCGGCCGCATTGGCGGCGGTCTGGGCGGCTCGGGTGGAGTCGGCCACCTGTTGTAAGGCCGCGTCGCGCTCATCGTCCACGGCCTGTACGGCCTCGGTCTGCTTGGTCGTCACGGCGGTCGTGGCGGTGCTCTGGGCATTCTGCACCGCCTGCACCGCGTCGGTTTTGGTCTGCTCGATGCCTGCCACGGTCTGCTCGGCTTTGTCCGCACTGGCTTTGGCGTTGGTGGCATGGCCTTGAGCCTCGTCGGCAAATTGCTTGCAGTACTCAAAGCCTTGGCCGAGGCCGTAGCGGACTTCAACGCCTTTTTTGGCGTTATAGATGCGCTTCAAAACCTCATCAAAGTTGAGTGTAATCATAAGCTAATCACTCCTGTCGGTGTGTCGTAGATGGTATCGGTCTCAAAGTCAAAGGTATCCCACAACCAGTCCGCGCCCGCGTCGGCGGTAATATTGCGCTTGTAGGGGTTGCAGGTGCCCTCGATGGTAAAGGCCATATCATGTCGGTTTTTCTCACTGGGGTCTACCCGCCAAAGGCCCTGCCAGTACCAGGTACTGTCCTCATCAAAAACGCACCGAAGCCACTTGCCCTGTAAGGCATTTTCAAGGGCGCTTTGGATGGTTGTCCATTGCTTTTTCGGAGACTTACAGATAAGCTCCAGCTTGATGGTGCGCTGCTTGTAGTGCACTTTCCCATCCAAAGCCCTGGACAGATCTAGGATAAAGTCAGAGCCCGGGACATTGACAAGCATTGTCTCTGGCTCTGCACCGGATATCATAGGGCTGCCCACCTTCAGATAAAGGCCAAGGTCTTTGAGGGTATGGACATTTCCGATCTGTGCGCCCATCAGCATTTAAGCTCACCTCCGCTCTGGATCACGGCCAACTGCTCCGGGGTCAGAGGGCTGTATACCAACTTTTTTCCGTCCCACACATAGTGCGAGCCGCCATCCTCCCAGTCCTCCGGGAACTCATCGAAGACCATGCAGTTGTCTGGGAGAGGGTTCGGGATTACTTCTTCAACGCCCCATCCGCCACTGTAAATGCGGCCATCGGAGCACACCTTGCACATAAATTTACAGCCAGGTACTTTCATTTTTTCTCCTCACATAAAACCATACAGCTCCCGGGGCATACAGAGCGAGTCGTTTTGCACCCAGCCGTCAGATCCTGGACTTTCCAAGTCAATTTTGAAAGTAACTGGCGTGATTGCTGGAGTGAAATTGTTGCCCGTGACGTAGTTCGAGGTGCGCTCACGACCGGGCCCGAAGGTGATACCTGCGGCATTGACCCGCACCGTCCGCATGTGAGTGGTGTTCCACGGGTAAGTCATGGCGTATTCCACGCCATTGACCGGGATGACCATGGTCACACATCCGGCAGTACCGCCGCTGGCCCACCATGTGGAGCCTTTCTTGCTGGTATAGGTCAGATACACAGCAGAAAAATTGGCCAGGTCCAGCGGGATTGTCTGCGCTCCAAAAGAGCCGTTGTCCCCAAAGTCCCAGATACGGGCGTTTCGGATGCCGTAGAAGGTAATCTTTCCGGAGTCGATGGTGCAGCTGCCGTTGCCATCGGTGATGGAGATGCTATCCGACTGGATGTTGACCATGCTGGAACCGGAAAGCACTTTTATGCCGTCGTTGGTGATCTGCACCCTTTTGCCGGGCAGCTGGTCATGCCGGACGATAAGGCCGTTTTCCGGGGTAAACTCCAAAAAGTTGGTAGCCGTTTTGGCTGCTTCACCAGCTTTTTTGTCCACATCGTCCACTCTTTTGTCGTTAGACTTCTGGTACTTGAAAAGCTGGTTAAGGGTGCTCTGCTGATATTTTTCAGCGGATGCCGTATCCTCATCCAGCAGGTTGGTGCGGCCCAGGTTGGCCACTTGTCGGTCGGTCAAAGTCTGCCGGGTCATGCCGAAGGTATACTCCTTTTTGTCCGGCTGATCCAGCGGTTCCACCAGCTTTGTGCACAGCATGATGACATCGATGCTGTGGGGCTTGCTGATTATGTGGGCATAGCCGGCAAAAGTCAGCCTGTCCTTGTCATAGCCCGCATCTCGCAGATCCACAGCCTTGACGGTGTAGCTCGTCACCATCAAACTGTTTTTCTGAAGATCCTGCACGCCTGCAGCAAAGGTGTCGTTGTCGCTGTCGGTGTCATACTCGCCCAGGGCTGACACTATGCCAAACTTCTGGGCCGCTGCATCATTCTGGATCCATCCGCAGTCGCCGTCACTGCTGTCCAGCCGGTACGAATACCCTTTTGGAAGATACTTATTGACGGTCGCCGCGTCCGTTCCAGAAATGCCATAGCGCTCTTCATGGCTTTCTGTGTACTTTTCACCCCACCACAAAAATTTCCACTTCCACTTTGTCTCCTCGACCGTGTGCTTGCTTCCCATGGGATACACACGGGTAAAAAGACTGTTGGTATCGGTTTTTTCTGTGAAATCCAGCAGGTTCACGCCATACTCAATGGTTTGGTTGACCAAACGGTCGGCTTCAAAAGACTGGTCGCAATAGTTGAGCACGTTGTTGCCCGTGGCGGGGTTGTAGGTACAGTAGGCATATCCGCCGTACGTTTTGAGCACCATCTTGTCGATGATGTCCCAGGTGCTGCCGTAGTCTTCGCCCACACCGTAGCTGTCCCGGTCTCCATAGTGCACAACAAGATCACCCAGTGCCGCAGTGACAGTGCCCAGCTCGAAGCGTTTCATTTTCATGTTGCCGCACTGCTGGTTGTGGGCATCGATGAGGTGCTGCAAAAACTGCGCCAGCTTTCCCTCGTAGTTAAAAGGGGTGATTGCGCTGTCATTGAAGTAAGACAGTGCACCCTCGCAGTAGATGACCCTGCGGTTGTACCAGTCTGCCTCATGGCTCAAGACACGCCCGCGCCAGATCTCTTTATCGTCCTGTTCAACGGTGATGCAGGTGGACATCTTTTGCAGGCTCTCATACTGCTCATGGTCGCGCGTCATGGTAAAAGAAAGGCTGCCGCCCTTGCTGACCTCTCGGGTCAGCTTGGGAGACAGCACAAGGGCATTGCGGTTATTGGGAGCGTAGATCAGGCGCTTGTCGCCGGGGTTGCCAAAGGGATATGCAAAAATTTTGTACAAATCTTAGTTTCCCCTTTCTGCCAGCGTGGCCAGATGGCCCAGCTGTGCATCAATAGAAGGTGCCAGTGCGCCCACCAGCGTTCCATCATCCAGCTTGATGACCGCATTGCCTGCCTGAGGGAGATACTGCTGGACTACGTTATACAGTGCATCCAGAGAAGTCTGCATTTTCTGCTGATAGGCAGTCAGGCGGCCGTTAGCCGGGCTTTCTCCAAAGGCATAGCCATCGGTGCGGAAATCGTACCCGGCAAAGCTGCGCTGGCTTCCGTACCAGTAAGCGTCCTGGATGTCCTTGTAGGAAAGCGTCGTGCTCTTGCTGTCAGTGCTTTCCTTTTCGCCGTTTTTACTGCCCAGCCATGCGGCCAGACCGATACCGCCCGCCACAGCAGCCACGCCCAGGATGGCAGCCAGCACAGGGTTGGATGCCACAAGCGAGACGATATTGCCCAGACTGCCCATGATAGAGGTGGCCATGTTGGACACCCCGCTGGCGACGTTGGCCAGCTGGGCACCTGCCCCACCGGATGCGCTCAAGCTGGACAGGATAGAGCCAAAGCTTTGCACCGCCGTCCCCGCTTCTGTCGCACTGGCAGCGATTCCGTCCGTAAAGAGTGATTTGATGGTAGCAAAGGCCGCTTTTACGCCGTCCCCGCTGTACGCGTCATTGATGACACCCAGCGCATCCGCCGCCCACTTGGAGATAAGCTCCCGCTGATCCTGCGATACCTCGCCCCAGATGAGATTTGCCACGTCTGTAGCCAACCCGGCCCAGTTGCGGTTTTTCAGGTCGGCGAACGTGTTCTGCAGGCGGCCAAAGATGCCGTTTGACCACTGCTTCTGCGCATTGCTGAGGTTCTGGTCAATGCGGCTTTGCAGCTCTGTAACGGACAAAACCACATCGTCGCAGGTCTTTTGCGTGGTCGTGGTCACGTTTCCGGCAGCATCGGTCACTTTCTTTGTGACCGATTTGATGGTCTTCTCCGTGCCGTCCACCACTTCCTTCCAAGAGTCCGTGATGGTCTCCACGGTCTCCTTTGTGGTGCCCTTGAGCTTTTTGGTGGTGCCGTCGTAGACGTTGTAGGTATTGTCGGCAGTCTCTACCACGCGCTGGATGTTACCCACGATGTTGCCCGTTCCGGCAAGGATCTGCTTCGATGTTTCGGTGACGGTATCTGCCAGCTTTTTGGTGTCAGCAGCCGCTTTGGCGGTAGATTTTTTGCTTTTTCCGCCGCCTGTGCCGCTCGAGGCAGTGATACTGCTCCCGCCGTTCCCGGCGGCTGCAGCCGCCTTTGCCTGCCGTTCCGTCCAGCTTTCGTTGTAGATGCCCTTTCCGTTTTTAGCGTCCTTCCGTCGGCGGTCGTAGTTGCTCTGGCTGTTTTTGTCAGAGCGGTACTGCTTGTATCCTTCGTCACTGTTCTCGTACCCCGCGTAAGCATTCTTCCCGAGGGCTTTGTTGAGCTTGAAGCTCAATTTATCGAGAACGCCGATTCCGGCAGAGCCAAGCTCTCCAAATTTCTTGATGACGGAGTTGATGGGGTTGTTCAGTTCCAGAATTGCCTCGCCGAGCCCCTTCCAGCCGTCCGTCTTGTAAGCTTCGATGGCCGCCACGGTCATATCGTTGAGGTTGGAGATTACCACACCGATTCCGCTGCTGAGGTCGCCAGTCATGAGCCCGGCCAGCTGGCTCACGTTGTCCTTCAGGGTGGAAACGCGGCCATTCATGGTCTGGCTCTGGGTGTCCATGGCGTTGTAATAGCGCCCGCCCTCTTCGCTGGCGGCGATAAGGGCCTCAGATAGCAGGTCATAGCTGATGGTCATGTTCTGGACTTCCTGCACCGTTTTCCCGGTGTAGTCAGCCAGCACCTGATAAACGTTGATGCCTGCATAGGCAAACTGCTTGATGTCGATTGCGGACGCTTTGCCCACATTGGCGATCTGCTGCAGATTAGCTGCCATGCGGGAAAGCTCCGCGTTGCCTCCGCCGGTGGCGGAAACAGCATCGCCAAGCGCCATGATGACCTTGCGGGAGTAGCCCGCGTTTTCACCGGCGCTGATGAGCAGTTGGTTTGCCTGCGTCAGCGAATCCACGCTGAACGGAGTGCGGGCTGCGTCTTCTTGAATGGCCGCCATGGCCTCATTGGCCGCCTGTGCGTCGCCCAGCATATTGGTCAAACCCACGCGGTAACTCTCGATTTGGGCGTTGTACTCAATGCCCATAGACACAAACTGCTTTGCACCACTGAGGGCCGCGGTGGAAAGCGTGGAGATGGCAGAAGCCAGAAGCTGCGATTTTGTCAGCGCCGCCGTCAGCCCGCTTCCCGTACTGCTGGCCGATTTGCCAAAGGAGTCCATGCCGTTGTTTGCGGATTTCAGGGCGGAGGCGGTTGTTTTGAGCTGTGCCTCAGCTGCTGCAAGCTTATTTTTCAGCTCTTTGGTCTCAGCCGAGGTCTTGCCCGTCTTGGCGGCAGATTCGTTATACTGCTTTGTCAGTTCCAGAACGCTTTTTGCGGCCTTGCTGTACTCGCTGGAAAGCGCCGTCACGGTCTTTTTGGTCTCGCTCTGGACGTTGTTGATGCCCCGCTCATACGCGGACGTGTCCAGCCCAAGAGTGGCCATCAATTCAAAAAGTTTCATGGCGTATCACCTCCGTTCAGCCCGGCCAGAATACGGGCCTTGATTTCCTCTGCGCTCTGCTTGGGCCGGGCGGGAGTATTAAAGTCGGGCAGGGTGTCCACCCACCGACACTCCATGCCCACAAGGCTGGCCAGAGCGTCCGTGATGTAGGCGCGGTAGCTCTTCTCGTAAGCTTCCTGCTGCATCGCATCGACGCAATGTTGGGCAATGTAGGGTTTGCCAATGGCTTTCAGCATATCCAGCCGGATGGATGAGATCAGCCGCCGATATCGGTCTGAGCCAACCTCACCAACGAGGATAAAAAATCCAGCACATCCCGGTCGTTGATGGTCTCCGTGATGACGCGCAGGGTTTTGAAGGGAGTCATCTTTTCAGGGTTGCCGTCCTTGTCCGTTTCCAGCTCATACAGCAAAGGCAGCAGCTCCGCTGTGTTCTGAGCATTGTCGAACAGCAGCTTTTTTGCCATTGCCTTGATGTTCTTGCGGCCCTGGGCTTCTTTCTTTGCCTTGAGCTCATCGGGGGTTTCACTGCCCGTGAGGATGGGGCCGACTTTGCGCAGCTCCATCACCTGCGTCTCGGTCAGCAGGGTGGCCACCTTGTCCGCGATCATGTAACAGTGGCGCAGAAATTCTGTTTCGTCCATCTGGTTGAGAGTTTTCATTGTTCCACTCCTTATGCTGCCGCGTCTTCGCTTACAAAGAACTCCATTGGGACGGTCTCGTCGCCCATGCGGACACAGCCCGTCAGGGTGACGGACACATTGCCCTTGCCCTTGTCGGTTGTCTTGAGGGACAGGCCACCCGTGCTGATTGCGTTGTCCAGCCGAACAGCCACATAGCCGCCGCCGATGAGGTCGCCCACAAACCAGATGGTTTTGAAGTCGCCCGTGGTCTTGTCGGTTTTGAACGTCATGCGGGGCGTTACCTTGCCCCCGGCCACGTCCGCTGCGCCTAGCGCCATGCGGATGACCTCGGCGGAGGTATTCAGCGCGGTGAAGGCCAGCGTGCAGTCGTAATCCTCAATTTCCATGAGCTCCACGGTGTTCTTCTGGCAGTTGTCCACATCTTCGCCCAGGTCGGTGATGTTGGGGGTACAGGTGGCGGTGATGCCGCCAGTGGTTGCGCAGATGATGTCGGCATCAGCGACGGCGGTCTGGCCCTCAGTGTCGAACTTGTTCAGCACAAGGCCCGCGTTGATCTGCATGGACTTGAATGCTTCTGCGGAAATTTTGGTAAATTTTCTTCCCATAATTCTCCTTACTCGCATAGCTGCGTGATCTCAAAATTCAGGTACTCGCACAAATAGCCCTCGGGCGGGTTGTCCATCGGCTGGGCCCACGGGGTGCCTTTGCGCAAAAGAATAGCGCCGCCCTCGCACGGCACGGTCAAACCGCCTGCAAGGGCTGCGCTAATTTGGTCTTCGGTCTGTAAGATGGGCAAACGCCCTGCGCTGCTTGGATACCACAAGCGGCCATGAAACGACGCTTCCTCGTTCCAGCCGCCGGGGACGGCGGGCTTGTAGGTCAGGTAGGGCAGGGAAGCGGCGGGCGGGATGTTGTCTTCCAGATAGCCCGGGATGCCAAATCCGTTGAAAAAAGCGTTCAGTGCCCGGTTGATGCTCTCAGACGGTCCCATTACGGCAGCACCGCCTTTTTGCACTTGACGGCCCGCAGCCCCATGCCGGATTCCGGCGGGGCTTTGCTTTCGTCCGCTGTGCTTGTGATCTGAAAGGTCTGCCCGTCGCTTACCCGCTTGATATAGTCCGGGAAAGCCAGCGGCACACCCGTGTTAACCAGCAGCGTATAGGTGGAAGCGGTGTCAGCCTGCTCCGCCACCTGAGCTTCCACAGTGGTGTCGTGGCGCTCCACGGCCTCAAACTCGGGGCCGTCCTGCCAGCCGGACACAAAGCCGCCCACGCCGTCCGGCTCATAGCTTCGGGTCTGAAAACGGTATTTTTGGGTAAAGCTCTGCATCACGGTGGATGCAGTGAATGCGTTGACCATGTCACATCTTCCTCCACTGATTGATCTCGGATTTATAGCGGGTCTTGCCGTCTGCGGGCAGGCCGTCCGCGCCTGTAGCCATCGTGCCGGACCACCCGGCAAAGGACTGGGACACATACACGCCGCTGGACGGCAGAGCCTTGTCGTATGCGTCGATTTTTTCAGCCAGCGCAACAAAAGCAGGCGGCACGCGCATGGGCTGCACCGTCCCGGTGAAGGTCTCGGCGGTCAGATCGCCGTCCCCGGCCTTGTGCACGCCGTCATTGAAGATGGATCCGCACACGAGGAAATACTGCCCCGGCACTACCCCGGCGGGAACGGTATCCGGCTCAAAGGCGAACTCCCCGGCAACGGGGTCGTCCGCCCGGTCAAAGAAATTGTGCGTGTAGACGCACAGCTCCGGTACAGTCATGGGGCATCCTCCTTACAAAGGGGCGATCACTCGCCCGGGGTAATGGTCTCGACAGCGATACCATCCAGATACTCAGCAAACAGGGTCACGCCCATAATGGCGTAGCTCTCGGAGGTTGCAGTGCTGTAGTTTGCCTGAGTGTGGAAGCCGATGAGGTTGCTTGCCTCGCCTGCGGTCCGGTAGACCAGACCTGCGCGGGCAAACTCGCTATCCGCAGGATCCACATAGTACATGACGATGTTGTCTACCGGGGTGGCAATAACCTTTCCCTTCGCGATCTCACTGTCGGACAGCAGGAAGATGGTGTTGTAGCCCATGAAGTCCTTGATGTACTGGAAGCCGAACTGGTTCTGCACGGTGATATTGGCATTGCCCAGATAGTCGTACACGTCCATCACGTTGACAAAGCCAACAACGCCGGTCACGGTGCGATGCATGGTCTTGAACTTGTTCTCGACCGCGCCCTTGGCATGTGCCAGCGCCATCTGGAAGGTCTTGGGAGTGCCCTTCAGGGTGCCGGTGTTCAGGAACTTGTAGAACTTATCCGTTACCAGAGCGGTCAGGTCGTACAGGAACTCATCATCGGTCTTCTGCACGGCGACATCGTAGCCGTAATTCTGGATCGCCTCAAGGGTGACAGACTTGCCGTACTTGTCGATGGTGATCTTGCCGTACTCCTTCTCCTTGACGGTGTACTTGCTGAACGGGATCTCTTCGCCCTCGCCCACGGTGCCGCTCTGCAGGGTGCCCTGTGCATACTTGCTCTTGAGCACGGTGCCAGGCTGCATCCGGATAGGGCGCATGATGCCCAGAATGGTGCGCAGATGGTCCCAGTTGCGCTGGAAACGGGTCACAAAGTCGATTTCACGCGCGGCTACGGTGATATCGGTGGTCATAGTGATATTTTCTTTTGCTGCCATGTGTTAGTCCTTTCCGCCGCCTGTAAACAGGTCGGCATTTGCAGCAATCGCGGCCTGGCGTTCGCCAGCGTCCTTGATTGCAAAAATTTGGTCTTTGGTCATTTTGGAGCCGGTGTTGGTGGGCGGGGTGTCCACCTTTGCGCCGGTGGTAGTCGTAGTGCCTACGAAGTCGCTCCAATCAGCTTTCAGGCTGTCGGTGTGCTTCTTGGCGTCCTTGACCTCGCCCTTATCGTCCAGCTCCAGCTTGTCGATATCCTCGCCAGACAGCCGCACAACGCGGTCTGCATACTTGTCCAGCACCCCGGCGGCCTTCAGCAGCTCCCGGAACTTGGCTTCCTTGGCTGCGTGGGTGTCCTTCTGGGTCTGCTGGGCCTTGTAGTCGTTCAGCGCCTTTTCAGCGGCTTCCTTGCCGCCGTTGGCTGCGTCCCGGTCTTTTTCGGCTTTGGCGAGGGCTGCGTTCTTCTCATCGAGCTGGTTCTGCAAGGTGTCCGTTTCCTCATGCAGCACGTCCAGAATTTTCTTGAGCTTGCCGCTGGTGTCGGTCGTTTCATCTTCCAGAATCGCCCGGAGAGTCTTGCGTTCGAGTGCCATATGATAGTCCTTTCTGCCCTTGCTCGGGCTGCCATGCTTGGCAATAAGGTTTATTTGCCGGACGTGCTGCCGGTGTGGTGCCGCTTGCAGGGGTCGAACCTGCAACTGCCCGGTTATGAGCCGGGAGCACTGCCAGTTGTGCGAAAGCGGCATATATTAAAATTTGGGTATAAAAAGAAGAAGCCCACAATGTGAGCTTCTTCCCCAAAAATTTACTTTTTTACTGGTTTTGTTAGTGCGTCTTCAATTCTCCATCCTCTCGAAATTCTTCCTTTTAGCGTTGAGCTGTCTATTTTATACTCTATCGCCCAATCTTTTAATACCTTGGTCTCTCCTTTATAAGTAATAAAAACGGATGTTCTTCTGTTTCTTGCCTGTTGCTTTGTTGTTGCCCATCTGCAATTTTCTGGTGAATAACCCTTATCAACATCTATTCTGTCAATCGTTAAATTTTCTTTATACCCCGATGATAACGCCCATTTGTAGAAATTTTCAAATTCAAGCCACTCTTCACATACTTTGATTCCTCTGGATCCATAATCTTTATACGATCTGATTTTAGGATTTCTACACCTAGAAAGCATATTTGTCCACGTTTCATATATTCTGGTTCCGTGCTTCCCATGCTTTTTAGCAAATGGGTGCCTTTCTACATTTTTTCGTGAAGTTTCCTTTCTTAAACATCCACAGCTTTTGGTATTTCCAGATACCAAATTGGTTCGATTCACTTCTATAGTATTACCGCAGTCGCAAACACATTTCCATCTGGAACGTCCATTTCCCGGAACAAGCTCTATCGCAATTAATCTGCCAAATCTTTTCCCTTCAATATCTTTTTTAGCATCCATTGCTGACCCTCGCAATCTCCGATTCAAGAACTGCATCAACTTCCTTTTCCAACCCGGTAAGGGATGCAAACAGGGCCGTCAGCATAGAGCTGTACATCGGGGCTTCGTTCCAAATCTGACTCACAAGCTCGCTGGTGCGCTCCCGCTTGATCATATCGGTCTTGTGCGTTTCATCAAACCAGTTGGCAAAGATGTTCAACAGGTCGTGCATTACTCGGAGTTCGCCAGAAACAGCATCCAGTTCAAGCTCCACTTTCGTGATTTTTGGTGCTTCCATTGCTAAAATACCTCTTATTCACTTGTAAGAGGTCGCCCAGTTTGGTATAATGGATTTACCAAAGGGAAACCTCTGGTGCTTTGCAAGCTCTCGCCCACCGACTACCAATCATCGGGCGAGAGCTTGTTATTTTGTCAGGCGTTCGTACAACTCCTTTATGCCTTTGCGAATAACATCGGCTTTTGTTAAGCCAGTTTTTTCACAGCAGATATTCAACATACGAACTTCATCGTCAGACATTCTAATTCGTGTGTCATGGGTCTTAGGGTCTGATGTTGGCCGTCCTGTTCTAGGCGACATATAAATCACCTCACTTTTGTGTCACCATAATTATTATATCATTTGGTTACACAAAAGTCAATGATGTATTTAGTTTTCCCGGTTTCCTTCTTCCACCGCGATCTCTCGCAGCTCGTCAATGTGATCTTCCACCGCCGGGCGGAGGAACGGACGGGCTTTCATGCCCCGGGTAAAGTGCCACTTGCCGTTGAAGTCCTTCCAGACCCACGGCGTTTTGCGCCCGTTGCCGTTTGTGGCGTGAACGCCCGTGCCCAGCTCCACATAGACGCTGTAAAACAGGTTGCTGCCGATAGTCACGGTCTTTTTTGCGAGGTCGAGGGCAAAGGTCAGGCTCTGCTTGAGCGCACCGCCCACATAGCCCTCAATGCCCGTGCTGTCTGCCGTGCCAGTAGGCACAAGCAGCTGGGCGTAGTCCTGCACTTTCATGCCCCAGATGGTCAGCACCCGCTCCGCCCACGAGTCCAGCGCCTCATGCAGCTGCTGGGTATTGTCGGTGAATTTGATGTCGTACTCAAATTTCATGGCTCACTTTTTCTTCTTTCGCCTTGTTGTTCCGCCCTCTTTGCGAGTTTTAATCACTCGTTCAGTTGAAACATTTTTGGGATTAAGCGACCCTGTATCAATATGGACAAGCTTTCCTTTTTGAAAAAAGAGCACATTTTCTCTGTGTGCAACAGTTTCAATCGTGTCATAATAGGCATTCATTCTGCCCATTCTGTAATGCTCTCTGGTCTTTTTTGCATCATATGAAATATCAATACGGTCTTCATGTGTTTTTGTGATTTTTACGTTGTCCAAAGAATCCCAGCGCTTTTTTATGACTTGGTCTATATATCCTTGGGCCGTTTCTCTTTCCTTTTTTGTAATTTTGAATCCGCCGCCCGCTCTCGCGGAGCTGCCCCCGGCTCTGCCGGATGCTCTACCACCGCCGCTCATCGTGACACCTCTCTCTCACTTCCGCATACTGCGGCTTGATTATTGTTGCGTTAAAGTCCATACCCGGTAATGGTTTTCCATACCAGAGAACTTGCGTAGGATTTAAGCGCCGCATAGCTTCCTTGCACCCCATCGTAAAAAGGGTTGTAGCCAAGCGCTCATTCATCAGCCCAACGGACGAAATAGAAATAATGGAGTTTCGCGGCTCGCCGTCAAAGCACCACTCGTAGCTTTCCGGCCATACCCATTCGATGGTGGGAATGACCTTAATACAGTGCATTTGCCAGTACGCTGCCAACCAGTGCCGTTTATAAGCGCTCCAAATCTGCACCGCTTCCGGGTGGTCTCGAAACATGGAAAAATCAGGAGAAAGAACAGCACCGAACTGCTGCAAAAGCGGCACATACTTGTCAGGATTGCGCCAAACACGTTCAAACTGGTAATCATCACAATAAAAATGGACGCCTTTGCCCCCCCTATCTTTGGCAGACAGGGCGTAGTTAAAAGGTATCCATTCCAGCTTGTCAATGCGGATGTCCGTTTCCGGCTTGATGATAGGGATGTGGAACTTGCCTTCACCCGGAAAAATCATTTTCTCGGTGTTTTCCATTGGCAGAATCATGGCTCATCCCCCCCAAACCTTACTTTTTCTTCTTTTTTCTCGAAACAAAGCCAATCCATGCGCCGCCTTGTTCGACCGTCACTCCAAACGGCTTTTGTGCAAGCTGCATAAGCTTTGTGCGGTCGCTCGACGACATCCCTTTTAGATCAAATGCAACTTTTGGGCCACTCTTGTCCCAATATGTGGTGTGAGACGGAGAGGAACCATCTCCACTTCGATATTTGTTGAGGTCAACGCCAACTTGCTCTTTCACAAAAGACACAACATCGTTATGCGTTTTCTTGTATCTCGAACTATCCACAACAACGGCGGCTTTCTTTGTCTCCACTGCCGCAATTTTGCTGTAATCGGTGACCCATTTGCCATTTACAAAAGATTCAAACTCGTGTTCGTTGGCAGTCCCACCGTTTGCCATTGCAGAACTTCCAGAGCCCCCGCTAGATTTGCTAAGCTTTTTTGATGCTCTACCGCCACCACCCATTACTCCGTCTCTCCTTTCGTTTTATTGTTTTTGTGTCTTCTCTCTTCCGCCCACCACATCTGTTCGGCTTCCTTGCCGCCCTTGGATTTATACCACTCGGTGTAATCCATGACGGGAGTGACTTCTTTAGTCACATTGTCCCGCTGCATGGCGTTCTGCCGGGGATACTTGCCAAGCGCAGAGGACAGTACACAGCGGCAGTGGTAGACCATCTCCGGTGCTGCGTTGGGGTCTCCGGGGTGCTGAATCTCGTATCCCATGACCTTGAACGGCTCGTCAAGCTCTGCTGTCTGCTGGTCAAGCAGGCGGTGCATTTCACGGGTGCGGTAGTCGTGGGTGGAGTTCCACCGCTTTTTGACCTCGATTCCCAAAGCCTGGGCGTTTCGCATCTGCTGCAAAGCCCCGGCGTTCTGGGCGCTGGTAAGGGCTGTGATGGCGTTGTTCATCGCCCAGTGGATCTCTGTATCAGCCATGCCGTTGACGGCCTGCACGGCGATGTCGTGGACGCTCTTGCCCTGCACGATGCCCTGCATGACGTAGCGGTTGAACACCCGGGCGTCATAGGTGCGGTTGCTCTCGCTCTTGATGCGCTTGTTTGGCACCATGCGGGGGTTCTCCTTCAGCAGGAGCTTGACCGCTTCGGTGTTGTACAGGGTCAGCCCGAACGTCACGCCTGCGGCCTGTTCCAGCTCGTAGAAAGCCCAGTTTGCGCCAAAGGAAAAGATGTTGTATTGCTCGTCCCGGGCCAGCTTGTAGGCTGTCTCTTGGGCTGTGGTGCAGGTCTGTGTGATCCCGTCCAGCTTGGCGCGCATCAAATCGGACTGAAAAACCTGATTTTGCAGCCAGATGCGGTAATCCTCTTCAGTGATCTTTCCTGCATCCAGCTGCGCCCGTTTGCGCTCGTCCAGTGCTTTGTACTTGGCCAAAAACTCAGTCAGCTGCTCCTGCATCTCCTGGCGGGCATTGCCGTACACCCGGAGGATGCGGCGGCGCAGGCGGTTCAGCTGGCGGGTCGAAATGCGGTCACGGTCAGAAATCACGTTTCATCACCGTCCTCCTCCTCGTCCACGGTCTCACGGGCTGCGCTCTCGGCCATCAGCGCGGCCTTGGCCTGTTCTTTCTGTTCCGGGGTCAGGTTGGGCAGCAGGTCAATGGCCATGTCCTGCCCGATGATCGGCGCCTCGGAAATCACCATGCTGACCTGTTCGGCCGTGTTGGTGATCTTGCTGCGGTTGAATGTCGGCATAGCGTTGTCAAAGCCAGCCAGTGCGCAGATCTGCCGAATGAACGGCTTGACCTGCGCCTCGAAGTCGTCTGCGTTCTGGTTCAGCGGCTCATAGGCTGCATCCAGATGGTCGTTTGTGCTGTCCGCACTCACGCAGTGCACATCCAGACCGCCGAAGTCCTCATACACCCGGGTGTGGAGCAGTTCCAACAGAGCCTGCCGGGCCGTCACAGGGATCTCGGTGGTGTAGGGGGTGATCTTGCCGCCCTCGCTGGTGTCTGCGCCTGCAATGTGGTACAGATTCAGCTTGACGAGAAACTCCTGCAGCTCGTCATCGGTCATGCCGTTGAAGTTCTCGCACAGCCAGTAGATCTGCGAAAAGTCCTGCAAGTCATTGCAGAAGCCGGACATCACCAGATCGGTGTTGTCAATGTAGGCTTTCAGCCCCACAAGCGTGCTCTGGTGCAGGTCGGAACCCCACAGCGGCACAATGGGCAGGGCGCTGTAGTTTTCGCCCTCCACGCTTTCCAGCCCGCCGCCGGGTGTGGTGACGGTCACGCTCTTGTATGCCTGCTTCGGCGTTGTCTCTTGCATCACATTGCCGATTTTGCTTTCCGTGTACTCAGTGAAGCCGTCCAGCTCGTACAGGATATAGTGCATATCTGTGTCCGGGTTCAGCCGCCAGAAGCGCACACCCGCCTGCAAAAGGCTTGTCTTCTCATCGTACAGGGGCGCAAACTCGGTCAACTTGAAAACAACCACGTGGTCGTTGTTCCAGAATCCGAAGCTCTCGCCGTGGATCAGGGCGAAATATCCGGCCTTCTGGATCTGCTCATCAAAGTTCTGCCCCAGTCTGTCCTTGTCCACGTCCTCGTCTGCAAAGACCACACCGTTGCCGAGGGAGTAGGTCGCCCGCTGCTTGTTGAGCCGTCTGAAAAGATTGCTCTTGACCATATCGGGGTGTGGGGTGTCCTGCTTGGTGTTTTTGGATAGGCGCTTCAGCATCAAAGCGTAAGCCTGCGCAAAGCGTTCAGCCCCCGGGTTTTTCTGGGCATCGTACAGGTCTGCGTCCAGAGCCATCTTGTAGGGCTTGGAAGCGCAGTGTTGCTGCACGAACCGCCGGATGAAATCAGGCTGTTCCCCGGCGGCTTGCGCCTGCTGAAATGTCTGGAATGTGTATACAGTGCTCAAAATCAATCCCTCAGTTTCACAAGGCGCTTTGTGCGCACGAAATAGCGGATAGCGTCCATGCAGTGGTCGTTGACCTTCAGCACGGTGTCGTCTTTATCCGGATCCCAAGCGTACACGCCGAACTCTTCCAGCGTGTGCTTGCAGTCTTTGTAGATCTTCAGCCGCCCGGTCTGCAGCATGGTCTGTACGTCCAGAATGCCGCTCAGAACGTCGTTGTTTGCGGGGGTCTGAGTAAAGCCGTTCTTGCGCAGCTCTGTAATCAGGGGCAGGGCGGAGGGGTCAACGATGATCCTCTCCGGCTTGAGACCATTCAGCCACGCCTTGAGGTCTGTGACGTACTCGCCCACGGTCTTTTGCCGCTTCTGTTCGCGGCCGCTGTAGTAGTACTCCCGGGTGACGATCCAGCAGTCTGCATCTGCCTGCTTCTGGAATAGCAAAAAAACCGTTGCGTTCTGGGTGCCAAAGTCGCACGCCACATAGGCGCTCTTTGGTGACAGCTCCGGCAGCTCATCAACGACGTGCTTCTTGCGGTCGAACATGTCATATACAAGGCCCTCGGCCACCGTCCACAGGCCCAGAATGTAGCGCTGATAGAAAACGCCGGTGTACTGGCTGCGGTATCTGGCCTTGATGTCCTCAGAAAGCGACAGGTTGTCGTCCATCGTGAAATGGAGATACATCATCTTGCGGGAACGGCACTTGCGCACCCATTCCAGATAAAACCAGTGCTGCGGGCTGCCCGGGTTGCAGTTAAACCAGAACTTTGACCCGGTGACAGAGCATCGGGCTGTGGCCTGATTGACGAAGCTCTGCGGCATCAGGGCCACCTCGTCGAAGAATGCCCCGGCAAGGGTGATGCCCTGGATCAGATCCTGGCTGCTCTCGTCCTTGCCGCCGAAAAAGTAAAACTCGTTGGTTCTGCCGCTCTTGCTGACGGTCATGCAGTTTTCTGCCCGGTGCTCCTTGACGTTGTAGCCACGGGCTGCAAGCTGCTGCTTAAGCGTGCCCATCACGTTGCGCCGGAAGCTGGCGATGGTCTTGCCACACATGGCAAACTGCTGGCCGCTGTAGCAGGTCATAGCCCACTGGACGAACGAAAAGCTCATGGCAAAGGTCTTGCCCGAGCGGATAGCGCCATCGGCAATGATGCCGTTGTACCCGCTGTATGTGCTCTGCGGTGTCCACCAGCTCAAGACCTGCTTTTGCCGCTGGCTGAGGGCTTTCCAGCGAAAACCGTTACTTTTCCGCATGGTCGTCCTCTTCCTCTGGCAGCATCTCCACGTCATCCGGCGGGCTGAGGTCTGCGGCGGCGCTCAGTGCCTCCACAAGCCCGTCGTCCGGGACTTCTATGCTACTCTGGTCTCCCAGCATGGCAAACTTGTCCACGATGGTGCCGAACGCTGTTGACAGTTGCGGCAGTGTTGCTTCTGCGATTTTGTCCGGGTCCGCCATCGCCTTCAGGTACAGCCCGAGAAGCTCTTGTGCTTCTCCTTGCTTGCTCTCCATGTAAGAAAGCATGTCCTTCGAGTTTTCCCGCTTTTTTTGTGCGCACAAGCGCGCACTCTCCGGGTCTTCCTTTACGACTTTCTTGACGGTCGCGTCCGAAACGTCATTCAGCTTTGCGGCTGCACGGTAGCTTTGGAGCTGTACATAGTCCGCAACGATCTTCTTTTTTTGTTTATCTGTCAGCCTCCGTGCGCCCACCGCCACCACCTCTCTAAACTCACGCAAAAGAAAAACCGCCCGGAAATCCGAACGGTCAAAATATCGAATGTGCCGCTTGCAGGGCTCGAACCTGCACACGTCCGGTTATGAGCCGGATGCTCTGGCCGACTGAGCTAAAGCGGCATAAGAAAAACCAGCTTGCTGCATGGAGCTCATCATGCAAAAAGCCGGTTTTTAATCGTATTGTATCAGCAGCGGTTAATCCGCACGGATAGCAGGCCGTGCTCCTTGGATACAGCCACGGCCTCCGATCTCTGCCCGAGGCTCACGTTTTGTGTGGTCTGCACGGAAACCGAAACGCCGCGCATAGCGCACAAAGTGGCTTTCTTTGTTGCTGATCGGTAAGGCCGAGAGGATAAGGCCAGCGCCGAGACGCGTCAAAAACTTTGCCATGTCGCAAATCAGTTCTTTCAAGCGCTCAAACATTTGTATGCCTCCTCTCCAAAAGTGTCCACAGTGGACACTCTAAAATCACGCTAGCCGCCAGCTGGATTTGAACCAGCACCCACGGAATGGATGTGCACAGTGGTTGGCTGTGCAGTGATGTTCCCGTGGTGTCACCAACGTTGTCCCGCCTTAAATGGGCGGCGCTCTGCCATTTGAGCTATGACGGCATATAAGCAGCGCCCGTGCATTCAGTTCGTTGGACATGCGTCAAACGGTGGGCGCTGCTGCATCCGGAACTTTCGCGGCCGGATGCCCCGCTTTTGCGCCGCCCCCTCTAGGGCACGCAAAATGGCGCAGCAGGATGGGCTCGGACCATCAACCTGCGGTTTTGGAGACCGCTGCTCTACCGTTGAGCCACTGCTGCATGTGGCCGCCCTTGGAATCGAACCAGCCGTGTCTACACACACGCGCCGCGCTCCAAACTGCGCTCAGGCGGCATATAATATCCCCGCGCTGCGGTGGTCGGGCTCAGCGCGGGGCGCTTGGGGATTGGACGCACACACCGGCGGATCCAACGTCATAACCCGCTTTTGGCGTTCCGGGGCCTCCGACATAAGAAATGCGTGTTAAGCAAAGCTATCATCTAGGAGGATGAAAACAGAAAGAGATGTGCCGCGCATGGGAAACGCAGCAGCTCCCGGTGGTTTATGAGGCCATGCGTCCACTTCTGCCTACGGGGTCGGCAGGTTTTCAAGCGCCGTTCCGTTTCGCGCGGTTGCGCTTGTACCCAGAATATCACAAATGGGGTGTTTTGCACATGGATGCAGGATGGATATGATGTGGAATCATTATTCCAGCGTATCCCAGAGCAGAGCCAGCCGCTCACATCCCCGGCGGATAATCTTTGAGACCTCGGAATTTTCGCACAGCCCAAGAGCTTCCACGATGATGGGCTGGTTCCTGTTCTCGATGTAAAACATCCGGATGCAGTCACCCTGCCGGACGGTCTCGGGGTCTACGGCCCCGGTGTAGGCCCGGCAGGTGGCATTCATCTTCAGCAGTGCAAGGCGCTGCTCCATCTGTTTCAGCTCCCGTTCCTCTGCATCCAACCGGGCAATGGCATCTCCGACCTTATCACCGGAACTTCCGCCTGTGGGCATTCCGTTTAGGCTCTGGGTGCATTTCTCGGCAGCATCCCGGATGCGCTGGATCTTCTGCTTCTGGGCCTTCACGGCGGCAGCACCGTCCCGGCACTGCTGGAACCATGCCTTGACATCGCGGTAGTCTACACCGTCTCGCTTTTCATTTTCAGGTGCACATGTGAAGATCATCTTTTTTCTCCTTTACTCCCTCCAAAAATAGCAACACTCCGGGCGCTGCAACGCGGATACGGTACTCTGCCAAATCTGCCGGGGTGATGTACTTCCGGCCAAACACGTTCTTCATGTCTTCCCAGATCGGCCATGGAATGCGGTAGAACTCCCGGCCATTGAATGAACACAGAACGAACGCGATACCTCCCAGCCGTGATATCCGGCGCAAACAGGCGGCTTGCTCGGCTGATACGCGGTCGGACAACAAACGACCGGTGTCGGTGTGCTTTGCCTCGAAAACGACCGCTCTTCCGCCTGAGAGAACGCCTTTGTAGTCTGGCTGTGCCTGTTTGGTGTAGCAGGCGAGGAATCTGCCGGAGCGATCTGCACCACCGAGTGGCTTCATCGGCTCCGGGGTTTTCTCGATGTCTGCCCGTCCGATTGCGCGGTAGTAGTCGCAAGCGGAGCTGATGATGGCCTCAAAACCTGCGCCCTCTGCCCGGCTGCGAGCGCCCATGTAGCTGCGGCGGGCGCTGGCCGCCGTTCTGGGTCTATTCATCGTTGTCCTCCCACTTGATAGCCTGTCCACATTGGCCGCAGAACCTGTTTTCGGCTTCATCCTGATTGTGCAGGTATTCACCGCTGCCGCAGTTGGGGCAAGCCAGAATACTCTTGTCGCCGTCCGGGAATGGGCTGCGAGGAATCTTCAGCAGGAGAGCATCCCGGCCCATCCTGCAAGCCTCGTTCACTGGCTCCATAATCTCATTACTCTCTCGGTGCGCCGTGTTAAGAATCTCTGCCGCACGCTCCGTGCTCATGCTTTCACTCATTGTCAGCCCTCCAATACTCCACGAAGTAGGTCAAGGTGGACTTTCCGCCGCGCTTCTCTTTGCCCATGCGCACGGTGTATCCGTTCATTGCGAGAATGACGGTCAGCGCCTTTCTGTCCTCTACCTTGTCACAGTCAATCTTGTAGTGTTCTGCCATTTCGTCCTCCTTACTCCTTCAGGCAGCTGGCGGGCTGCTGAAGCCACTTCAGCGCCTCTTCTTCCGTGGGTACATGGTCCTCGCACATCTGATTCACGACAATGGGGATAAGGCGCTTGGCCAGCTCCTCATCGTCCATATCGCAGATGGCATCCGCAATGGTGTCCTCGTTGTGGGGCATGATTTTCATCGACAGTCTGACAACCGTACCGTCTCGGCGCGTCCACGAACAAATGAGGCTCTGTCCGCCAATCTTTTCCAATGTAGTCAGCATGGTATCGCGAGCCTCTTCCAGAATTTTGTTGTCCATTACCGATACTCCTTTCCAGTCGCCTTGTCCCGCAATGGGATTCGGCCAATGATCTCAAAACCTGCCCACTCGGCCACCTGCCGAAGCAGGGGCACGAGGAGGCTGATTTGCAGCAGCCGGGCGGATTCCTTCTGGTATTCTTTCTTGCGGATGTTCCGCATCGCAGTGCCGGGGGTCGGATCTGCATAATGCTCGGCATTCCGGCTCATGTTGTCATTGCTCATGTCCACATCTCCCGCAAATCCTTCTCGACCTGCTCCGACTTGCCGACGAGATACTCCGCGAACTCGTCCGGGGTCATGTCCTTTTTGGAGTAATCTCCTACCATCTCCCAGTATCTGTCGCCAATGCGGATAAGCTTCTGCACCTGCTCATCGGTCAGGCCAAGCTCACACCGCAGATTCTGAATCAGTGCGCCCCATGTGGCGGCGATGCCATCCAGAGCCATGCGGAAGCCGTACAACTGGTTCTGTCGTGCGATTTTGCGGAGGTTGGTTGACATCGCCTGTTTGCCAGACGATGGGCGGTTTCTACGCTTATTCATCTGACTGCTCCTTATTGACGGAAAGCTCGAATGTAACTTTTAGCTTCTTGTTTCCAATAACGCCCCACACCTTTTCAAGTTTCGTTTTGTCGGAATTCTCCATTTCGGTAATAAAATGAGACAGAACAGCGGAAACTGCTTCATCGGTTACATCTGACTTGTTGCGCCACATTTTCAAGCCATCTTTTCGAGGCGGTAGCACCACGCATCGGATGGGACGGATGCCTTGAAGTCTGCTTCAAACTGCTTGCCAGTGTTCATTCGTTATCCTCGGTTTTTTTGGCTTCTCTGATACGCAGCCTAGCAAGTTCGCTATTTGCATAGCGCAGTTGCCAGCTACCGAACCAGCCTTTGTGAACAAGTTTTCCGGCGCAGTAAACAAATTCCTGCTTCATCAAATCATCAAGAGAAATAATGTAACAGCCCGGCTTATACTTTCTTTTGCTCATCCCCGTTCACCTCTAAGCTCACGGAATATGAGTTGCTTTGTCAACGGGCTTTTCCATTTCCTTCATAATCCGCTTATGTTCTTCCACTGTCATGTTGTTCGGGTAGAATCGCTTGTCCACCAGTTCAAACGGTTGCATATAGTGGTCAAGAACATCTCGTGCTTCTTTTCGTGCTTTTTCTGCACACATTTCGATGTATTCATCTTCGGTCATGTTGTAATCGGTAATGCAATCTACAACCGAAGAAAACCTGCACAACAGGCCATTAGGCTGTCTTGCAATAAAAGCTCCCATTTATCTTTCACCTCTAAATTCACTTCCGAGAAACCGTTTCTTGCCACGTTCCCGGTGTTTGTCCTCATAATCACGGTGGTACACGCTCTGGCTGTGGTTTAGCTCATACACGAACGCTTTTTGCTCCTCGAAGTCTTTCTTCTCTGCCTTATACTTCTCGCAAGTGTCGTGGCAGTCTTGGTGGCGTGATGTGCAGTCTTTACACAGTGTGTTCATTTTCGGCCTCCTTCAGGCGAGAGAGCCAGCGATCAAGCTTTTTAAGCTCAATGCTCTCGATTTTCGTTCTAGCATTGTAAAAATAATCGGATTTCAACGCGCAACGAAGGCACAAATCGACGTCCGCCCATTCTTCCAAAAGATTTTCCTCGCACTCTGCAACGCTCTTCGGTGTCGGATTCGTACCATCCAGCGCACGACGCAGCTTCAATGCCGCTTGGGCAAGCTCTGAAGCCTCCTCCGCAAGTTGTGCGAGAATCTCTTCGCGAGGCAAATAATCCAGCACGCACTTACCCATTCTTCACCGCCTCCGTCCTTACAGGTTCAAATTCGTCAAACTCGGGGTAGAAGGCCCGAGCCCTGGAGACGGCAATATGCTCTGCCTCGCCTGGGTTCTTCGCTTCCACGATCCAGCAGTGGAGATCTGTGCCGCCCTCGTTGCGGCACTCCACTAAAACCCTGAACTTTAAAACCCTGAACTTACCCATTGACTGCCTCCAATCTAGCTGGGTCAGACGTGCCGCGCAGCCGGGCGGCTTCCCTCGGCGTTGTCGTAATGTCCTCCCGCGACTGCTTCAGGAACTCGACCCGGCGATAGGTCAGGTCCGGGGTCATGGCCAGCTCCTTCAGGCCGCCCACGCTCCCAGCGTAAGTTTTGGCCGCCGGTGGGAGGCTGTCATACAGCTCTTGCAGCTCTTCCGTGCCATTGCTACGGATAATCCCGCCCTTCTCGTCAATGCCGGTCACCATCGGGAAGTTTTTCCAGCTCATGTATTTCTGTGCCTTGCGGGCTGCATCGGCCAGCGCCTCCCACTCTGCATCCGGGTTGATGCACTGGGAAAGCTGCTTGTAGATATCGGCCACCGTGATGGGATAGACGCAGACGCGATTCGCGGCCAGAAACGCCCGCTTCACCACTTCGCCGGGATAATCCCGGAACTGATACGTCCACACGTCAAGGGTGGTTTCCATTTCCTCATCCGTGAGGGGTTTGCTGCCCAGCTTGTACAGCGTGAAGTTCATCCGTATCAGCTGGGCCGTTTCTTCTTTCGTCATTGCTCAAACCCTCTTTTTCTGTCCATGTTTGCCAGCACTCTGGTCAGCTGATCGTCCACGCTCTCGGTGGGCTTTCTTCCACCGGTAGCGCTGCCGGGCCGTGCCTGCTGCTGGCGGCTCTGGTACTGCTCATCGCTTGCAGCTACATCGCCAACCGTCTGAACACCTTCGCGTTGCCAACTGGCTAAGACTCCGTTTATGTAGGCCCACGACCGTTTATTTGCTTCCGCTGCCCGGTCAATTGCCAGCAAGATCAAGTCTGTGCCGCAAACCTGCCGCCAGCTTTGCAGCTTGTCCAGCGCTGAACGCGGAAAGCTGCCTGCAACTTCCTCGTACCGCTGAATAATCTGGGCGAGGTCTGCATCAGCTGCCGGGGCTTTCTCTTTGCTGTTATTTAAGCTATCTCTATTAGGATAGATAACAGTTTCAGTAATAGGTTCAGTTACAGTAGCAGTTACAGATACAGATACAGTTGTATCTATACTGTACCGATACTGTATAGATAGGGTATCTGCGCAGTATTTTCTGAACGCATCACTCTTGATGTTTTGCAGCGAATACTCAACGCCCTTCAGGCATTTGGGTGATTTCGACCAGTTGTATTTGTGCCAGTTAAGAAGCAATATCTCTTTCGTTGCCTTGTCATAGCGGATAACGTTGTGAACAGTTTCCATTCGGTGGATAAGTCGGTCTACGGTCTCTTCGTTGTATCCAAGCTCTCTGCTCGCTTGCCGCTTGCCCAGCTCATAGCATCCACTCAAAGTGGTGTGCGGATTGGTGAGAAGGTAGAGATAAAAGTATTTATCTTCCGGGGTGAAGTCATCGTCCACCTTCGGGTCTGACCAAAAGTTCGGCGAAACGCAACGAAAAATTGCCATCTGCTCACCTCCTTTCTCTCAACGGTGAATCAGAACGGCAAGTCGTCCGTGTCCGAAATCGGGCGGCTATCGTCGTCATATTCGGGTGCTGCCGCCGGGGTGGGTTGTTTTGCTGGTTCCGACTGAGAAGCGCTTTGCGGCGGCTTGGAGTCGGTCTCAAAGGGTGTCTCGTCCTCCACCGGTGCAAAGTCATCGGTTTCTGCCTGTTCGGCCGGCGGCTGCATCATGTCGATTGCTATCTGAACCCAGCTTGCATTGACAAGGCCTCCAACCACAACGCCATCAGCATCGAGATTCCAATAGGTCTTTCCGTTGGATTCGTGGCTTTTCAGCTCCCGACCAAACGCCACGACAAAATCTCCCTTGTGCAGCAGTCCATCCCAGCGGTCCAAATCGCGCCAGATGCAGCACTCCACGAAAACACTGTTCCACTTGCCGGAATCATCCTTGACGCTGTGCGCCTTGACACTCATGCTCAAGAACTGGTTTCCAGTCCGCGTTTCCTTGATTTCCGGGTCGCGGGCCAGCGCTCCGGCCACCATTGCACCAGTGCTCGTCTTGATAATCATTCGCCATCACCGCCAAACGGATCATCGTTGGTGTCGGTGGTTTCGGCTGCCAACGGTTCGGGCTGTTCTTTTTTCGGCTTCAGTTTGCGGGGCTGCATAGCGCCGATTTCGGGCTGCTCGTTCTCGACCTCGCGGCAGGATGCTTCTGCATCTACCGGAACCTCGCTCTCATCGTAGAGGCTGCCAAACGTGGCCGGGAAGGATTCGCGCAGCGCGTGGACGAGGGCCACCTTACGAATCATCGTTGCAGGCTTCGTTGCCCACAAGGACTTCTTGGTGTCGTATTCGCTCAGCTTCACTTCTTCGTAGAAGGGACGGCTGCGGTCCTTACGGTAGGCTTTGGCCCAGCCGCCGACCAGCTTCTCGTCCTCGTAGACGATGGATCCTTCGCGGTGAATAATCTCGCCAACTTCCGGCACGAGCACGATAACGCCAGCTTCAAATCCGTCATACTGCGGGTGACGCTCGGCCATCTTCATATAGCAGGTCTTGCCCAGCACGATGGTGGACGCGCTGTCGCCGTTCTTATTGTCGTAGTGGATAAGATATGCCTCTTTGGTAAAGGGGTTGAGGTGGTACTGCTTGCAGGTCTCCAAGAAGATGCGGCACTCTGCGAAGGTCGCATCTTTGCAGATGAAGTTCCGCACATCGTCAAAGGTGACGGTCAGATGCTGGCCGTCCATGCTCTCGATTTCGACCGGCTTAGATTCTGCGACCGGCTGCATCGCTTCGCTCTGCTTGACCTGAGCAGCGAAGGAGCGGCTCTGAACTGTGGTAGTGGTATTCGGCGCAGCAGCGCCAGCGCGTGAAGTGAAACCCATTTTTGTTACCTCCTAGAATGTTGAAGATTATTTGATGCTGCCGAAATCGAACCCGCGTTCTTTGGCAGCGCTGCGGAACCATGCAATGTCTTCTTTGGTGAACTCAACCCAGAAGTAATAGCGCTTGCGGGAGGAAGCCTCCTGCGCAGCGGCGAAGCTCTGCATCGCCTCCATGTCCAGACGGCCCTCCGGCGTGATGAATGCGGCGGCTTGCGTTGCTGCGGTGGCTTGCGCCCGCATCTCGCGTTCTTCTGCGGTCGGGGGAACAATTACCGGAGCAGCAGCCCGCGCCCGCTCTGCCGCTTCTCTGGCGGCCTCTGCGTCCCTCTGTGCCTGCCGGGACTTCTCGCGGCGGGTATGCTCGCGGACGGCCTCGTTCACGCTCAGGTTGCGCAGGTATTCGGTGGTGCAGGGTTCGACATCCTCTCCGCAGTTCTCGCGGATAAAGTCGAGGTCGCTGCGGATGTTCTCGATGGACTGGCACAGGGCCTTTTTTGCTTCCGCAATGGCGAACGTCTTGTTCAGCCAGCGGTTGTCCAACAGGCGTTCAAACGGAATGAGAGCTTCCAACTCGCCGATGTTGTCCCGGTAGATCAGGCGCAGGGTAGAAGCCTTTTCTTCCTTTTCGGCGGCCTCCACAGCCTTGACCTGTGCGTCAATCGCTCCGGAAATCTCCTTGCATTTGCCCTGCATCTCCTTGATGCTCCGCTGGAAATCTTCCAGCGGCTTCATGTAGAGCTTCTTCGCTGCCGTGGCAGCAGCTCCAAGCTGCTTATCCCAGCCGTTGACCTTTGCCCGGTCCTCCTTGGCGCTCTTGATGCTCTCCGGGGTGTAGACCCGGCCTTTGTAGGCCGCCAGCATCTCGTCAAGGTTCCGTTCAACCTCGTCCTTGTTCCAGCTCATGGCCGGAATTGCCGGGCGTTCCACCCGGACGGTCAATTCATTCTCCATCTGTAAAAACCTCCGATTTTGTGATATCATCGGGGTGATGGGGCTTTCAAATTCCATCAACCCTTGCAGCCTGTCGGTGTTGGCGCACCGGCGGGCTTTTTTTCATGCGTCCCTCCGGTTCTGCCGGTAACCCGGCTCCTCGGTGCGGGCGTGGGTACGGTCAACGCGGCCATAGCGGCGGGCGTTCTGCTCACGATCCTGGGCGGCAAATCCCAGCCGCAGGAACATCACCGCTGCCAGCACCAGGCACAGGGCCGTGGCAAACTGGCCGTCGGAGATGGTGCTGCCCGTCTGTGCACTGCCCTCGATGCCCATGCCGTACAGCAGACTTGCGGCACCGCTGGCAGCAGCCAGCCAGTACCAGATGCGGGATTTGATCTTCATGCGGATTCTCCTTTCTCAAGTGAGGGGAAAAACAGTTCCCCGATCTCATTCTGTCTGATGTCAAGCAGTTCACACATTGCTGTGATCTCTGCGCTTGTCCACGGATTGTGCCCCTGCATCCTGCCGCTCATGGTGTCCCGGCCAATGCCGATATACTTAGCGACTTCCTGATCGCGGTAGCCGCAGCTGTGGAACCGGCCCCGAAGTTTCCAGTACGGAATCTGCCGGAAGGTGCCCTGTATGACCTTCATCATGCTTCGACCTCTTTTCTTTGATGTGTGCCAGCCGTGCAGGCTGGTTCTTGTCCCAGCGGGCTTCCCGCCAGTATTTGTTCCGCCCGTTCATCAGGCAGTCTCCTTTTTCATGCGTCCAACTGCTTGGCTTTGTCTTTCAGAAACAGGTTCACAAAGTAAATCTGACCCTTGCCGGTCACCTTGGGGGTCTTGTTGATGCTGGTGTGCCCATCGGAGTGCACCACGGTGGTCTCCTTGATCTCAAACAGACCCTGCTCCACGGCGCGCTGCGTGGGCATATTGTAGTCGCTACGCTTAGGATCTTTGATAAGGTAGCCGTGCTCACGCATCCAGACAAACAGCCGGTTCTGCCCGATCTGCACGCTGTTCTGGCACAGAAGCTTTGCCAATTCGCCCACAAGGATGCTCTTCTTGCTGGCGTTTACCGCGTCTGCAAAGATGCCCTTGGGCGTAAGTTCCGCGATCTGCCGGTCTTTGTGCTCCAGTTCATCGTGGGCGGCAATCAGCGCCTGCGCCATCAGTTCAGCCCGGGAAAGCTGCGGGCGCTGTGCCAGCTGCTTCTCCATTGCGTTGAACGCGGCAATGTACTTCAGCTTCCACTCCAGCGCCGCCTTGCCGGTAAAGCCCATCACCAGCAGCGAAAAGCCGTCCCGGTTCATCAGGTACATGGGGTACGCCTTGCCTGTCCCGGCGGTGTAGGTAGCTTCAAAGAACATGGAGGTCAGAGCGCAATTTTGCGCTTTGATATTCTCGATTGCGCGAAGCACGTCTTTGTGCTCCTTGCCGAAGTTCTCAGCAATCTGGCGGCTGGATGCCACCGGCTCACCGTTCTGGGTAGATAAGATAATGTCTGTCATGCTTTCTTTCCTTCCTGCTGCTCTTCCAGCAGCTTGTCAACCGTGCAGCCATACAGGGCTGCGATTTTGGGCAGCATCGAAACGCGAGGATTGTTTGCGCCGGTCTCCCAAAAGGAGATTGCCGACTGGTCAACGCCAAGCGCGGCCGCTGCCTGTTTTTGCGTAAGTCCTGCTTTTTCCCGCAGTTCCGCGAAACGCATTCTTTCACCTCTTTCTACAATATTAGTTTTTCTCATTGACAAGCGAAAGAAAGCAAGCTATAATAAAGGTGTCAAACAAATATTTTAGCGGCTTTCTTATTAGTTTTGTATTAGTTTTCGTCGTTATGCACAGAAACAAAAGGGGGCTTTTGTATGTTTTGGAACAACTTTGAAGCTCTATGTGCTGAAAAGGGTGTTTCCTACAATGCAGCAGCCGCCGATGTTGGTGTAAAATCGTCTGGAACTGTGACCGGTTGGAAAAACGGAGCAAAACCAAGAGGACCTGTATTAAAAAGGTTGGCCGATTACTTCGACGTTACTGTCGAGGAGCTCACCGGCGAAAACGAGCAAAAAGAAAAGCCCACTCCCAGTGAAGAGAGTGAGCTGAATGCAAGGTTTGACGCGCTGCTAAGTCAGATGACCGATGCAGACCGTGCAGATCTGCTGGAGTATATGGAATTTAAGGTTGCAAAGAGGAAGGAAAACCCCAATGGCTGAGTTTTTGGACAAAACGAGCCTTGCACTCCTATTATATATGGAGAAGCACAACGGGAAAATGAACCAGCACGAAGTCTGTCTCATTTCAGGCGAGGATTTCAGTCTCAACGGCCAGAACAGGTACATTCAGAATTTGAAGAGCCGCGGTCTGATTGATGAGCGCCGCAAAGAGTACCTTCCTGACGGGGTGGGTGGTTTTCTTCCCAGCGAGTACATTTATTCTCTTCCGCTAGCTGGAGAAGCCTATCTTCAAGAACTTCGAGCAGATCGGGAGAATCAAATACTTCAGGCCGCATTGGATTTGCTGGTGTCCATCTTCGGCCAGAAATTTTAAGGGCATCACAAACGCGGTCAAATGCTTCGTGCAGCTCTTCCGTGGTCTTACCCTTTCCGCATCCGTAGTTGAAGCAGTAACACCCGATTTCAAGAGAGCACCGGTGGTCACAATTTGCGCACTCTTCGCTTTTAATTCCGGGCAGGCCGGACGCTTCCGTTGCCAGAAGAGCAAAAATTCTGGTTTTGTACCGGCCCAGTTCAATCTCGTACTTATCCACAGATTTACTCCTTTCTGTTGTTGAGCAGGCTTTCCGCATAGGAAAGAACCTCTTGTTTTTCCTGTGCTGACAGAGAAGAAAACAAAGCTTTGAGGCGGCACTTTTCTTCCATTGTATCACATTTTGCAAACATTGTGCTAGCTTCTTGCATTTTATTTTCCTCCTTTGGCAATTTCCTTGATAACTTAGTTTTTCGGCAGCGGGTTGGCTGCCTATTTTTGTATATGTGAGGTGTCTAATATGAGATTGCGGAAAACTTCCACGCGGCTCCTCGCAGCGTCGCTGTGTTTGGCTGTGGCTGTGACGTGCACGGGGTGCGGCGGCAGCGGCGGCTCGATTCAAAACGCCTCCACAAGTATTGCAACCTCCACGAGTCAAGCCACATCTGCGCCGTCTGTCAGCTCTTCGTCTAGCGTTGAGTCCGTCTCTTCGTCTTCGGCTCCATCGTCTTCCAGCTCTTCAACCGCTTCTTCGGCTGAGGCACCTTCCTCTAGCGTGAATAAGCCGCTCACAGAAGAGGAACTGATTCAGAAAAAAGTGAATGAAGCGTGCGAGAATCCTTCAAATGAAAGCGCGTCTTGGATAAGCAAGCCGGGGCATGTTTTCGTGGCGATGGAGTACGACACGGGGAGACTTTATAACGGAGAATGGCTTGTTTACAAAGAAGCATATCGGATTTTGAACAATTATCCCGGACGTGTTGCATTTCAGTCCATTCCAGACGATAGCATCGGCGGTTCAAATTGTGTTTGGAATTATATAGGGAGCACTCTTTCGTATTATCCAGTAAACGCGAATGACCCAAACACTTACGTAAAGAAAAACGGCTGGGTGTTTACTTGTTATGTTGCAAAAGACGGAACAATTTACAACGGAAGCTTGCAGGTTTTGAGCGAAGTTAAACAGAAATATGACTTGTACCTTGAGTATTTCCCGTATAATATTCAAGACTACGGCGGAACCGACTACGTTTACAACGGCTCTTCTCTTGAGTACAAGCCAGTTAGGACTTGCAACCCAAATGAATGGCCGGATCACGATGGAACCATCGCAGTATACTCACTCGACGAATCTAACAGAGTGCACATAAAATGTTATGGAAAACCGTTGTCTTCGCCGGATGAATATATATCAACTTTTTACCCTGGGTGCTCTTGGATGAGCGAATATCCAGAATATATCTCTAGTAACTTCATCCTTAACGGAAACACCTTGATTTACGACAGCATCCACAAGTGAACCTGTTCACAACTGCATTATACAGCCATTCGTTGTAATGCGTCAAGCGCGAAATACGCACGCTTTACGCTGAATACGCGCAAAATATGCGCGTTGTTATCCGTGGTTGCAAGGTTGTTGCAAATTTTGCAGCAGATCAGCAGCCAGCGCCCCGCCAGGCGTACCGGCTGCGTTACGCAGGGCTTGCACCTCCGGCAGGGCCTTATCTTGAATGTAAGCGCGAGCAAGGCGCTGCTGCTCCGGGGTCATATCCAAATAGCAGGCCAGCAGGGCACGGGCATGGGTGCGAAAGTGTGACAGATTTTTCATAACTCATTCCTCCCAGGGCTCAGGTGTGCGCGTGGTGCCCGTCAAAACGGTTGCGGGCATCCCGTCGATGATGGTCATTTCGGTTTCTTTACCGTTTCTTTGCTCAAAATCCATTTTGCTTTCTCCTTTCTTTTGTGCACATCTACGATTTATAAACCAAATTCTACCATGCGCCGTTGGAAAATAAAATACGGATAAAATTTGTCGAATGGCGCAGATTTTTTCTGCGCCTTTTTTTGTTAAAAATACGCCGATATTATGGGGGTGAAAGTATGAGTTATTTTACGGCGAGCCAAATCGGGAAAGCGCTTGCAAAAGCACGGGTGTCTGCGGGATTGAGTCAAGTGGAGATCGCAAGGCGCATTGAAAAAGGAGAACGCACCGTGCAGAGCTGGGAAAAAGGATGCACCAGCCCGGACAGTGACGAGATCATGGACTGGTGCACGGCGTGCGGGGTGTCTCCCATATCTGTTTTCATGGAGATGACCCACCCGGATCTGTACAAAGTGCCGGATGACGGCAAGGCCGACGATGAGCTAAACGCGGAGTTGCGCCGTCTCGTGGTAAATCTGCCGCCGCTGACGAAAAGGCTACTCCTCTTCATACTGAAAGGCAGTCACGGCAGCAGCCCGCCTGCTGTCATATCGGAGATAGCTGCAAACTTGCACTGCCCGCTCAACAACAGGGCAAGCGTGTGCGGGACCATCATAGACCAGTATACCTATGCGCAGATCGCGGGCCTTGACCCATGCCCGGACGCTCCGCAGCCTCCCATTGACGACCTGAAGATCAACTACAAGGCCGGAAGAGCCGCTGCTGAAAATGGCGCATTCGGATATATCAGGCAGAAAAAGAAGTAAGCCATGAAATGCGTGAGACCATGCTGCAGGAAAGAGATCCCGGATGGTGCTTCTTTTTGTCCGTGGTGCGGGAAGAAGCAGCCGTAAGCCGCCCCGCAGCAAAGAAAAAAGCGCCGCCGCCCAAAGGGCAGCGGCACAGTGTACCCTTGTGTATGGAGGTGTGGATTTTATGAAAAAACGGGTCAACACGGCATTTTGGGTGGAAAAGGAAAAGCGCTGGTGCATCGCGGTTCAGAAGAACGGCACCCGCAAGCGGTTTTACAGCAGCACGCCGGGCCGCACCGGCCAGCGTGAAGCAAACGCAAAAGCGGATGCATGGCTTGACGATAGCATCCGGGACGGAAAAAAGAAAGTCAGCGTCCTTTATTCAGAGTGGGTGGAAGAGCTGAAGTTGACTTGCGGGACGTCCTATGTGACACAATGCCAGCGTTACGGAGACTGCTACATCCTGCCGACCTGTGGGAATATCCGCATTGACGAGTTAACCGAGGGTGATCTTCAAAAGGCCATTGACGTTTCGTTCCGGAAGCGCTCACAGAAAAAGGACCAGCGCAAGCCCATCTCAAACCAGCCGTTGAGCCGAAAGACGCTTATGACGATCCGGGCTGCGGAAACCGCCTTTGTCAAGTGGTGCCGAAGAAACAAGTACACGACGCTACACCCTGACCTGTCTATCCCGAAGAATGCCAGGATGGGGAAACGCACGATCTTGCAGCCCACCGCCTTGAAGACCCTGTTCAGCGTAGACACCCGCACCTACTATGGAAAGCCGGTATTTGATGAATATATCTACGCCTACCGCTTTGCAGTTGCGACCGGCCTACGCCCCGGGGAGCTGATTGGTCTCTGGTATGGTGACATCAAGGGGAACACGGTCAATCTTCGGCGCAGCATCAACGTGCACCGGGAGCAGACCACCGGAAAGAATGAAAACGCCATCCGCTCTTTTGACATGGGAAAGGAAGCACGGGATGCCTATGAGGCGCAGGTACAGCTTCTAAAGGCTCAAGGCATACTGCTAAACTACAATACCCCGCTGTTTCAGATCCCGTCAGAGCATACGCTCTATCGCCGCTGGGAATCGTATCAGGAAGCAAACGGGCTTGAGCCGAAAGTCTCACTTTACGAGCTGCGGCACACTTTTGTCAGCGTTGAATCAAGCGTCCTGACTGACAGCCAGCTGAAGATGCTTGTAGGTCATAGCAAGAACATGGACACTTCCGGAGTGTATCGGCACGAGCTTGACGGTCAGAGGGAAGACCTTGCTGCCGCTACCACCGCGGCATTCAAAAAGGCACAGGCCTGACTCTGGTAACATTTTTGGTAACACTCTTTTTTGTAAACGTAGCAAAATACATGGGTTACAAACCAACCCCACTGCCTTTTTAGCAAGTGTTTAGGCGCGTTGCAGATATGCTTTTGACGTCACTCAATCATTTTTTGTTGTTCGACTCCCATCGCCTCCACCACACAAGAAAAATCCGAACCTCTTCCCATCGGGAAAAGGTTCGGATTTTTTCGTTTGCCGTATTTCTTACCGCTGCCGTATTTCTTACCGCTGCCGTATTTCTTACCGCGTCATTTTCATTTCCAGTCTCAGCAGCGCGGCCTTTTTGTCGATGCCGCCTGCATATCCGGTCAGGCTGCCGTTTGTTCCGACAACGCGGTGGCAGGGAATGATGATAGAGATCACATTGTGTCCGACAGCCCCGCCCACAGCCTGCGCAGACATCCGGGAAAGGCCGCGCTCTGCAGCCAGCTGTCTTGCCAGTGCCCCATAGGTCGTGGTCTGGCCGCAGGGGACGCGGCGCAGCAGCGCCCACACCTCCTGCTGAAAGGCAGAGCCAGCGGGATGGAGCGGCGGGGTAAAGTCCGGCTCCTGCCCGCCGAAATAAACATCCAGCCAGCGTCTGGCCTCGGAGAGCACAGCGGTCTCCTGCTCCTGATGCACCGCATCCAGGGTGCGGGCAAAGTACTTCTGCCCCTCGAACCAGAGACCGGTCAGGCCTGTGTCGTCAGCGGCCAACAGGATGCCGCCCAGAGGGGACTCATAGTGCTGTGTATAGATCACCGTTTATCGGATCTCAATGCCCAGCTTGAACTTCAGGTTGCCCAGCACCTTCTTGACGGTGCGCTCGACCTGCTCAGCGGAGATCTCCTCACTGGGGTCAGACAGGGTCAGGGAGAAGGCCATGCTCTTCTTGCCCTCGCCCAGGTTTGCGCCGCGGTAGATATCGAACAGCTTGACCTCGGTGATGAGGGAGCTTGCCTTCTTGATGGTGTCCTCGATCTCGCCGCAGGTGACCTTTTCCTCGCAGACAAGGGCCAGGTCACGCTTGACGGCAGCGTAGGGACTCAGCGGCTTATAGCGCAGCTCACCGTCCACACAGGACATCAGAGCCTCATAGTCCAGCTCCCCCAGATAGATGTTCTGGCTGTCCTTCTGGTCCTTTGCGATCTCCAGCTCGCCGTTGATCTCATTGGAGAGCTTACCGAACACGCCCAGACGCTTGCCGTTGCAGTAGACAGCGGCGCTGATGCCGGGGTGGAGCCACGGGGTGGTCTCGCGCTCGTAGGTGAAGGTCAGGTCAAAGCCTGCGGCCAGCGCCTCCATTGCACCCTTGACGGTGAAGAAGTCCTCCTCGGGGCCAAAGGCACCGATGCAGAGGGTCTGACGTTCATGGGGATGCTCACTGATGGGCAGCTCCTTGGCCAGATAGACGGGAGCCATCTCGAACAGGCGGCCCTCGGCATTGCCCTTCTTGAGGTTGTCCACGATGACATTCAGCATGGACGGGGTCAGCAGGGTGCGCATGATGGACAGGTTCTCGCTGATGGGGTTCAGGATGCGGATGGCCTTGCGGGCGGCATCCTCTGCAGGGATGTGCAGCATATCCAGCTCCGCGTTGGAGTAGAAGGCCAGGGTGGAGGCCTCATAGAAGCCCTGTGCAGCCAGCAGGCGCTTGGTCTTGAGCTGCTGCTTCTGCGCATAGTTCAGGCCGCCGTTGGTGACAGAGGCAGTGTTCAGGAAGGTGGGGTTGATGTGGTCATAGCCGTACTCACGGATGACCTCCTCCGCCAGATCAGGGAAGCTCTCCACATCCTCACGGTAGAGAGGAGCAGACACATCCCAGCTGCCATCGGCCTGCACATCCACAGTAAACTCCAGGCGCTGCAGGATATCGATCATGGTCTGCTCGGGCACAGTGATGCCCAGCACGCCGCAGATCTTGGCGGGGGTGGTCACGATGTGCTTGCGCTCCAGCGGGCGGCCATCGGTCAGGTCATACTCGAGGGTGGTGATATCGCCGCAGTCCAGCTCCTGGATCAGGTGCAGGGCACGGGCCAGGCCCAGCTCGGGAGAGTTGCGGTCCACACCCTTTTCATAGCGGGCAGAGGAATCACTGTTCTGGCCCAGAGCACGGCTGGTCTTGCGGACGCAGTCACGGGCGAAGGTGGCGCACTCGAACAGCAGGCTGGTGGTGTTCTCATCCATGCCGGAGTTGGCACCGCCCATGATGCCGGCCAGAGCCACAGGCTTCTCGGCATCGCAGATGACCAGATTGTTGGGGTTCAGGGTGAACTCCTTTTCATCGAGGGTCACGATCTTCTCGCCCTCGTGGGCACGGCGCACATCAATGGTGCGGCCGGCGACCTTGTTCAGGTCAAAGGCGTGCATGGGCTGGCCCATTTCCAGCAGGGTGTGGTTGGTGATATCCACCACGTTGCTGATGGAGCGCAGGCCGCACAGGGCCAGATGGCGCTTCATCCAGCGGGGAGATTCGCCCATGCGGATGTTGCGGACGTAGTGCGCCATATAGCGGGGGCACAGGTCAGGGGCCTCCACCTGGACGGTGATGGGAGCATCCGGCTCACAGACAGTCTTGTAATCCATGGCGGGCATGTGCAGGGGTTTGCCCAGAATGGCAGCGACCTCACGGGCAATGCCCAGCACAGACTGGCAGTCGGGGCGGTTTGCGGTGATGGAGATATCGAAGATATAGTCATCCAGACCGACAACGGGTGCGATGTCGGTGCCGGGAACGGAATCCTCGGGCAGGATGAGCAGGCCATAGACCTCAGAGCCCGGGAACAGGTCGTCGTTCAGGCCCAGCTCCTCGCCGGAGC
>ERZ857785.673-NODE-673-length-43725-cov-6.910946_pt1 | contig 43725 bp, 44 predicted proteins | sample MGYA00519763_ERZ857785 | MGnify/ENA primary metagenome ERZ857785 (study PRJEB31778, sample SAMEA3449365) | human gut metagenome | biome: human gut; feature: human-associated habitat; material: faeces | place: United Kingdom | collected 2010/2012 ...
TACTGAGCCTAAATATGAATCCATACTTGTAAATCTTCCTGTTGTGGTATCCATATATCTTGCTCTTAGGTAGTAATATCCTGTTGTATTATCTTTTTCTTCTCCAGCAAATAGATAGTTATTCTTTGTTGTTCCTGTGCTATTTATTAAGTTTCCAAAGGCATCATAACTATAAGTATCTGTTACTGTTTGGCTTGCATTTGTTAATGATGTTGTACTTCCTAAGCCATCTCTATTATAAAAGCTTACAGAAGTTGCTCTATTTTGGCTTATTAGTTCATGTCCATAAGTATATGTTGCTGTTAAGTTGTTGTTTTTATTTTTTTCTTCTAATACTCTTGAATATGATGTATATTCATCTACTAAATATCTTTCTTCTTCTCCATTAGTTACTTTCTTAAAATTTAAAGGAAATCCAGCTCTCATCTGTTCGCTGGATAAGTTCAGCTTACCAAAACAAGTTTTGGAGCTTCACTTAAAAGCATTATAGCTATAGCTTTCGTTTGTTACTGTACTTCCTTCTATTTTCTTTACTGATGATAATTTGCCATTGCTATGACATTCCAAATCTTTGATTTGGTTAAATGTCTTGTACTCCTCAGCTTGTCTGAGGAGCTTCCTTATAACAAAGTATATTCTGTTGTTTCTGCTGTACTTTGTTTCTTTATTAAGTTTCCTGCATTATCATAAGTATAGCTTATATTTCCTTCTTTTAAAAGTCTATTGTTTTTATCATAGCTATAGTTTGTAGTTATATTATTTTCTGTCTTTGTTAATCTATTTCCTACTGCATCATAACTATATGAAGCTGTTAGTGTAACTTTTCCATTCTCTGTTACAACTTCTTTTATAAGCTTTCCTGCATTATCATAGGTATAATCTGTTGTTTTTCCTGTATTATCTACAACCTTTGTTCTTAAACCTCTGTTATCTGTTGTATATTCATATGATGATATTATTTCTCCACTGCTCTTTTTATTTGTAAGCTTTTTAAGTCTATAAAGATTATCATATTCATATGTTGTGTAGCTTCCATTTCCCTTTTCTTCTTTTATTAAGTTTCCTACACTGTCATAAGTATATTTTGTTACAAGATTGTTTTTATCTGTTACCTTTGATAATCTTCCTAAAATATCATATTCATATTTTGTACTTGTATTTGGTGTTTTTATTAATGTAACATTTCCTAACTTATCATATGAATATTCTATAACTTCACCATTTGCATTAGTTTGCTTTGTTAAGTTTCCTACTGAATCATATACAAAGCTCATTGTTCCACTACTGTCTTTTACACTAACTAAATATCCTTTTGAATCATATGAATATTCAGTTGTTTTTCCATCAGATAATATTTTCTTACTCATCTGATTATTAGAATTATACTCATACTTAGTAACTTTTCCATTAAAATCTGTTACTTCTATAAGATTTCCATTATTATCATACTTATAGCTTTCTTTCTGTCCTATGGAAGGGTTCTTAATACTACAATAAGAAAAAGGCTAAACATTTCATCTAAAAAAATGTCTAGCCTTCTATATTTTATTTGTAGGTTTTAAATAAAGTTTGATCAAAAAATTAGGCTTCAGGCCTGATTTTTCGTAATAATAAGAACAATATTTTTAAACAAAGATTGATTAAAATATTGTTCTTATTATTTTTATGTGTATTAATTTTTGTAACAAAGTTTAATTAAAAATGTTCATAATATTAAATCATAAAATGGAAGGTTATGATCATGGCATCTTTTTTTGATTATGATGAATTACAATATAAGTTTTGTAACAACATTGGACAACTAATAGGACTCACCTCCTTAACTGTATCATTTTTACTTTTAAACTTGTTATTGTAACTAAAATGATGTATACTTAGTTTAAGTTAATATACCCATTTATAATTAACAACTCCTATAATCTAGGGGTTGTTATTCCTGAAATAGAATAAATAGGAGGTTATATAATGAACATTGGTAGATTTAAATTAGTAAATTATAATGAAAAGTATGGTTCAATAATGCAATTTAATAAAAACAAAAATACATATATTCATGGTTGGTATCCGTTCGTTGAAGGATATTCTAAAGAATTTATACGTTCAATAGTAAGCGAATATCAAAATATTAATAACTGTCTACCTAAATTATGTGTTGAACCTTTTTGTGGTAGTGGAACAACCCCTTTAGAATTACAAAAACTAAATGTAAATTGCAAATCATTCGAGGTTAGTCCATTTATGTATAATTTATCAAAAGTAAAAATGACCACTTCTTATACTGTTAATAGCTTTAATAAATATTATAATAAAGTACAAAACTATCTAAATAACCCTATAGATGATGTATATTCTTTAGTTGCTCTTAATGCATCAAGAAGAATTGTCCAAAAAGAAGGATTAGATAAATGGAATTTTGATAAAGAAACAATGGATGGAATACTTGATATAAAATATATTATAAATACATTTAAAAATAAAAAATATGAGCAATTATTTACAATTGCTCTCGCTTCTATTTTACTTGAAGTTAGTAATGTATATAGAAATGGAAAATGTTTGTCATATAAAAAGAACTGGAAAGATCAACATTTTTCTAGAGAAGATGTCCATTCTAAATTTTTCAAAAAACTTAATGATGTATTTTTACCTGATATAAAAACCCTTAACCAATATAAAAAAAATAGAAAATTACTAAGTAATGCAAAAGACTGCTATTTGGGGGATGTCAGAAAAAATCTTGATAAAAAAGTAGCTGACAATAGTGTTGATTTAGTTATAACATCTCCTCCATATTTAAATTCTAGAGACTATACAGACACTTATATGGTTGAATTAAGAGTTTTAGATTATATTAAAAATGATGCTCAAATAAGAAAGCTTCGAAAAAATACTATTCGTTCCCATGTTCAAGTAAAATGGCACAAGTGTAATTCTTTAAATATACAATCATTAAAAAAATCTATTGCTAAATTAAAACAAAATAAAGAAAAACTTTGGAACGACAGCTTGATTAATATGATTGAGGGATATTTTGAAGATATGAATACACTTTTTAGCATATTATATAATAAAATGAAATTCGGAGGATTAATATTCTTCAATGTAGCTAATTCATCTTATAATAATGTAGAAATACATACCGATGAAATTATTTCAGAAATAGCTGAAGCAAACGGATTTATAGTTAAAGAAATAAGAGAAGCAAGATTAATTAATCCAAGTAGTCAACAAAAAAATTCTATTAAACATTTGAGAGAAAGTGTTTTAGTTATAATGAAGTAGCTTGTCCTTAATTTAGGACTAACTACTTTTTTTTAACTTGTTGCTTATAAACATTACTTGCTTTTACCTTTTCCTTTTCTAATATATAATGCTGTGATGTTAAATCTAAATTAGGATATTTTTTAAATTCATATGGAAACTCTATCATATCTGTTTCATTCTCTCTGGCATCATATGATAATAAAATCCCTTGAAATATCTTAGTATCAGTAAACAATTGACTATATGTTTCTGAGTTATCAACATATTCTTTTAATTGATATGCACCATCTAAAAATCTAGATTTTCCATACCTGGATGTTATTCTTCCATCTGCATTCACAGATTCACCTAACCATTTTATTTCAATTACAAATAACTTTTTATCTTCAGTTATTATCCAAATATCATACCTATCATTATCAGCATTTCTCACTTCTTGTTGAACACTATCTGCACAATTATTTCTTAAATAACGAACTAGTCTATTTTGGAACCTTTCTTCAGGTGCCGAAAATAATAATTTAGGTTTACTTTTCAATATATCTCTTTTTTCTTTCTTTATTTGACTAGAATATGCGAAAAAATATTTATCAGGATCATATCTAACTTCCTCAATGTAAAAATTTTCAAGTATTTGTTTATACTCAAAAATACTTAAGAATTTATTTGAAGCAATATCTTTATATGAATTAATATGATTATCCGAATTTATCAATGTTCCATTTATAAAAACATCTATCCCCTTGAAACTAAGAAAAAAACATACTGTATTGTTCTCTTTTGATTTTACACTTGAATATGTAGCAGTTATATTCATTTTTAATAATGTACTATCTAGTATATATCCTTCTGAATCTATTTTTATATTTACAGACTTATATTCTCCATTTTGCTTTATATTAGATATTAATTCATTAAAATTATAATCATATATAAGTTCTTTATTATTACATTCTCCTTCTTCTTTTACTATAATGTTTATTTGTATATCTTGCTTTTTATATACGTCCCATGTTTTTCTAATAGATGTCGCAAGTTTAATTATATCAGCATTACTTAAATTTAATCTTTTAACAGTATCTCTAACTTTTTCTAAACATATCACTGGATTTTCATATAAAGCTGGCTCAATAAATTCTTCATAGTCATTAAATTTAAACATTCATTTGCGCCCCCTTATATTTTCTGTAAAGTACATCGAAAAATAATAATAAGTTATCTTCATCTGTAATTTCACTATTCTTCTTAATACTATTATTTTTAAGAAACTTAAAGAACTCTTTTGATAAATTATCTTCAGAATCATCTGTAACTATCTTACTTCTCTTATTTATTTTATTAAGTGAATTCACATTAGGATCTTCTTTTATTAGCTTAACTAAAAATTCTGAACCATATATACTTAAAACTTTTACCATTATTCTAAATAACTTATATTTTTCACTTTCTGAATTTACCTTAAATAAAATTTTTTCACATAAATCTATTCCTTTATTAGTAATACAATAATTTTCAAAAACTCTATTACTATCCACTTTTCTTTCTGTGACTTTAATAAATTCTTTAGCGCTTAATCGCTGAAGTGATTCTGCAATTTCACTATTATAAGGTCCAAACAAAGTATTTGAAAAATAATATTTCCAATCATAGTTAGGCGAAAAAATAGGTGATAAAGCTGCTGAAAAATATAATATTCTTTGATAATTAGTTTTACTTACATTTTCCCAATGATTTTTATTTAAATAATATGAAATCACCAAAATATCATTTGATACATAATAATTGCCACTCATTTTTATAATTTACCTCCACGTAATTCCTTTATCATTAAATCTAAAGTCACTCTTTCCTTTTTTTGCAAATCACTCATTTTAGCTTTTTCTAAAAGATTTAATATTTTTTTATCTGATTCTTCTTCAGAAAAATTATCAAACAACTTTTTTAAAAAGTAGGAACTATTTAAATTTGATGTAAAAATGATATTATTATTAGTTTTAGCAAATTTTAAAAACATCTCAGCTACTTGTGCTTCATATATCAAGTCTAAACTTCCTTCTGGAGTTTCTGTTATAAAAAATGTTGAAAAATTAGGCACATTATCTTGTATAAAATTAATAATAGCCATTCTAAAAGCCTGATCTAAAAAGAATCTCTGAGATTCTGAAACAGCATCTGGATTTTCTCTTAAAGAATTATCTACTAAAGGTAAATAATAATAATGAGGTATTTTCTTTATTGTCTTTCTTTGAACCGTTAATTTACAATCCCATCCTATGAAAGTCTTTGCATATTTATTAAAATACTCTGATAATCTATTATTTAAATTATTAATAGTCATTCTAAACTTAATTTCTCTACTCATTTTCTTCCTCCTTTGAATAATCCCAATAGCAACTTCTTTGTCCATTAACACAGTTTTTTATCCAATCTTCTACTTTTTCCTGCAAATAACTGTCCTTAATCTCTTTCCATGCCATAACCTTATTGTCTGTAAGGTCGGTTACTATAACCCTTACAGTGACATCTAATCCTAAGTTTTGATACTTAGTCTTTTGACCAAAGGTACTAATAGCACGAATTTCATATTCTTTGCCATTAACTACAATTATTCTCCTTTTTCTACTCACTCTACTCCTCCTCATCTATTCTGTATGGTATATTTGCCACACTTCTTTCCCTTTTAATTTTTTCAAGTTTTATATCTCTTTCAACTTCACATTTAGCACGTATTAATGCTCTTAGTAAAAATTTTAAATCATCAGCTCCATCATTAAATTCTTTTTTGTCCATTAACTCCCAATATTCATTGTCTGCCTTCTTAAACCTTTCAAGTGCTTCCTTTATATCTTTTCTTGTTACTGCCATTTTATTGCCTCCCTTAAAAACTTAAACTTGCCATAGCTGACATAATAAGATTTTTATCCTTATTTTCAAGTTCCTGTACTATATGCAAGTATGTTTTTTGCGTAGTTGTCATATCTGCATGTCCTAGCCTCTTAGCTACACTTGCTATTGATACACCGTTGTAAAGTAGCAAAGAAGCGTGTGTATGCCTTAAGCCATGCACTGTTATCACTGTTATCTTTGCATTTTTGCAGTGCCTTTCTAAAATTGCATTTATTGTTGAGTTGTATATCTTTTCCTTAATTAAGAAAATAGGTTTGTCTACTGGTAAATTTTTGATAAGCTGTTGAAACTGAAAAGCTATCTCCCAGTCAAAAGCCACCTTTCTTATTGAAGATTGATTTTTGGTAGGGATAAATCTTCCTCCCTCGATACCTTTATAGTCCCATGTCTTAGTAATGCTTATCGTCCTATTCTGAAAGTCGAAGTCTTCTGGAGTTAGTCCTAATGCTTCTGAAAATCTTAACCCAGTTTTCAGAATTAGTAGTATTAGCCAGTCATAATTTATTTCTTTTCCTAAGTCTAAATCTTCTATTAGCTTTTGTGACTCCATTTGACTTAGAAACTTGACTTTCTTTTTCCCTGGTTGTTTCCCTTTTATTACAGCTTTCCTTGTAGGATTTTTCTCAATGAATCCTTCATCTAGTGCGTCTAAAATGCAACTCTTTAAGTGGTGATGAAAGTCCATAACAGTTTGTCTTTCGTGCGTTTCAGCAAATTTGTTTAACAATCGCTGATAAGTCATTCTGTTTAAATCACTTATCTCCAAGTCTGGATCCAATTCTTTAATATGCCTTGTATCTTGAATATACTTTCTCATTGTTACTGGTCTTATTGCTCCAACCTTATATGCTTCCACCCAGTTTTTAAAATATTCCCAAAACTTCATTATTTCCTCCTATCTTAATCTATAATTATTTTCAATACCTTCAATTTCAACTATGAAATCTTTGCTCATTTCATAAATTCTACTTCCTATTGCTTCATCAAAACTTAGAAGCTTCTCAACTGTAAATTCTGTACTAACTATTAAAGGTAAATGATTTAAATATCTATGATTTACTATCTCAAACATTATATTTATATCTGTTTCAGTTACCTTCCCTTTATACAAATCATCTATCAAAAGGACATCACAACTTTGGTATTTGCTTAACATTTTTTTATAATATTCTTTATCTAAAATATTTTGTTTTAATCCTGTTACTACATCTCTATAAGGCATGTATATAACTTTTAATTCTTTTTTCTTTAGAAAACTATTTGCAAGTGCAAGAGCTATATGTGTTTTTCCACTTCCAGGATTGCCACATAAAAGAATACTATTTCTTCTACTATTTTTTATACTGTCATATCTTAAATAGTAATTAGTGGCTGTATCTTTCATGTTTCTGCTCATATCATTCCAAACTTCAAAATTCTTAAATGTTTTATCTAGGTTTTCTGAATTAATGCCACTTGACTTCCAAAGCTTCTTAACCTTGTCCATTTCTCTACACTTACAAGGTCTCATAATTGGTTGAGAATGTTCTTGGGGAATAATTATATATCCTGTATCTTTACATATTCTGCAATTATATAAGTTCTTGTTCTGCTCTTTTCCTATCTTCATCTGTAAGTTCTGGTCCTTTTGGTATGTTGATTTTAATTTTACTTGTTCTAGTATCCTTTCTAGTGTTGTCATTTGTATTATTCCTCCTTCCTTTAGACTTCCAATTCTTTAAAATTCCTGTTACATATTTAAGATTTCTAACACCTGCTGCATTAGCTTCCTTCATTGCATCCATAACCCAAATTTCTGTATATTCATCTATTAGTAAATTAATATCAGATAAAGTAACTTCATTTATTGTTCCAAAGCCTAACTTTTCATATAAAGAACAACAACTATTATTATTCTTTTCTTTACTTTCCTTTACTTTACTTTCCTTTTCTTTTCTTTGTGGTGTTTCTGCGGAGTTAACACCTTCATTAATTGAGTTTTCTCCGCGGAAACTATCTTTATTTTGAGTTTCTGTATACAATAATGGTTTAGGAGGTAGCTTTGATGACCTTTTTCTATATAATTCAGTTAAGTTGTCAACAAAGTTTTGAACCCATATAATCCTTCTTTCTTTCCACAATTCTTCATCGATTTTCCCTAATTCAATTAAGGTTTGAATTATTTTCTCCGCGGAAACTTCATCTACATGAGTTTTTGCCAGTAGAAACTTCCAATTAGCTGCATTATTGCAATCATAATAGTGCCCTTCTGTATCACCTAAAAGTTCTAATAGCTTAAACCAAAAAGCATAACCATCATTGCCATATGTGTTTTCTAATATAAATATTGTTCTGCCACTCATTACAAAGTGAGGAAAGTATTCTACCTTCTGCTTTCTAGGTCTAGCCATAATCTATCCTCCTATTCTAGTGGTGTTCCTTCAAATAGATTTTCTTGTTTTTCTTCTTGCTTAGTTGTTGTATTTGGTTCTTCTACTGGGAATGCATCCACATCAACATAATCAAAATTGCTTACTTTTTCTTCTTTTGCTTCTGCTCTGTAATCTAAATCTAAAGCTTTTGCCATTTCCACACTTTTTGGAGCATATTTAAGAACATCTATTAATACAGTTTTCTTTGCCATAGAATCAAAATTCTTTGCCCAAACTGAATTTTGATTAACTTTTCCATTATAGATATAATTCTTAGAAAATTCTCTTGCATGTTTTTCAACTCTTTCTTTGGACCATACAACAAAATCAAATCCACCATTTTTAAGTTTATATACTGCATAGTAATGAGTTACTTTATCTGAAGGTATATCTGCTGGCTTATGAACTAATGTCTTATTAAGTCCATACTCATAACTAAACTCATCACCTTCTCTCACTTCATGAGCATATATAGCTTCATATTCTTTTGTATTAAAAGCCATCTTTAAGATACCTTTATATCCTACTTGAAAGTTAATCTCTGTAATTCCCTTCTTTTTATTCTCATATGGGATTACATAAGCTTCACCAAGAACTGTATTAGGTTCTAATCCACATTGAGCTGATTGCATTAATGCACTTAAAAAGCTTGTTGTATCTGCATTCCAAAACTGAGGATTACCATTAAATAAACTTAATGCTATTCTTGAAAATCTCTCAGGTGTCATTGTAGCTCCTACAGCCTTTTTAATTTCTGGAAGCATTTTCTCTAAAGTAGATGCCATTTTTCTTTGAGGTGTTACTTGAACTTTTTGAGGTTCTTTGTTTGCTAATTGATTTTTTAAACTTGAATTTGTTGCCATAATTAATTTTCCTCCTTAATTTCAAACTTTCTATATTTTGATTTCTTTAAGTATTTATAATAAATTTCTGGTTGTTCTTCTTTTAATTTCTTAGAATCTATGGAAGTTCTTGAATACCCCTTCCAATTAACTAAAAAATTATCTATATATCCTGCTTCATTATCTCCAATTTTTAACTTTAAGGAATTTTCTAAAGCTTTTTGTTCCTGCTCTAGTTCCTTTATTTGTTCTTTTAGATTTAAATATTCTTCTATTTTTTCTTTATATTTAGAATCTAAAATAACCCTTGTTCCTTCCTGAACATCTTCAAATCTTTCTTTTAAATATTTTTCTGCTGCTGATGAACCATCTAAAGCTGGAGGAGTTTTCTCCTCCACAAGCTTCCAAAAATCCTTTTCTGCATTGATAATCATTTCTATAAGTTCATCATCTCTTTTTATCTCTTTCCAAATGAACTTTTGACCACCTATTAAACAAGCTATATAAGCTTTTTCAGCCTCTGTAACATATATATAATGTTGAACCTGTACTAAATAACTTGCTGGTACTTCTTCGCCTTCCCATTCTTTAGCACCAAATTGATTAACTGTTTTACATTCAAGTATAGCTTTTTCTCCAACAACCCTTCTATCAATATTTGCTACCATGAAAGGATACTTTTTACTTACAAAGTGTCTTGTATCTCTTCTAACCTTTTTACCAGTTACTTTGGCAAATTCCCTAGCAACCATATCTTCTAATTTTGTTCCCCAGTATGCTGCTTCTGAACTTTCTTGAACTTCTTTAATTTCTTGAGTTTTTTCTAAATATATTTGAAAAGGTGTTTTATATTTATTAACTCCAAGTATTGCACCTACATCAGAACCACCAATACCTTTTTGCCTTTCTTTAAGCCATTCTAATTTGTCCATTTAAATCACTTCCTCTAAATTACCTAATGCTGAAACTATTTTTTCTGACAAATCCTTAAAACAAGAACTTATATCATCTAAAATTATTTCTAACTCATCATTTTCAAAGTTTACAGAACCTCTATCTATATTCCCGTCTTCATCAATTTCCAATCTATCTATCTCTTTACTAACCTTTGATTGTTTCTTAACTGCTTTTTCAATCAAATCTTCTAATTCACTTAACAATTTTGGTTCCATAATATGCCCTCCTATGTTATAATTTTCTTGATGTTTTTTATGAGCTTTTAGCTCTCTGCTAGAAGAAGAACTTAGGTCTGCTTAATTCTTCTTCTAGCATTTTTCTTTCATAAGCCTTTTGTCCTTCTTTTTCAAGTTTTTGAAGAAACTTTATAAGACCTTCCCCAGTATTTTTGTTGTATGCTGGCTCCACCCTTTTTGCTTGACTTATTAAACCTAATGCAGTTTTGTAAGTATAACCAAATCTCTCTACCAATTCTGTTGATATCTCTTCACGGCTTAACTTTTTGTCATTTTCTTTTATAAATGCTATAGCCTTCATACGTATTTCACGTACATCTGCACTATTACCTCTTTTCAACTTTCTCACCCCCTTTCACAATCTCAAGGGCTTGATAAAAGCTATATCCCTTCCAATACAGTTCTAAAATCTTCTCTATATTGGCATTTATAACCCATGTGTTCATAGCTCATACTCCTAAATATTATCTTTTACTTCTCCAGTTTCAAAGAAGTGTTCTAACTGTAACAAACTCTCAGCGCTACCTATGTTTACATCAATACATACACATATAGTCCCATGTAATTTGCAATCTCTTCCAAACCACCTTTCTTCCTCACAGAAAGGGCAACTGGTGCAACTCGCTATATTCAACTCTTTTATTTTGTTTGCTAATTCCTTAACTTCCACCTTTTATACCTCCTAACAAAGTACTATTACCAAAGCTAATAAAATTAACATAAGCACTATTCTTATATTGTCTCTAAATTCCATCTGCTTAATGCTCCATTTTATTACCTGGTCCATAAGTTCTTTATCTTCATCAAGTACAATTATTGTGTCATATGTTTCAAAAGCTCCCTTAAGTTCATCAAGCTTGTCTAACATTTCCATTTCCTTAATCTTCTTTTCCTTGTTCATCAATCTTCCTACTCCTGAATCCTTATCTTTACTATCTGCTCTGTAACCTATAACTTTATAAGTCCTCTTCATCTTTATTTTCTTCAAACTCCTCTACATCATCATCTGATACTTTTACTAAACTTAAAGCCATTAATCCTATAGCTACAAGCACTATTGCCAAACCTACTTCCATCACTTTTATCATCTCCTAAATTTAAAATCCCGTTGTTATACTCCCTCTTAGACTCCAGTGGGTTTTGTGTATTTCCTGGAGCTTGACCAATAATTACAAAGCTAAATTTGTCTATGTTCTAAAGTTACCATTTCAAGCCATTTATCAAGCATGTGCCTATTAACTAGGAATTTACTGTTATTTTTGAAGTATGGAAAGTCTGTATTTTCTTTATTGATAAGCTCTGTTACCTTTCCTATTGCTACTCCCATATATTCAGCACATTCTTCTCTTGTTAATGTAACTTTTTCTTTTACCTTACTTTCCTTTTTTAACTCTGCTAAAATTTCTTTTAATAGTTCCTCTTGCATTGGATACACCTCCAAATCTTTAATAAAAGCTCATTTGTTCATAAGGTCTTTCAGCTTTTACAACTCTTATACTTTCATCAATTATTGGAAGTATCTTATTGTAACTATCAAGGTCTAAATCTCCCCATTTAGTTATCCCTAATAGAAGGAATACTCTTGCTTTAACTTGTTCATATTCATCATCAGCTCTTAAAATCCCTAATCTTTTCTTGATATAAGTTGATATATCCACTTTTGACTTACTGTTAATTTTGTAATACTCTCTAGCCTCTGATAACTTTTCATCAAGTAAATCATTAATTATTGTTATTAATTGCCCTTTAATTTCACTTATTACTTTTCTTGAATTATCAATTCTGAAATATCTGTTAACTAATTCTCTTTGGACTTCCCAAGCTAAATCATCTTGAAGTGACTTTACTAACATTAAGTAACCTGTTTCTGTTAAAAAAAATAATTTATTTACATTTTCACAAATTCCGAAATTCGGAAGTTGCTTAATCTGCTTTAATTCTTCACCTGTAATGCTGAAATAATCTACACTTTCAATAAAATGCTTTTTATTGTCTAAAAATCTCTTATTTGCAGTTCCCTCTGCTCTTTCATGTACCATATCAACATCTTTAAAAGTAACTACCCTTTGTCCTTTATACTGTTTTACCTGTAAATCTTTACTACCAATTTTTATAATATCCTTGTCCATCTTTTTCCTCCTTTTAAAAAATATCTCCTATCTTGCATTTAAGAGCTTTTGCTATTTTCTCCATTACTGATAATGAAGGATTATTTCTTCTTCCTGTTTCTAAGTCTGAGATATAACCTTTAGCTAAACCTGTCTTTAATGCAAGTTGTCCTTGTGTCATACCAAGTTCTTTTCTTCTTTCCTTTAGCTTTAACATTTCCTCACCTCCTTGGTATGGTTTTATTATAATTCGTACTGTCAGAACGAGCAAAGTCTGTTTTAGTTCTAATAGAACGATTTAGTTAATAAAAGTACGCTATCAGTTTGTTTTTCTCTTTATTTCTTCTCTTTTCTATTGATTTCAGTTCTGTCAGAGCGTATAATTTTCTTAACAAATAGTTATGAACATTTATAAATACTTATGAATAGTTAGGAAGTGATATTGTGGTTGGAGAAAATTTAAAAAGAATTAGAAAAACTAAAAAAATGACATTGAAACAACTTGAAGAAATTACTGGAATAACAAATAGCTATATATCAGCTATAGAAAACGGAAGAAAGAAAAATCCCTCAACAGAAATACTCGAAAAACTAGCAAAAGCTTTAAATGTAAATGTAGTTGATTTTTATGATAAACCAGTTTTAACAGATAGGGATAAAAAAGACATAAATAAAGATTTAAATGAAGTAATGCAAGAGTTTAGAGACGGAACTGATGGAACTGCATATTACAATGGAATACCTTTGGAAGAAAGTGACTTAGATTTAATAGAAAGTGCCATGAAAATAGCCTTGGAACAAATAAAGATTAAAAATAAAGAAAAGTACAATCCTAATAAAAATAAATAAGAGGTGGTTCTTTTGAATGAATACATAAGAAACATTGTAAAAAAACTTATTGCAAAATATAAAACCACCTCTCCAGTAGAGTTGGCTGAATGTTTAGATATAACTGTTTTGTATAATCATTTAGGTTCTGTATGGGGAATGTATAAGTATATAAAGAAAAATAAGCTTATACTTATTAATTCCTCTCTTTCAGAACAAGAGCAAAAGTATGTACTAGCACATGAATTAGGACATGCAGTATTGCATACTAAATCTTCATGCTTTTGCTATGGTCTTAATATAAATACTTATAAAAAAGAATATGAAGCTAACATTTTTTCAGCAGAGCTACTTATAAATTGTGATGAAAAAGACAATACTATTAATGGTTTTTCAATAGACCAACTTGCAAGGTATTACAATGTGCCTGTAGGACTAATTAATTTAAAATTCAATATTAATTAGTTATTTATTTTTTTACCCTTGTTACAGAACATTAGTTTGTCGTCGTGAGATAAGGAGATGTTATATATAGATAGAATAATATTTATTAATCAAGAAAATAAAATAATTTGAAAGAAGATGGTACTATGTGATATTTAAATTGATTTTTCAAAAAAATAAGGAGGGATTTTTATGGCAACTAAAACTAACACAACTATAAATGGTAAAAAATATTTTAGAGTTTCAGCTTCATTTGGAACTAATGCTGATGGAAAGCTAATAAGAAAATATTTCTATGGAAAATCCGAAAAAGAAGCTAGAAAGAAAATGGAAGAATATAAACTTTCATTAAGAGAAGGTTTAGCACTTGATAGTGATGTAAGATTGGGCGTTTCAATGAAAATTTGGTTATTTGAATATGTAAGAAACAGTGTGAAAGCATCTGCATTTGACAGATATGAATGTACTTTTAGAAACTATATTGAAAATGCTCCGTTTACATCTAAGTATATCAAGGATATAAAAGGTTTAGAAATTCAAAGATACTATAATGATATGTTTAAAAACGGTAAAACAACTTCAACGATAAAAAGAGTTAACAAGCTACTTAAAAGATTTTTTAAATATGGAATAGCAGAAGGTTTATTAATAAGAAACCCTTGTGACAATATAAAGATTCCTTGTAATAAACAATCTGAACAAAAAGAAGTAGAAGTATTTTCAAAAGAAGAATTAAAAATAATGATGAATTTAGATTACCCTTATCAAATAAAAGATATAGCTCTTACATCTTTAGCAACTGGCATGAGGCAAGGTGAAGTGCTAGGTTTGAAGTGGGATGATATTGACTTTGAAAATAAAGAAATAAATATACAAAGAACTGTTAGTTGTTATACTGAAATAATAAATGGTGAAAGAAAAACGATAAAGAAAATTCAAAGTCCTAAGACTAAAAATTCTATAAGAAAAATTCCTTTGCCAACTTCTTTAATTCCAATTCTACAGAAAATAAAAAATAGGCAAAAAATAAATAAAATAAGATATGGAGCTGATTATAATATAACTAATGAAGGGTTCATATTTTTAACATATGACGGGAATATACTTCATAAATCTAATGTTAATAATGCATGGGCAACTTTCTTGAAAAGGTGTAATATTCCTCATAAAAAATTTCATACATTAAGACACACTTATGCTACATTACAATTTGAAAACAATATTCCCTTAAAAACTGTATCTAACTTATTAGGACATTCTAGTATAAATATAACCGCTGATATATATACTCATGTGCTAAAAAAAGAAAAGGAAAAAGCTACTGATATACTTACTGTGTTAAAAATGTGATAAATGATTAAATATTAAATATTTTTCTTTACACAAATGGCTATATCACTAGCTTTTACAAGGGTTATATAACTTTTAATGTCCAATCCTCACAGTTCCATATTTCATTTACAACATCTTTATAGAATTCTGGTTCATGGGAAACTAGAAGTATTGAACCTTTGTATTCTTGTAGTGCTCTTTTTAGTTCGTCTTTTGCATCTTGGTCTAGGTGGTTTGTTGGTTCGTCTAGTACTAGAATATTGGTTTCTCTGTTAAGGATTTTACAAAGTCTTACTTTGGCAGCTTCTCCTCCTGATAAAACCATTATTTTAGATTCTAGTTGTTTTGTTGTTAAACCACATTTTGCAAGTGCTGCTCTTATTTGATATTGGGTATATGAAGGAAATTCTTCCCACACTTCTTCTATGCATGTATTTGTATTTCCACTTCTATCTTCTTGTTCAAAGTAGCCAATTTCTTGGTAATCTCCTCTATGTACTTCTCCACTTAGTGGCTCTATTATTCCTAAAAGGCTTTTTAGTAGTGTTGATTTTCCTAGTCCATTTGCTCCTACTAAAGCAATTTTTTGTCCTCTTTCCATATAAAGATTTAAAGGTTTTGTTAATGGACTATCATATCCTATTACTAAATCTTTTGTTTCAAAAATAGTTTTTCCAGCTGTTCTTGCTGTTTTAAATATAAATTCTGGTTTTGGCTTTTCTTGCATTAGTTCTATTTTTTCCATTTTATCTAGTTTCTTTTGTCTAGACTTTGCCATATTTGCTGTTGCAACATTTGCTTTGTTTCTTGCTACAAAGTCTTCAAGTCTTGCTATTTCCTTTTGTTGCTTTTCATAAGCCTGTTCTAATCTCTTTTTATTTTCTTCATATAGTCTCTTAAATTCATAATAGTCACCAACATATCTTGTAAGCTTTCTTTCTTCAACATGGTATATTAAATTAACTACTGAATTTAAAAATGGAATATCATGTGATATTAATATAAAAGCATTTTCATAATTATTTAAATATCTTTTTAACCATTCTATATGCTCCTCATCTAAATAGTTAGTAGGCTCATCTAGTAAAAGAATATCTGGATTTTGAAGAAGAAGTTTTCCTAAAAGTATTTTTGTTCTTTGTCCGCCTGATAAATCATCTACATCTCTATCTAGTCCTAAATCTAAAAGTCCTAATCCCTTTGCTACTTCTTCAACCTTAGGGTCTATTACATAAAATCCATTATTATCTAAAAGGTCTTGTATAACTGCTGTTCTATCTAGCATTTTTTCTAACTCTTCTGGAGTACAATCCCCCATTTTTTCATAAAGACTATTCATTTCAGCTTCTAAATCAAATAAATATTTAAAAGCATCTCTTAAGGCATCTCTAATGCTTTGACCTTTTGTAAGTACAGCATGTTGGTCCATATAGCCAACTCTTACATTATTAGACCAAATAACATCTCCTTCATCAGGCATTAAATGTCCTGTTACAATATTCATAAAGGTAGATTTTCCTTCTCCATTAGCTCCTATAAGACCAACATGTTCACCTTTTAAAAGTCTAAAGGATACATCTTCAAATATAGCTCTATCTCCAAAGCCATGATTTATATTTTTAACTTGTAATACGCTCATTAAGTCCTCCAAAATTTAATAATCATATTCTTCACTTACATTTTCAAAAACTTTTATTTTTAAAGTATTATTATCTTTTACCTTTTTATAAGAACATAAAAATTCATTAAGTTCACCATCACTTAAATCTACTTTTTTGCTACTTTCAATAATAACATTAACATCATCTATAATTACTTCTAAATCATTTTTTTCATTTTTTATTTTATATACAGATACTGCTTTATTTTCCACTTTGTTTTCATATTTTTCTTGAAAACTTAAAGTTTTTCTAACTTCTTCATAATTAGGAGTAATATTTGATATGCTTATTCCTGCATTTTTTAACTGCTCCTCTAAATTTGAAGGGTCAAATCCATATCTTTCCATAAGTTTTTTTTGTATATTAAAAAATTTATCTTGAGATATATTATTCTCTTCCATATATGCATACATCTTCTTAGTAAAATCAGCCATAGTAATTCTACCCTCAGCCATATCATAATACAAACTATACATATAATTTTCTAACTTATCAACATCTTTTTCATTAGCCTTATTTTTTATCTCATTAAAATCAATAATTCTATCATCCATAAAAAATCATCTCCTTTTTTTAATATTATATATTATGCTTTTCATAAACTTCAATAATATCAATTAAGTTTATTGAAATGTTATTTATAAAGCAATAATACTTAAAGCCTATGACTGAAACAGCTAAATAACATAAGAAGCTAAATATTTTTGAAACTTGCTTATTCTTCACTGCTTTCTACACCAATTTCTGTCCATGCTTCGTCATAAACTTTCTTTACATCCTTTGGTAAGTCTTTGTAAAGTTCACATCTATCCATTATTTCCTTTGGCATATATGCATTTGGATTGTTTTTTATACTATCATCTTGTTCTTCCATAGCTTCTTTATTTGGAGTTGTATATCCTATTTCATCTGCTATTCTTAAAGCATTTTCTTTATCACTTACAAAATTTATAAACTTTTCTGCTCCTTCTACATTTTTTGCAGACTTAGGAATGCATAAGCTATCTATCCAAAAGTTTGCCCCTTCCTTTGGAACAACATATTCTAAATTATCATATTCATCTTGAAGGTTTAATCCTTCTCCAGACCATATCATATTAACAACTGTTTCTCCACTTGCTATACTTTCTGTTCCATAGTCACTACCATAAATAGTTCCTAATTTCTTTTGGCTTAAAAGAAGATTTTTAGCTTCTTCTATTTCATCTTTATTTTCACTATTTAAAGAATAGCCAAGCTTTTTAAGGGCAGCACCTATTGTATCTCTATAAGTGTTAAACATAAATATTTGATTTTTATATTTTTCGTTCCACAATATATCCCAGCTATCAACTTTTTCAGTTACAACATCTTTATTATAAATAAGTCCTACAGTTCCAAACATATATGGAACAGAATACTTATTTCCTGGGTCTATTGATAAATTAAGATAATCTTCACTCATTTGATTTATATTAGGTATATTTTCTTTATTTAATTCTTGAACTAAATCTTCATTTATCATTCTTTCCATTAAGTTATCTGAAACTAATATTACATCATAATTTGCAGCTCCAGTTTTGATTTTATTGTACATTGTTTCCATATCATCAAAAGTATCTACATTTACCTTTATATTATATTTATCTTTAAATTCCTTTAATGTTTCACTATCAATATTTTCTCCATAGTTAAGAAAATTTACTACCTCCTTTGAACTATTGCATCCTGTAAATAAGCAAGCAATAAGAGCAATAGAAAGTATTATACTAATTTTCTTTATTAACTTTTTCATCTAAACTCTCCTTTTCTAAGTTTTGATTTTTAATAAATTCAACTTCACCTTTTGCAAATTCCTCAAAGGCTTTAATGAATTTAAATACATGAGTTATATTGTGGCATGTTGATAAAAATATTGTTTCAAATTGAGAAGGTGGTATATGTATACCACTTTTAATCATATGCATAAAGTATCTTTTAAATCTTTCTTCATCACATTTTTTAACATCTTCAAAGGTTCTTACCTTTCCTTTTGTAAAGAATATTGTCATCATTCCACCATATCTATTTATTGATATTGGTATGTTATATTTTTCACTTACTTTATATAATTCTTCTTCAAGTTTCTTTCCAATATGTTCTATATGTTTATAATATTCTTCATGGTCTTTAAGTTGCTTTAGTGTTGCAAGACCAGCTGCCATAACTATAGGATTTCCTGACATTGTCCCTGCTTGATATACTCCACCAAGAGGTGAAAGCATCTCCATTATTTCTTTCTTTCCTCCATAAGCACCACAAGGAAGTCCTCCTCCCATTATTTTTGCATATGTAACTAAATCTGGTGAAACATCAAAAAGACTTTGTGCTCCAGTAAAGGATACTCTAAATCCTGACATTACTTCATCAAAAATTAATACAGAATTATACCCATTACATAATTTTCTTAATCTTTTCATAAACTTTTCTTCAGCTTTTATTGTACCCATATTACCAGCTACAGGCTCAATTATAACTGCTGCAATTTCTTTTCCATATTTCTTAAATAACTTTACAAGTTGTTCTTCATCATTATAAACACCTATTAATGTGTTTTTTATACTGTCTTCTGGAACTCCTAAAGAACCTGGAATACCATCTGTTAAGACTCCAGAACCTGCTTCAACTAAAAATCCATCAAAGTGTCCATGATAACATCCTGCAAATTTTACTATTTTATCTCTTTTTGTATATCCTCTTGCAAGTTTTATAGCACTCATGGTAGCTTCTGTTCCTGAATTAACCATTCTTATCATTTCAACATTTGGCATATTTTCGCATAAAAATCTACTCATTTCAAGTTCTAAAAAAGTTGGTGCTCCAAAGGCTAATGCTTTTTCTGAAGTTTCTTTTATAGCTTCAACAACTTTTTCATTACAATGACCTAATAATAAAGGCCCCCAAGCTAAAACAAAGTCTATATATTCTTTTCCTTCTTCATCTACTATAATAGCCCCTTTTCCAGACTTAATAATAGGGGGTGTCATGTCCATTCCTCTATAACTTCTTACAGGACTATTAACTCCTCCTGGCATATATTTTTTACTTTCATTAAAAATTATTTCATTTTCTTTCATTTGTATCATCTATCCTTTTAAAATTCTTCCTGCATAAATTGCATAGTAAGTTATTATTATATCAGCACCTGCTCTTTTTATTGAAGTAAGCATTTCCATAACAACTCTTTTTTCATCAATTAAATTTTCTTTTGAGGCTGCTTTTATCATAGCATATTCTCCACTAACACTATAAGCACAAACAGGAACTACTGTTTTATCTTTAACCTCTCTTATTATATCAAGATAAGATAAAGCAGGTTTTACCATAACTATATCTGCTCCCTCTTCTATATCCATTTCAACTTCTTTTAAGGCTTCTCTTCTGTTTGCAGGGTCCATTTGATAAGTTTTTCTATCTCCAAATTTAGGAGCAGAATTAGCAGCTTCTCTAAATGGTCCATAAAAAGCTGAGCAATATTTTGCAGAATAGCTCATTATAGGTATATTCTTAAATCCAGCTTTATCTAAAGCTTCCCTTATAAAACCTACTCTTCCATCCATCATATCAGATGGTGCTATCATATCTGAGCCTGCTTTTGCATGGGATACTGAAATTTTTGCTAAGTATTCTAATGTTTTATCATTATCTACATAATCTCCATCTAATATGCCACAATGACCATGGTCTGTATATTCACACATACAAACGTCTGTTATAACATACATATTTTTATCTATTTCTTTTATTTTTCTTATAGCCCTTTGAACAATTCCATTATCATTATAGCTTTCTGAACCACAACAATCTTTATGATTTGGTATTCCAAATAAAAGAACTCCTCTTACTCCTGCTTCTTTAACTTCATTAATAATTTCTTCAAGCATATCTACAGAATAATGATAACAATCTGGAAGGGAGCTTATTTCTTTTTTTATGTTTTTTCCTTCAACCACAAAAATAGGATAAATAAAGTCCTTTGGAGAAAGTTCTGTTTCCCTTACTAAATCTCTAATACTTTCATTAAATCTTAATCTTCTACTTCTATTAAGCATTTATTATTACACTTCCCTTTTTCTCATTTCAACAATTTCTTTTAAAAATCCCTCTTCTGAATGTTCATTACATACTAAGGCATTTATTCCATTATCAACTAGTGCATTACTTGTTTGAGGACCTATTGCTATACATTTTTTCTTTTTTATTTTATCAATTCCTACCATTTGAATCATATTTTTAACTGTACTTGGACTTGTAAATAACACTATATCCACATCTTCAAAGGCTTTAGTGTTTGCTATTTTTCCTGGCACAGTATCATAAATATTAACTCTATCTACTAAAACATTAGCATCTTCAAGAAGTTCTTTAAGAGTATTTCTACTTTTAGCAGAACAAGGAATTAAAACTATATCATCTGGTGAAATATGATGTTTTATTGCTTTAAATAACCCTTCTGCTGTAAAATCCTTTGCCATAGTAAAAGCTTGTATTCCTCTTCCTTCTAAAGCATTTTTTGTTGCTTTTCCTACCACAGAAATTTTAGCATTAATTCTTCTTATATCATACTTCTCTTTTATTAAATAATCAAAAAATATATTAACTGCATTAACAGAAGTAAATAATATATGATTATAATCTTCTATTCTACTTAAATATTTTTTTAATTTTTCAGAAGTATCTTCTATTTTTATTGAATTTATTTCTGTAACATCTGCTCCCATTTCACTAAGTTTTTTTCTTAAATTTGAAGCTTGATTTTTAGACCTAGTTATACATATATTAGTTCCAAATAAAGGTTTATTTTCATACCAAGTTAATTCTTTATTTAAAGTTACTACTCTTCCTACAACTATAATACATGGAGATTTTAATTTTGCTCTTAAAACCCTTTCTTCTATATTTTCTAAAGTACCAACTACCTTTTTTTGTTTAGAGGTTGTTCCCTTCATTATAACTGCTGTTGGGGTATTTATATCTTTTCCATTATTAATTAATTCTTTTACTATATTTCCTAAATTAGATAAACCCATCATAAATACAAGGGTACCTTCTTCTTTTGCTAGTGCTTTAAAATTAACTGTACTTTCTTTAGCAGACATTCCTGTAACTATATGAAAACTTTGTGCCATACTTCTATGAGTTATTGGAATTCCTGCATAATTTAACACTGCAATTGGAGAAGTTACTCCAGGTATAACTTCAAAATCTATATTTAACTCCTTTAAAGCTAATACTTCTTCACCACCTCTTCCAAAAACATAAGGGTCCCCACCTTTTATTCTTCCAACAGTTTTCCCCTTTTTAGCAAATTTTATAAGATTATTATTTATTTCTTCTTGACTTTGATAGTGAGCCCCTGGCTCTTTTCCACAATAATATGCTTCACAATCTTCTCTTATATAATTTAAAATATTATTTGAAACAAGTCTATCATATAATACAACATCACATTTTTTTAATGCTTCAACAGCTTTTAAAGTTAATAATTCTTCATCTCCTGGTCCTGTTCCTATAATATAAACTTTTCCCATTAAAATCACCTGCCACTATTTATTATCTTTCTTGCTAATTCTTTACCAAGCTGAATATTGTCTTCTTTGTTTCCATATATATCTTTCTTTACTATTTTACCATTAATTTGATAAACCCCCAATAGATATAGATCTTTTCCCTCTATTTTGGTAAAACTTCCAATAAGGCTATGGCAATCTCCATTTAAAGCTTTCATAAAACTTCTTTCTGCTTCTACCTCTATTCTTGCTTCTTTATTATCAATGTTTTTAAAATATTCTCTATTTACCCCTTCTTTTAAACACTCTACTCCAAGAGCCCCCTGTCCTATTGCAGGTAAAAATACTTCTGGATTAAAATAATCTGTTATTAAGTTTTCTAAACCTAATCTTTTTAACCCTGCTGATGCTAAAATTATACCATCTAAATTTTCACTATTCATCTTTTCAAGTCTTGTTTGAACATTTCCTCTTATAGATACAATTTCTAAATCACTTCTAAGTTCCTTTAAAAGAGCCTTTCTTCTTATACTACTAGTTCCTATCTTAGCTCCTTTTCTAAGTTCTTTAAAAGGTATTCCATCTTTTGATATAAAAGCATCTCTAACATCTTCTCTTTCTGGAATTGCTGTAATTTCAAACTCATCTCCAAGACTAAAAGGAACATCCTTCATGCTGTGTACTGCTGCATCTGCCCTTTTATCTAAAAGTGCATATTCTATATCCTTTGTAAAAACACCTTTTCCCCCTATTTTATCTAAAGTTACATCAAGTCTTCTATCTCCTTCTGTAACTACTAATAATTTTTTTAAATTTATATTTTCTTTTTCTTTTATAAGCTCCATTACCCTTTCTGTTTGTACTTGAGCAAGCTTACTTTTTCTTGTGGCTATAATAAGCTCCTTCAAAATATTCACCTCTATAAATTTTTATACATTATAAAAACTGCATTTATTATCATGCAGCTTTTATAATATTTATTGTTTACTTTTCTTCTTATTTACAAAAATTATAATACTTATAGTTAATATTAATAATATTATTCCAGCTACACCTAAAATCACTTTCTTATATTTACTTTTAGCAACTTTATTTTCTTTATCTTCTGTTTTATTATTTATTTTATTGTCTTTAGGTTTATTATTTTTATCTACTGTTTCAGTTTCATTATCTTTATTTTCTTCATTTTTTTCATTACTTTTTTTATCTTCAGTTTCTTTTTTATCATCTTTATTTTGTTCTGATTCTTTTATATCAAGTTCTGAAAAATCTCCACTAAACTTTATCACTTTTCCATCTATTATAGCAAAATATCCAACTCCATCTATAACATAACAATTATCTTTACTATTATCATAGTTTCCATTTTCATCATGAAAATATGCTTTTATCTTTTCATTATTTTCTAAATTAATTGCTATTTTAAAATACCCATCCTTTTCTTCTGCTTTTAATAATTTAGTGTTTTCATTATCTATCCATTCATCATCTAAAAAGTAACCAATATATGGAGTATTAAATTTATTTTTATAAAAAATAACTGCTTCATTTAAATTTAGTTCTGCCTTTGGAAGACTATTATTCTTTCCTAATACTTCAGTGTTTATATTATAATAAGTATATATATCTTCATCTCTTTCTAAATTTACATCTAAATATAAATTTTCTCTGTCATAGCCAATATAAGCATTACCATTATAATCTTTCTTTATTCTTCCTACCTTATAGCCTTTATAAAGGCAATTTTCCATTTCCAAAATTTCATTTTCTGTTTTCATAAATAAAGATTCATTTCTTAATACAGGATAATAAATTTCATAAAAGTCACTATTATTTCTTGCAACAACCTTTCTTGAGGTAAGTTCTGATTCTCCATATTTTTTACTTACAGCTTTTACTGAATAATTATATACCCTTCCATTAGGTAAAGGGAACTCAAATTTATCTATATATTCTGTGTTTTTAGTTTTTCCTATAAAAATTCCATCTCTATAAATAAAATATTCATCTATAAAATATTCTTGAGACTCCCAAGATAACTTTATTTCATAACCATTAACTTTTTCTTCATAAAAATTTTTAGGGGCTTCAATTCCCTTCTCCTTATTTAAAGTTAATTTAAATGTTACCTTTCCATTTTTAAAACTTACATTTGTTATGCTAATACCTAAATTATCATTTCCATCATTTAATGTAAATGCATTAAAACCATTTTTAAGATATTCTTCATAGCCATCAATATCATAATCGTTTTTTGCTATAAATGAACTTTGATAATCTGCATAATTTTCTCTATTAAAATCACTCATAGAATAAACTTCATAAGGTGGTGATGATATATTTCCATTTACATTTTCATCTACTCCATAAATAAAAAGCCCTTCTAAATATTCATCATCATATTTAGTTGTTCCCTTTGCTCTATATTCTAAAATAAAGTATCTAGATGAATCATAGGGTATTGGTATTTTATATGCAATATTTCCATTTTTCTCACTTGAAAGGCTTGGAATTAAAGTATAAGTTCCATCTTCAGTTAAAGTTTTTATATCACTTATCCAATTAAGCTTTTTTCTTTCATAGTTTGTTAAAACCCCTTCACTTGTTGCCATAATGCTTTCATAAATTACTCTTTGTTCAGGGTCATAATTTGGAATTGATTCTCTAGTTTCAAAACCTTCACTTGTAGAGGAATACAAATCATTTAATCCTAAAATATGAAGATATTCATGAGATAAAACCCCATAAGAATTTAAATCTTCTAAAGAAACTAAAGTATAATACCCAAGTTTTTTCCCATTTATCTCTAAATCTTCATCTACAAACTCATCTTTATGAGACCATAAAATCTCACCCCAATTTGTTTTTCTAGGTTGTATAAAAACAATAGAATCAACTACCCCATCATTATCATGGTCAATATTTAAATCCTTTGGAATTTGATTTTTTACCTTTGTAAGAGCTTCAATTAATAACTCCCTTTCTCTTTCACTTCCATCAAAATCAGAATAGCCATAAGGATTATCTTCACTAAGTTTTTCATAATAAGAAGCATTATTATTAACTTCACAAGGATAAACATTCCCATTATCATCTAGGGGATAAAAAGTTGAATCTACAGTTAGCTTATTATTTGACATAGTTTTTATATAATGTTTTAAAGAATTTCCATTCTTTTTATTAAATACTTCTTTAATTTCATCATATTTATTATTATATGCATCTTCATCATCAGCAAACTTTAAAAACACTACTATGTTATTAATTTTTCCTGTTGTTTTACTTTCACTAGGTTCTAATTGCTCAGCTGGTACTATATTAATTGTTAAATAATTTATAACTACAAATAAGATTATAAATATAGATAAACCTTTAATTATTGTGGATTTTTTCATACCCTCACACCTTTTCTCAAAATATCTTTAAATTTTATGAGAAACCAAAATTTAGTCTTTATAATATTCTATCATATGTTATTAAATTAGTTAACAAAAATAGCCATTGCACAATAAACTAATTATACAATGGCTTAATATGTATTTTATAAACTTTCTAAAATATCATTTATAAATTTTTCTTTTCCTACTCTTTCCATAACATGGCATATTCTTTCACGATGATTTCCATTTGCCTTATAGTACTCCATTATCTTATCAACAACATGTACAATTTCATCTTCTTTAAATATTTTTCCTAAAGAAGTACCAACACTCATACCTCTTCCATATCTACCACCAACAAATATTTCGGCACCTTTTTCCATAGAAACAAATCCACCAGGACCACATGCTCTTACACATCCACCACAATTTACACATAAATCTTTATTAAATTTTATCTTTTTATCTTCAAGAGTAAGGGCATTTTGTCTGCATGCTTTAACACACATTCCACAACCTACACATTTTTCTTCAACATACTTAGGAACATTTCTTCCTGCTATACCTATATCATTTATACTTGCTTTTGCACAGTTATTAGCACATCCTACTATACCTATTTTACACTTAGCTGGAGTATCAATTCCAAAATATTTTGCTTCAAGTTGTCTACATATTTCTTGAGTATCAATATTACCATGAAGACATACTGTTCCTTTACATGAAACTAATGGTCTAACCTTAAGACCTGTTCCACCATATCTTAATCCTAATGCATCTGCTTCTTCTCTAAACTTTTCTACATCTTCATCCTTAATCCAAGGAATTTCTAATTGAAGTCTTGTAGTAACCCCTGCATATCCTCTTCCATATTTATCTGCTAAATATTTTATATTTGATAATTCTTCAGTAGTAAAATTTCCTGCTCTACTTAATAGTCTTACTGCAAAATGCTCCTTATCATTTTGAAGTAAAAATCCTAGTCCCTTTAATTCCCCTTGTCTTTTTGCATTAACAGCCATTAACAAAAAACCTCCTAGTTTATCTATTCATACAATACTAATAACATTTTAATACGAATCCTTTCTATAATCAAATATTATTAATCTATAACATTGATAAGTATTTACCTATCAATAGTATACAAATTAGTATAATTTAAATAACTAAAAACATAAGGAGCTATTGCATTAGAAAATATTGTGAAAATATTTTCTGCAACAACTCCTTACATATAAGTTTATAAAATAAATTTATTTACAACCTCTGCAATTCCATCTTCATTATTGCTCTTTGTTTGATAATTTGCAATTTCCTTAACATCATCTGTAGCATTTTCCATAGCTACACCTAATCCTGCATATTCTATCATAGCTAAATCATTACTAGCATCTCCACAAGCAATGATTTCTTCTTTCTTAACACCTAAAGTATCTGCTAGTGCCTTTAATCCTACACCTTTATTAGATTCTTTATTAATAACTTCTAAGAAAAATGGAGCACTTCTAACTACAGTATACTTTTCATATAATTCCTTTGGCATTTTCTTTACAGCTTCTTCTAAAATTTCTGGTTCATCTATAAACATAATTTTAATTATATCTTCATTTGGGTCTATATCATCAAAGCTTACAACCTTTGCTTCAATTCCATTCATATCTGCTTCATATTTAGTATATGTATTCATTTTGGGAGTAATAAGCCCTCTTGTTGCAGAAAAAGCATGTATATTTACATTTAACTTTTTAGCTATTTCATATGTATAAGAAAGGTCACTTCCTTTAAGACCTATTTCACAAATAATATTTTTACTTTTTGTTTCTTGAACTAAACATCCATTATAACTTAAAACATATTGTCCATCTTCAACTAAATCAAGTTCATGTAAATATTTATGAAGTCCTTCTATTGGTCTACCAGATGCTAAAACAACCTTAACTCCCTTATCTTTAGCCTTTTGAAGAGCTTCCTTTGTTTTAGGAGTAATTTCCTTTTTTTCATTTAAAAGAGTCCCATCCATATCAAGTGCAATAATTTTATACATGTTTATCCTCCGTTATTTTTAAATTCTAACTTAATTATATATTAATATTCATTTTATGTAAAACTTTTAGTAACTAATTTTTTTCCTTTGCCATAGTATATAACAAGACTAGTAAACAGAGGTAAAAAGAATGATAGAATCACTACTTTTAATAATCTCCATATGCTTAGATGCTTTCTTTGCAAGTATAGCCTATGGTACAAATAAAATTAAAATACCATTTATATCTTCTTTTATAATAAGTCTAATAGGAGCATTAATACTTGGGGCTTCTCTATTCTTTGGAAGCTTTATAAAAAAACTTTTACCAGGAAACTTAGCAATAATCTTAAGCTTTTTAATCTTATTTATTATTGGTATATATAGATTATTTGAAGGGATTTTTAAAACCTTTATTCAAAAGAAAAGGAATTTAGACAAGCCCCTTACATTTAAACTATTTGATATGAGATTTGTTCTTCAAGTTTATGCAGATGAAACAATTGCAGACTATGATAAATCAAAGATACTATCACCAAAAGAGGCCTTTTACCTTTCAATTGCCCTATCCTTTGATAGCCTAGCAGTAGGATTTGGAAGTAGCTTAGGAGGAGTAAACTTTATTCAAACTATAATCTTATGCTTTATTTTAGGATTAATTTGTATTTCCATAGGACACCTTATAGGCAAGAAAATAGTAGAAAAAACAGATACCAATTTATCTTGTATATCTGGAATTATCCTACTAATACTTGCAGCTTTAAAACTAAAATAAAAAAATGCCTCAAAATAGGATATATACCATACTTTATGGGATAAAAAAAGAAACCCAAAAGATTTCTCCTTTGAGCTTCTTTATAAATTTTTAGAATAATGGTCTATCTAAAACTACTCTTCCAACTTGAACACTTGCACTTGCAGATTTAGATGTTTCAGAAGTTACTTCTATATTATTTTGATAAACTACATTTTCATCAACACTAATATTCATACCATTTTCATCAACATTTGTTGTTTGTTCTGGTTGAGCCATTGTTTTAGCTTCATATCTAACTATTATTTCACTTGCTTGTAATTCACCTAATTCTATAGTTACTTTAGTAGTTCCATCTTTTTGTTCTTCTATATTTGAATTAACTGCAACTTCTGTAAGTCCAGCATTAGAAACTGAATATACCTTTGGAGCAAAACCTTCATCAAGTAAGAAATTCTTATCTATTGATAATTCTATTGTCTTATTTGTATAAAGCTTCATTCCACTTATTTGTGCTTCAAATGGTATAGATGTATAATACTCTACTTCTTCACATCCTGTCTTTAAGTTACTAATTCCATTTCCATTAGCAGCACCATCTATCATTCCATGTTTTACTGATAATACTTCTGGTGCTTCTGCTATTATATATGCAGTACAAGTTGATGAAGTTACTGAATCATAAGAATTTGTATTCTTAGGTACTACATTTGGAGTTATAGCTAATATATAACCATTTTGTGATAAAAGTTCAAGTGTAGCTACTGGGATTGTATATTTAGGATTAAGTCCTGATGTTTCTCCACTTCCAAGACTAGTTGCAACATCTACTATATTACCAGCCTTATCATATACTACTGCTACGTAACTATTGATAACTTCTCCATTAAAAGGTGTTTCTTTTATTGTTGTTCTACTATTCTTTGAAACTGTTTCTTTTATTGTTCCTGTTGTAGTGAAATTAACTACAAAATCTTTATTGGTAATATTTACTTTTGTTGGATTAGCCATATCTATGCTAGAATCTGTTGTTGTTACAAAGTTAAGATTACTTGTTTTTGAACTTCTTGCTGCTCTTATTATTGTATTAACAAATAATTTTAATTCTGGGTCAGTATAATTACTTGTATGACCTGTTCCTGAATAAGTTATATTTCCAATTGAATAAGTATAATAGAAGTTTCTTGCGTCACCACTATTAAATTGGTCTGCTGGCACTCCATCTAAAGAACCATCTGCAACTAAATTAAACCATGGAGAAATATCTTCATTTTCTAAATCCAATTGATACCATTGAGTGTGAGTTTGAGAAATATTAATAGCATTTTGTCCATCTACAGAAGTACCTGTTGAAATTCCTGTATCACTTAAATTATAAGGATATTCAGTAATTTGTGCTTGACTAACTTCTCTTACAGTTTTTGTTTTACTTTGTTCATAGAAGTTTTCCCCTTCTTTAGTAGGTTTTCCACTCCAATCTCTTACTGCATATAAAGTTTGACCATAAGAAGTATAAGTAGTTCCATTAACATTTATTGTATCATTTTCATATCTGCTTTGACCAACTTGAGATTTTAACTCATTAGTAAAGAAAGTAGTACCTTTTGCATTACTTCCATTCCCTTCTGTAGTTAATGGTTCATTTATATTTAATGATATTGTATCATGGCTAAGCATTAGGGCTTTACTATCAATATATGATTGAACTACCTTTGTAGCATTTTCATTAAAATCATACTTTGCACCATAAGAATCTCCAAATCCTATTATTATCATATCATAATCTTGCATCTTTGCTTTCTTAGAAGCATCATTACAATTTGTATTAAATTCTGTTACTGGAATTGAATCTACTGTTATTGAATAATCATCAACAGCATTTAAGAATTTTTGGAATTTTTTACTTTTTTCATTAATACTTGCACTCTTATATTCTTCTTCTGTATAGATATAAGAATTTTTATCATTTCCTTTAACATGAACATTACCAGAATTTGAATACCAATTATTAGGTTCTTCAAAAATCTTATATTCTTTACCACCAACTTCTGATAAGTTTAATGTTATTTCATATATACCACTTGTATTTTTACTCATTTCTTGTTTTGTCCAAGAATTAAATGTTCCTGAAATATAAAGTTTATCTTTACTTGATTTTTGCTTAATTGTTATAGTTCCATCACCATTATTAAATAATCCTTGAGTACCATCATTATAGCCTTTTAATTCAGCTTTATTAGAAAGAACTAATCCACCTACATCTTTATAATTTCCTTCTCCTGTGTAATCACCATTTTCATTGAACATACTCATTGTATCAGGATAGACTTGTAATACATTTAATTCAACTGCTCCTGATTTATCAGCAGTTAACTTTTTAAATTTAAAGCTTGAAGTAACGCTAGTTTTAACCTTTGTTTCATCTCCTGCATATACTTCAACTTTCCAGTCTAAATATCCAATAAATGATGAATCAATAGAAGTTTGTATTTCGTAATTGTTGCCAATAGTATTTTTATTAAATGTCTTTGCAACTAAAAGTTCATTTCTATATCCACTTCCGCTTTGGTATTCTTTAAACATTCCATCAGCATTATAATCAACATACACCTTTACAACAAAATTTTCTGGTGCATTATCATAATCAAAAGAAAAAGCAAGAGATCTTGTTGATTTTTGTCCTACTGTAAGGTTTGAATCATCAGCACTAACTTTAAAATTACTAACTTCTGGCTTCTTAGAAGATTTATCATATTCATTTAATAAGTCATCTATTTTTACTTCATCTGCTTTTTTAACATTTGAAGCACTTCCAAACTTTTCTTTTAATTTGCTTCCATCTATTAAAGCTGAATTTTCAACATAAACAACTTGTCCTCTATTTGCCATATCAAGTATTGAGTTAGCTCTCTTATCTGTAATGTCATTTTCTGAATAATATTCTTTATAATTAAAATCTTTATTAAAATAATAATTTTTTTGTGATAAAGAATCTCCATAATTAAATTTACCATAACCATTAGTTCCTGCAGCATATCTTAATCTTGACATTTTTTCTTGAAAAGCTGTTGAATATTTTGTATACTTTATATCTTTAATATTAGCATTAGTAAATTTATCAGCTAAATTATCATTTTTATTTGTTATAGCAACTATATCATATTTACCAGCTACATCATCTATTCCACTTATATATTCTGGCATACTCATATAAGTTACTGTATAATTTTTCCCATTTGATGTTTTTGTATAAGTTCCAATACCATCTGCTAATCTTGATAAATTACCAGGTCCTACTTCTAATATTTTTATAGTACCATCAACATTAACATTTACCATTTCAGCTTTTGCTTGACTGAAATTACTATTTAATACTAATCCTAAAACAAAAATTAATATTACTCCAAAAGCACCAATTTGTATTGCTCTCTTTTTATTGGTTAATTTCAATTTCACTTTTTTCATCCCCCTTTTTAGTATAAACCTCTTAAAAAATTACTTAATTGGGAATGCACATCTTATAAATTTTTATAAGATGTGCTTTTTTTGCTATGGTGTGTCTGTAGCATCTTTATTTCTAAACTTTACATTTACAGTTACAGGACAAGTTATATTTGTATATCCCTTTTTCATCTTTAATTCAATAATAAACTGTACTCCTGTACTATCTGAAAATCTTGCTGTTGAACTATCAGGAACTGTATTTAAATCTATTGGTCTAATTTTAATTTTGGCAACATGTTTTGCTATCTCTTTATTAGTACCATTAGGATAATTTAGACTTAATGTTCCTATTCCATCACCATCTGAATCATTTAAAAGTAATTGCCACTCACTTCCATCATAATATTTAAAATGCATTCCACCTGTTACAACTCTAACATTATTATCTGTTCCATCAGTTGTTAATGATGAATAAGTTAAATCTGGTGCATTACTTGCATCAATTACAGTAATACCCTTAGATTGAGTTCCCAGTTTAACTAATTCTGTTTGAATACTATCTGCTTCATCCTGTAATATTGAATTTACTTCATTACTAACTGCTGCTTTTTTACTTTCAGTTAAAAATTCATACATTATAGCAAGAACTATAACTGTTATAGCAAGAACTATAACTATTTCAACTAATGTAAATGCTTTTTTCTTTTGTTTTAAGAAACTGTCATTTTTGTTCATAACAATCATCCTTGTTTATTATTATCTATCATCTTTATTTTCTATTAATTTCCAGAATCCTGTATTTACTACGCCATCAACATTGTATGAATTAGTTTCTGTAGGATCTACACTTATTATATCACCATCAGTTGTATCTAATCTTTCAACTTCATTCATTGGTACATTAAAATAAGTACTAAGACCATTTACTGTTATTATTTGAGCAACCTTTGCTGAATCATAAGTTAAATTAACTCCACTAGTACCTTCTGCTACCTCAACATTTCCACCTGCTATAATACATCCATTAAAGTTAACACCATCTTCTATTTTCACATTTCCATTTGTTATAATTACTGCATTTACTATATCTTCACCATTTTCTTGGTTAAAATTAAAACATTGTGGACATATAGTTGATGAATCTACAGGTTCTGTATGGCCATCTACTGAAATTCTTCCTCTGCTTATAACTATTGTTGAATTTTCATCATTTCCTAAAACATAAACACAATTATTAAGTGAATTAACTAAGTTAGCATTTGGTGCACTTTTATGCACTTCTACTCCAGGATTCATAGCTCCAAAATTTACAACCGCTGTAGTAGTATCTGAACCTTTAACAGTTTTAGTAACAATTCCATTATTATATACATCATCTAATTGAGAATCATTTAAATTGCTATTCATACTTAATACATTTAAAGCATAAGCTCTTCTTGCATTTCTTACATTTAAATCTTGAGCATCTAATTCTTCTGCATTTTTTTTATCTGTAGTAACAATAGCACCAGTTGAATAAACATGACCACCAATTGTTACATTACCATCTTTAAAAACATTATTTCTATAATATTCATTAAAATAATCTCTCTTATCTTGTACTGTTGCCTTTTCACCATTTATTGTTTCAAGCAATTTAGCTGGATTATAATATTCAAATCCTGGTGTTATTTTATTTTCTCCAATTTTTGTTAATGCTTCTTGATATGCTTTATAGTTTCCTCTTACTGCTATAGATTCACCAGTTTCATATTCTCCATTATCACTATTTTCATCACCAGTATTAATATAAGCAACACCTGCTATATAGGCATCATTTGATATGTTTAATGCACTTCTAATTGTATTATAGTTATTTATAATTATACAACTTGATCTCTTAGAAGCATTATTTTTTCCTCCATTATTTGAATCAGTTGTTTCACCATTAATACCATAATAATTATTCATAGTTATTGTAGAAGATAATGAATTTATTCCTAAATCATTATAAGTTATCATATCTCCTAAGCTCATTGTATTATCTCTTGAACTTGAGTCATTAGTACTTGAAGGTCCAATATAAGTATTACCTGAATATAAATTTCCTGATAAACTTACATTTGAACTATTTACTAAACTAAATGTACCTGCAGTATAAATATTTCCTGGATAATGTTCTCCAGCTGAATTTGTAGTAAAACTTTTGCCACTTGCAAGTTTTATACCACCATTATACTTACTAAATACTATTGATTGGTTTTCGCTTGCAGCTGTATTGGCATCACCTTTTACCCATGCATTTCCTGTTAAAGTTAAATTATTATTAACATTTAAGTTTCCATCAACAGTAATTACATTTGAGTAAGGAGATTGTATTGTTAATGTCCTTGAACTATTACTTCTATTTATAATGTCTGCATATTCTGGAGCTGTTATTTTAAAAGTTGTTTCAATTACTTTCTTATTTGGAAGCTTTGTAGTTGAAGTTTCTGAGCAACTAAATGATGAACGTACAGTAAATTTAATTGTTTTTTCTATATCATTATATTTAATACTCAATAATCTTATAGTTGGTCTTTCTCCTGTTCCAAAAGCATTTTTATAGCAACTATCAACATCTTCAAGTGTTGTTATATATCTATAGTTTTTTAAACTTACAAGTAATCTTGAAATTGGATTAGCTGCATTTTGTGTAATTGTTATTGTTTCATCAGTACTTGTATCTGGAGTTATGTTATTATATTGTGTCATTAAATCTTGCTCTGTAGTATAATTATTATCATTTGTAACTGTAACTCCTGAAATTAAAGCTTTTATAAATTGAGCTTTAAATTCCTTATTTAAGTTATTATACACTTCTTCGTCATCTGCATTTGCTATATATCTATTTGTTTCTGTATAACTTTGTGTTTTTTCCTGTGCATATACAATTGCAGCTTCTGAATCTTTTAATATGATGCTATTAACTATTTCTAACCCAGAATCAGCCTTGTATAGGTTTTGTAACTTTTTACTTTCATTCATTCTCATTCTTACATTGCTAGTTGCAACTCCTATCATAGTACTTGCAACAACTAATATAATTGAACAAATGACTAAAACAGCTACTAAACTAGAACCTTTTTTCTTTAATCCCCTTTTCACTTTTATCACCATCCAATTTTAAAATATTGAAATGTATTAATTTAAATTACTACTTGTTTGACTTCTAAATATTTCTTCCCCATTGTTTTTTACAACTACAGTAATATTATACAAATCTCCTATAGCTGTTATATCTTCTGTATCTTGCCTTTTTATATTTTGCTTTGCTGTAAATGTTTCTTTTGAAGCGTTTTGTGGATTTCCATCAAAACTTATTCTACCATTATCATTTGCTAAAGAACTTATAACACTAACTTTTCCTTTAGTTTCTTTTTCTTTTACTATATCTAAAACTACATTTGTACTATTACTATCAACTATTATTGGAATTGTTCCCGGATCATTACCATTATTTCTTCCTGTAAAGCTTGCATCTAATTCTATTTTAACTAAGTTTTTTGTTGAATTACTAGTTGCATCATAATCATTTATAGTATTTTGACATAAAGGAGTTGCTTTTTGTGCATTATCACCTGTGTAATCATATAACTTTAATGTTAAATTATTAGGATTGCTTGCATCTCTTCTTAAATATAACAAAAGTTTTGTATCACTACCTGATGTATATGGTATATTTATTTCTCCTCCATTAAAACATACTACATTTTGTGTTCCGTCTGTCTTAAATTTTAATATAAAACTATAATCTGTATCTGGTTTACTTGATGGTGTTGATGTTGCTGCCATATAATTATTGAAATTACTATCTTTTTCTGCAATAACATTTACTTCATACTTTTGCTTTCCATCTCGCATTTCACCACTATATACAGTTTTTGTTGCTGTAGTACTTGCAGCGACTACATCAAAGTGTGTTACTCCATCTAATAAATTAATTGGTGTACTACTTGATAAACTATTAAATGTTTTAAGTTCTTCTAACACTTGTTGTCCTACAACGGCTCCATCTTGTCTTATGTCTGCTCTTTTATTTGACTTCATAGCTGTCATTATCATATTTGAAATTGGAATTAGTAATAATGCTATCAATGCAACACTTAATATGACCTCTAAAAGAGTATAACCTTTTTTTTCGATTCTCTTTTTTTTCATAATATTTATCACCCACCTTTTAATTCCAATATTCTACAAAAATGTTGATTAAAAATGGCATATTACTATTTTCTTTATAATATTTTACCACTTAATTGATATTATTTCCAGTCTAAATATTCATTATCTTTGTCATTAATTTTAGGAATTGCATAAAATTCGACATCAATTTGCCCCTCAAAATCATTAGCTGATGACCAATCTGTAGATAATGCACTAGCTGCTACAACTCTTCCATAATCTTTTATGTCTTGTACAAAATTTCTTAAAGAATCATAGTTTCCTCTAAGCTTTATAGTAAGTACCATTTTTACTGGTGTTGGTCCGTTTTGTTGTCCTCCAGCAGAATTAACTGTACTTTGTGTAGTGGTATTGGCAGTGCTTGTTTCTGCTGTTGCAGTACTTGTTTCTGTTGTTGCAGTGCTTGTTTCTTTATCCTTATTTACTGCTGTATTATCATTAGAAGCTGTTTCTTGTGATTTTTTATTATCCTCTTCAGAAGATTCTTCTCCTAATTGTGATTTTACTGTATCTGCTAAAGCTTGAACACTACTTTTTGGTAGTTCTAAAATTGCAGGAGTAAGATCTTCTAATTGATCAGCATTTCTTTCTGCCCAAGAATAATCTCCCTTTAATCCATTTTTATCCATAAGAGTTTTTATTTCTTTTATAAGATTTTCTTGAATTATTTCTGGATAATAATCCTTTGCTAACTCTTCCCCTTTAACCTTTAATTCTGAAAGTTCAGTTCTTCTAGCATCTATTTGAGCTATTTCGGCTTTAGCTGCATCATATTTTTCTTGTACTGCTATTTTCTCATTTTTCTTTTCTTCTAACTTTGCTGAATTTTTTGTAAATACAACATTGTAATATAATACCCCTAGAGCGACGCTTACTACTATGCATAATAAATTTCTTTCTCTACTACTCATCTTCATAATTATTCAGCCTCCTCTATTTGTTTTATCTTAATAGTTATGTCAAAGGTTACAGTTCCGTCTCCTTCTATTGTTGCAACATGTACATCTTGAACTCTATCTAATTCTCTAAAATTATGTTCCATTTCAGCAACTACTTCAGTGCTTGGTGAGACTCCATTTATTGTTATTTCTGTATTTGAAATCTTATAATTTGTATATAAAACTCCTCCTGGAACTGCATCTTTTACATCATCTAAAACTTCTGGTGTCACAACCTTTCTACTATTGACAACCTGAGTTATTTGTTCAACTTGAGTATTATATTGTTTTACACTTGAAATTTTATTAGCTAAGTCTTGTGCTATTGCAAGTTGTTTTTGGAATTCTGGCTCTGCCATCTTTTCTTCTATACTTGTTATTTTACTTTCTTGAATTTTTATAGCTATTTCATGATAAAGGAAAGTTACAACAATTGCTGCAGCTATTAATCCTACAACTATATACATAGGAGTATTATTTTCTTTTATCTTGCCTCCCTTAGCAACAGCTTCACCATTTTTACCTTGATACATAGATAAAAAGTTTACATCTTGACTTTGTCTTATTACAGCACCTATAGCATTTAAATATTCACCTATTGGTTCTTTTGGCATGGCTGATGTAGAAATGTCTATACGTTCTAATGTAAATACTCTCTTTATACTCTTAAGTAGCTTTCTTTGCATATATACATCTAGACCTCTAAGTTTAGAAGCTCCACCATATATAACAACTTCATCTACATTTTCTCCATTTTTATTGCTTGCGAATTGTAGAATTTGTTCTAATTCACCTATCATTTCATCAACAGTTTCTTTAATTATTACATTAATTTCATCATCCTCTTGAATATCTAATAAGTTACCCTTATCCATCTTCATAGATTCTGTTGATTTTATTGACATATCTAATCTACTACTTAAAGCTTGATCTATTGTTTCTCCACCTGATTTTATTATTCTTGTAAAATCTAGTTGACCTCTTTTAAATATTGTTACATTAATAGATGTTGCTCCCATATCAACAAAAGCAACAGTACCAGTTTGTCCACCATTTTTTATCATTCCTGTATGGTTAACTATTTTCTTTAAAGAATTATAAGTAACATCTAAAACATATGGATTTAAGCCTAAAGATTTTATTAATTTATAATATCCATTTACTATATCTTTAGGATAAGAAATTACATTTACTTTAAGCTTTGGTCCTTCACTATCTACAAGTTTATCTATAACTACATATTCAACTATATATTCATCTAAGTTAATAGGTAGATATTGTTGTATTTCATATTTTATTACTGATTCCATTTCAGATTCATCAACAGCTGGTATCATTATTTCTCTATCTATTATTGAGCTTGAATTACTAGTAATTACTGCATCCTTTGATTTTATTCCAAGCTGATTAATAGCAACCTGTAATACATTAACTAATGCTCTTTCATCAATTATAGCTCCATCTTCTATTGCGGCCATTGGAGTTTCAACCTGACCCATCTTATATATAGAAAGCTTATCTCTTGAATATTTTCCTTCTACTATTTTTATATATTTTGAACCAATTTCAAATGTAACAACATTTCTTGGCTTTTCATTTTTTACCTTTCCTAAATAAGCAGCCTTTCCACTAGCTACTTTATCCTTTAAACTTGATACACCTGAGCTCCCCTTTTTCTTTAACTTGGTAATATCAACCTTTCCTGGCATTCCCGTCACCCTCTTTGTCTGAATTTGTGTTTTTTTGTCTATATTTATCCTTAATTAGAGTTAAAGTGCAAAGCCATACTGACTTTACACTTTATTTAAATAAATATTACATTTTACCTTATATTATTTAGCATTATATTCAGCATCTGCTATTGGATAAAGCACTTTTCCACCACTACCAGCTGTTACTGTAACAATACCATCCTTGCTTAATTCTACAAAGAACTTAGTTCCTTTTGTAGCTGTTACTGACTTTGCTTTTGTTGTTAAATCAGCATTTTGTAAATATCCCTTAAGAGTAGTATTTGAATCTGCTGCTGCTGCTGGACTTATTGAAGTTAATTTATCTTCTGCATATAAACTTAAAGCAGCTTCTGCTATCTTCTTAGCATTTGCAACATCTGAAGTTTTGTTTGAATTTTCTTTAACTGAACCTAACTTTGGTAGTAATAAAGCAGCTAGTATTGCAATAATTGCAATAACGATGATTAACTCAATAAGAGTAAATCCTTTTTTGTTTTTCTTTTCGTTTAATTTGTTTCTTAAGTTTTTAAGCATTTAAAAACCCCTCCTAAATATTTTTATTATTTATTTAAATTTTAAATTTAAATCTTATTAAACTAAATCATATGAACCATAAAGTGGTAACATTAATGCTATTACCATAAATCCTATAACTAACCCCATAATTATTATCATAATTGGTTCAAGCATTGAAGTTAAAGTTTGTATAGCTTGTTCAACTTCTTCATCATAAAAGTCTGCTGTTTTATTAAGCATATCATCTAAAGCTCCAGATTCTTCACCAATTCTCACCATTGAAGAAAGCATTGGTGGAAACAACTCACAATCTTCTATTGGAGTGCTTAATCCCTCTCCCTTAACAACCCTTTCTCTAATTTTTAATACTTCATCTTCTGCTATTACATTATTTAATACTGCAGATACTATTGGCAAGGATTCAACTAAAGATACTCCTGAAGCTAATAATGTTGATAAAGTTCTTGTAAATCTAGAAACTATCATCTTTCTATTTAAATCCTTTATTAAAGGAAAGGTAATTTTAAGCTTTGCAAAAAAGTATATTCCACTTTCTGTTTTGCTATACATAATAATTCCAACTACCACAGCAATTAAAATTCCAACTACCATCAAATAATGATTTGACATAAAACTACTTAATCCAATCAAAAGTCTTGTTGCAGCTGGTAATTCTGCACCAGAACTATCAAATAAAGATACAAAGGTTGGCATTACAAAAGTCATAACTACTATTAATGCTGCAACCCCAACAATTGCTAAAATTATTGGATATATCATTGCTGCTTTTACTTTATTATTAATTTTATTTTCCTTTTCAAAGTGAGTTGACATTCTTAAAAACATCTCATCAAGATTACCACTAGCTTCACCTGATTCTACCATACTTGTTAAAAGAGTTGGGAAAGCTTCTGGGAACTTTCTCATAGAATTTGAAAGCATTTCACCTTTTCTAACATCTTCTTCTAATTCTTTTACTATTTCAACTAAATGTTTATTAGTAACCTGAGTACTCATTAGATTTAAAGCATTTATCAGTGGTACACCTGCATCAAGCATAGTATACATTTGCCTACAAAATATTGATATTTCTTTTACTTTTATCTTTCTATTAATATTTATAGTAGCACTTTCTATTACTTCTTCAACCTTTAATGGGTAATAACCATTTGAGGTTATCATTTCCATTACGTCATCTCTTGAATTTGCTTCATATTCCCCTGTAGTTTTCGTACCATCATTTTTCATTGCTTTGTACTTAAACTTTTTCATTTATTACCCCACCTTTACATATCCTCTTTCATTAAAGATATTGTTGCAAGTTCTTCAACTGTTGTTGTCCCATTTAAAACTAGCTTTATACATTCATCTTCTAGTGTTGTCATACCATGTTTTAGTGATATATCTCTAAAAGTATCCATATTTCTTGTAGTATTCATAGCATCTCTATGTTCTCTAGTTACTTCCATTATTTCATATATACCAGCTCTTCCATAGTAGCCAGTTTTATTACAATGACCACAACCTTTTCCCCTATATAACTTTAAAGGCATATCTAAATCTTTGTGTAATATCTTTTTTTCTTTTTCACTTGCTTCATATTCTTCTTTGCAATTTGGACATATTCTTCTTACAAGTCTTTGAGCTATAACTCCAACTAAAGAAGTTGAAACTAAGTAAGGCTCAATTCCCATATCTAATAATCTACTTATAGATGATGGAGCATCATTTGTATGTAATGTACTTAAAACTAAATGCCCTGTAATAGCCGCTTTAATAGCTATTTCTGCTGTTTCATTATCTCTGATTTCCCCTATCATTATAATGTCAGGGTCCTGTCTTAAAATACTTCTAAGACCACTTGCGAAGGTTAAACCTGCTTTGTTATTAACACTTACCTGATTTATACCAGACAAACTATATTCAACTGGGTCTTCTACAGTAACTATATTAACATCATCAGTATTAAGTTCACTTAACACTGTATATAATGTAGTAGATTTACCACTTCCAGTTGGTCCTGTAACTAGTATAATTCCATTTGGAGCTGAAATAAGTTTTTCTAGCTTTGCTAGATTTTCTTCATTCATTCCAAGTTTCTTTTTATCTGTTGTATATCCTTCTCTCTTTAGTATTCTTATAACTATCTTTTCACCATTTACTATAGGTAAAATAGATACTCTAAGGTCTACATCAGTTCCATCAACTCTAGTAATTATCTTACCATCTTGAGGAATTCTTTTTTCAGCTATATTTAAATTTGCTAAAATCTTTATTCTTGTTACAAGAGGTGCTAAGCTTTCTATACTTAAAGTATTAATTAAGTGAAGCTTACCATCTATTCTATACCTTATTCTTATTTCATCTTCATAAGGCTCTATGTGGATATCTGACGTTCTCATTTCAATGGCATTTTTAAAGATTTGATCTACCATTTTAACTACTGGTGCATTTTTAACATCATCAAGTTCTTCTACATCAGCATCCTGATTTTTTGAACTCATAGTTTCTTTAAGTAAATCTTCTGCAGCTTTATTTAATTGTTGCTTACTATAATTTACTTCTATACACTTATTTATTTGAGTTTTGGTAGCAATATAAGTTTCTACCTTCATGCCAGTAACTATTCTAACATCATCAATTGCAAAAATGTTTAAAGGATCTGCTAATGCTACCTTAATTTTCTTGCCATCGATTTCAAAAGGAATTAAATTATATTTTTTACACAAATTTTGAGAAACTAGCTTTAATACTTTTTTATCTATTTTTACTTCAGCTAAATCTATTTTTTCAACCCCAATTTCTTTTGAAATAGCATCTACCATACTTTCTTCAGAAACGATCTCTTTTTCAACAAGAACTTGAGACATCTTCTTGCCTTCGCTTTTTTGTATTGCTATTGCACTTTCCAAATCTGAAAGAGTTACTTTTCCTTCATCTAAAAGAATTTGCCCTAGCTTGCTCTTCACAAAATTTGCCATCTTTTCACCACCTTCAATTCCTTTAAAAAATAAAACTTAAATCAAAATTTAATTATTTGTTTTGCTAAAATTTAGTTAAGTTTTTATTTACAATTTAATTATACTTTTTTTTGTTAATATGTCAATATATTTTTTATAAACCTTTTCATTTTGTGAATTCTTACAAGTTTTTATTCTATTTTTTGTTATATAAGCAAATCTAGCTGGTTTTAAATTTAAATTTTTACTAATTTACTATAAAAATCTATTTTAAACTTTACTTTAAATTAAAAAGATTGAACATATTATTTTCTTATAAGTTGAACCTTATCAACAAAAAAGTAAAATAATATATTCAATCTCTATCTTTTAAAAACTTGAAATATACCAATTAAATATTCTTTCTCCCCACATTAGTGCTATAAAGGCTCCCATAGCTAAATATGGTCCAAATGCCATTTCATCTTTTTTTCCTTTTTTTCTGCCAATAAGAAATATTGCTCCAGCTATTCCTCCTAAAATTACTCCAAAAAACAAAGTTATTGCTATACCTTTTTTACCTAAAAATAATCCACAAACTAAAGCTATATCAATATCTCCTTCTCCCATGCCTGCTGTAAGTTTTACTATAAGCCATATTATTAAAAATCCTATAGCTCCACCTAAAATATTATCTAAAGGAAACGTCTTTGTACTATACCAACTATATCCCATAAATATAATACTTATAATTATTCCAAATATAGTTGTTTCTATACAAACAAGAGTGGTTTTAAAGTCAATCATACCAATAACTAAAAGAAGTGATGCAAATATTGAATATTTTATTGTTTCAATAGTTAAACCATATCTTAAATATACACATACATACAAAAGTGCATTTGTTAGTTCAATTATTGGATATTGTATTGAAATTTTCTCTCCACAATTTCTACACTTTCCTTTTAAAAATATATAACTAAAAACAGGTACTAAATCTTTTACCTTTAATTTATAACCACAACTTTGACAATGAGATGGTGGAAAAGAAATAGATTCATTTTTAGGTAGTCTATAAATACATACATTTAAAAAGCTTCCTATACATAGTCCTACAATAATAATAAATACAAGTTCCATTAAATTCTGCTACTTAAAATGTAATCAAATATAAACATTTTAAGAATTTTACTGTTTCAACGTATCTGTTTTGGCAATGAATAACTTCAAAGCTACTTACATTTGGTATAATACTTCACAGTCGTAAATTCCCCACTAGC
>ERZ857785.678-NODE-678-length-43543-cov-4.112675_pt1 | contig 43543 bp, 45 predicted proteins | sample MGYA00519763_ERZ857785 | MGnify/ENA primary metagenome ERZ857785 (study PRJEB31778, sample SAMEA3449365) | human gut metagenome | biome: human gut; feature: human-associated habitat; material: faeces | place: United Kingdom | collected 2010/2012 ...
TTGTTGTGTGGAGAGGTGGGAGTGTGTTGAGGACGGGAGTGGTCTGGATCTGCCCGGAGGGCAGATCGGCGTGAGTTTGTTGACTGGTGCGAAGTTTGGAGATAGAATGAAAAAAATATTTCCGGAGTTTTTTGTGCTTGATTTTATGAGAACAGAAAAGTTCCGGGAACATATTGTGTGAAATTTGGAGGTTTTGCGGTATGGATAGGATTCGACTGAATGCTTCGGAGTGGATGGATTTTCGGAGTGGGGAAAAGAAGTGTTTTTTGCTGACAAACGGACTGGGAGGTTATTGTTCGCTGACGGTGATGGGGAATGCGGCGAGGAATGATCAGGCGCTGTTGATGGGGGCACTGAAGGCGCCTACGGTGCGGGAGCATCTGATTTCGAATGTCTGGGAGACGTTGGAGGTGGATGGTGAGGAGACGGAGCTGTTTTCACAGGAGTTTGTGAATCGGACGCAGAATGTGGAGGGGTTTCGGTTTCTGGAAGGATTTGAGATGGGGAGTCTGCCGGTATGGTTTTACCGGGTGAAGGGGGTTGAGATTGAGAAGACGATTGGGATGGTTCAGGGGGAGAATACGGTTCTTGTTCGGTATCGGGTGAGAAGTGGGAAGAAGGGGAGTTTTTCGGTTCGGCCGGTGATGCGGTTTGCGGCGAAGGGGGAGCAGCTGCAGGAGGGGCAGGATTTTGCGGTGGACCGGAAGTGTATTGCGAGCAACGGTGTGATTCTTTCTTATGGAACGAATGGGGAGCTTCAGATGGAGAAGGAGAGGGTCTGGAGGGATTTGTTTTTTGAGCAGGATGCACGGGATGGAAGAGATGGCATCGGAAGTGCTGTCGTGAATCACCGGATTCGGTTTGAGGTGACGGGAGACGGCAGGGAGCAGGTCTTTTTTGTTGTGTATAGTCTCGCGGATGATGTGGATAAGTGGGATGAGGAAAGGATTGCGCTGTGGATAGAAGGGGAAGAGAAACGGCAGGAGGCGATTGCGGAAAAGTCCGGGATTTCTGATCCGGTGGGAAAGCAGCTGGCGGTGAGTGCGAGTCAGTACATTACGGAACGCGCATCGACAGGCGGAAAGAGTATTATGGCTGGCTTTCCTTATTTTGCGGACTGGGGGCGGGATACGATGATTTCGCTTCCGGGGTGTACGCTGGCAATTGGGGAATATGAAGAGTGCAAGAGCATTCTTCGGACCTTTATGGCGTATACAAAAGAAGGACTGATGCCGAACCTGTTTCCGGAGGGGGATGCGCTTCCGATGTATAATACGGTGGATGCGGCACTTTTGTTTCTGGATGTGGTGTATGAGTATTACCTTGAGACAGGAGATGTGGAGTTTGTACGCGAGGCGTTTCCGGTGATGGAAGATATTGTGTTCTGGTATCAGAAAGGAACGGATTTCCATATTAAAATGGACAGTGACGGGCTGATTATGGCCGGGGGCGGTCTGGAGCAGGTGACGTGGATGGATGTGCGGATTGACAAGGAGCTGCCGACACCGCGTCACGGGAAGCCGGTGGAGATTAATGCGTACTGGTATAATGGTCTGAGGATTCTGGAAGAGCTGGCGCCGTTTGTCGGAAAGGATGGATCGGCGTATGGGAAGCTTGCGGAGCAGGTGAAGAAGAGTTTTCTCGAAAAGTTCTGGATGGAAGAGGAAGGATATCTGAAGGATGTGCTGAACGGCACGTATGAAGAGAAGCAGTTCCGATGCAATCAGGTCTTTGTGCTGGCGCTTCCGTTTCAGATGGTGAGTCAGAAGCAGGGGCAGCGGATCTTACAGGCGGTCAAAGAAAAGCTGTATACGACAGCAGGACTGCGGTCATTGGAGATGGAGGATCCGGCGTTTCATCCATGGATCGGTGGAAGTCAGCCGGAGCGTGACAGAGCATATCATCAGGGGACAGTCTGGGGATTTCCGCTTGGGGCGTATTTCCGTGCGGTGCTGAATTATTTCCCGAAGGAGGGAAAACAGGAAGTGCGCCGCGGACTGGACCGTCTTGCGAGCTGGATGCAGGAAGGATGCCTGTTTCATCTGGCGGAGATTTATGATGGTGCGGCGCCGGTGATGTCGAAGGGCTGCTATGCGCAGGCGTGGAGTGTCGGAGAGATTCTGCGAGTTTACAAAGAAATGGAGAGAAAGAAGATGAATGCGGTGGTGAAAAGAACGCCGGCGGAGTGGAAAAGTTTTTTTGAATCGAAAGAATTTGTGGAAAACTTTACGTATGAAGGGGATGACCTCGGTGTTTCGGTAAAAAAGAGCGGGGAATGCGATGAAAACTGGCAGATGCCGAAAAAGGATGAACAGTTTGTGACAGAATGGAAGCTCTGGGCGCCGACAGCGATGGAGGTTTCGCTGGAGCTGTTTTCCCGCGGCAGCAGCCGGGAGAACGGGGACCGAAAAATAGCTTCGCTTGCGATGACACGCGGCGAAAAGGGTGTCTGGAGCTGTGCAATGCAGGGAGCCTGGTATGGAACGTATTATACGTATCATATCCTGCACTCGGATGGTGTCTTTGATACGACAGATCCGTACGGCGTGGCTTCCGGTATTGATTCGGAGCGGAGCATGGTGGTGAATCTTGCAGAGACGGACCCGGCAGGCTGGGAGCAGGATGAAAGACCGGAAATCCGGCCGGAGGATCGTTGTGTGTATGAGCTTCATGTGAAAGATTTTTCGAGTGATCCGCATTCCGGTATTTCGGATAAACACCGTGGAAAGTTTCTGGCGTTTACGGAAGAAGGCACGACGCTGAACGGCGACGGGATTCATGCGACGGGGTTCGATTACCTGAAATCGCTTGGCATTTCTCATGTGCATCTGCTTCCTGTTTTCGATTTTGGCAGTGTGCCGGAAGATGATGCGGAAGCGTTCAACTGGGGATATGACCCGGTGCAGTACAATGTGCCGGAGGGATCCTATGCAACCGATCCGTTCCACGGGGAGGTACGTATCCGGGAAATGAAGGAAATGGTTCAGGCGCTGCATAAGGCCGGCATCGGTGTGATTATGGATGTGGTATACAATCATACGTACAATCTCGATTCGCCGCTTCAGAAAACAGTCCCTTATTATTATTACCGTGAATGGGAGGACGGCACGATTTCCAATGGTTCCGACTGCGGAAACGAGACAGCGAGTGAGCGGGAGATGTTCCGCCGATTTATGGTGCGCTCGGTTTGCTACTGGGCGAAGGAGTATCACATCGACGGATTCCGCTTCGATCTGATGGCACTGCACGATACGGAGACAATGAATGCGATCCGCACAGCGCTGAACCGGATGCCGCGCGGCGAGGAGATTCTGGTTTACGGTGAACCGTGGAAAGCAGCGGCAAGCGCAATGCAGGAGAGATATTTTCCGTCGGATAAACAGAATATCGGAAGGCTGATGGATGGCATTTCTATGTTCTGCGACGATACGAGAGATTCGATCAAGGGAAGCGTTTTTATTGCCGCAGAGGGAGGCTATGTCAATGGAAAAGAGCGTCTTTCCGCAGGAATACTTTCTGCGACAGATGGCTGGATGGACGGAAAAGGAGCCTACGAGCCGCGCAATGCGAGTCAGCTTATTCCGTACGTGTCGGCACATGATAATTATACGCTGTGGGATAAATTAAAACTGTCCGATCCGAAGCGGAAGGAGGATACAGAGCCGGATTTTGACAAGATGGATGAGCGGACGCTTTCGATGAACCGTCTGGCGGCGGGTATTGTGATGACCTGCAAGGGAATGCCGTTTTTCCAGGCAGGAGAGGAATTTGCGCGCACGAAGCAGGGCGAAGGAAACAGCTTCAAATCGCCGTGGCAGCTCAACAAAATCGACTGGACGCGCGCCTTAGAGCAGGAAGAGCTGGTGAACTATTACCGCGGACTTCTGAAACTGCGCCGCAAATTCCAGGCATACGGAACGTGCGAGCCGAACTGTAAAAAGACATTTTTCCGTGAGAACCAGATCGCAGGTTACGAACTGGAATACCCGGATGGCCACGCAGTCTGCGTCTTCTACAATCCATGGGAAAAAGAAGCTTTGCAGAAACTCCCGGAAGGAAACTGGAAACTGCTCTGCGATGGAAAACGCTGTGCAGAGGATGGAGCAGAGATGAAAGAAAGCATGATGCTTCCGGCAAAATCGATGGTTCTGCTGGCGCGGGAGTAAAATTGTAAATTTTGTCCCTTTTTGTCGGAATGCTGTCTGCGGAAACGGGCATCGATCATTCTGCCAGGCGGCGAGCGGGAATCAATTGTTTTTCGTTTAACAGAAAAATGCACTGTGGAATTGTCCGACGACGTTCCACAGTGCATTTTTATGTTTATGTGAGCAATGAGTCAGGATCTGTGCTTACATGAGATCCTGGCGATATCTAAGAGTTCGGATCATTATTCGTCCACAACTTCCAGTACATCCATCGGGCAGGCTTTCGCGCAGATACCGCAGGCGATACATTTGGAAGCCGGATTTCCCTCGGTTTTTACGATCAGGCCAAATGGACAGGCCTTCGCACAGGCTCCGCATCCCGTACATTTTTTCTTGTTGATCATGTAAACGCCCTTCGGGTTCTGGGTGATGGCGCCTTCCGGACAGGCCTCGGCACATTTACCGCACTGCGGACAGGCGATCGGGCGAACAGCCTTTTTCTCTACGATCTGCAGACATGCCTTGTCCGGATCAAATACCTTATAAAATGCCTCAGAACATGCTCCCACACAGGCAAGACAAGCCATACAGGTGCTGCCTTTTTTTACTTTCAGTTTTTTCATTTGTTTTATCCTCCGCTTAAAGTTTGTGTTTTCCTTATTCTACCATTTTTGATATTTTTTCTCAACGATATTTCCGGAATTTGCTATTATTTTCCTACTTGCGATTTTTCTTCCATCTTCCATTTCGCATGGCTCTGCATAGCTACAAAAAATCTTAAGGAAGTGGACAGAAAAATTGCAGTTTTTCTTCGGAAAATATACAAAAAGAAAAATCAGAAATTTGTTATGATGAAAGAGAAGAATGTACTCTCAAGCATCTCACAAAATCAGAAATGGAAAGATTTTGGGAGTACACAATAAGATCGGGAGGGGGATTTTTCATGATCCGTGAAAGCAGTACACTGACATGGCAAGAGACGGCAGAACGAAAAAAGATGATGCGAAGAAGAGAAAGAGCACGGAGACGAAAAAGAAAGGTATGGCGGATCCGCGGGCTGCTATTGCTGTTCGGCTGTCTTCTGTTTTTGGGCGGTGTGCGGCGCTTCCGGCAGAATCCGATCCAACGGTATGCGAAAGCAAACGGCATTTCAATGGATCAGTACCCGGAGGAGCTGTTGTCGCTTTACGAGAGAAACAATGAAACGGAGACGTTCGTCGAAGAATATCCGTTGAAAAAAGAGGAGGAGCCGGAGATTGACCTGAGCGACCTGTCATCCGCATCGGAGGTTCCGCTTCTCTTGCAGTGGGATCAGAGATGGGGCTATCACCGATATGCCGGTGAAGTGATGGGATTAAGCGGCTGCGGACCGACAGCACTTTCCATGGTTGCCATTTTCATGACCGGCGATATCACAAAAAATCCGCGCTGGGTCGCCGATTTTGCCTCACAGAACGGCTATGCCGTAGACGGCAGCGGAACCGCCTGGTCTCTGATGCTGGAAGGAGCCCGGCAGATCGGCCTTTCCAGCAAAGAAATCCCTGTGGAACGGGAACGGGTGGAAAACAACCTGCAGGCCGGAAACCCCATCATTGCCCTGATGGGACCCGGAGAGTTTACCAGCAACGGTCATTTTATCGTTCTTACCGGATTGCAGAATGGCAGACTGAAAATCAACGACCCAAACAGCAGAAAAAATTCCGAAAAAACCTGGGATATCGATCAGATGCTGGAACAGACAAAAGCGGTATGGGTATATTACAAATAATAAAATAGAAGACATACCCATCATAGCCTCCGAATACACTGTAAAAACAGCGTCTTCGGAGGCTTTTTGTGAGGGACTATATCGAAGAGCGTGCTGTGGAGACAGCAATTTACATGATTGAGACGAAAGCGACCGTACGGCAGACGGCGAAAAAATTCGGAGTGAGCAAAAGCACCGTGCATAAGGATCTGACATCGCGCCTGGTACAGGTGAATCCGGGTCTGGCGGCAGAGGCGAGGAAAATTCTGGATGTGAACAAGTCTGAACGCCACATTCGCGGCGGCATGGCAACGAGAGAAAAATATCTGCATCGGAAGCAGAAGTGAACGAAAGTGAACCAAAGAAGCTCTTTCCTAATCGTCTCAAATAGGGTATGATAGAGAAAGAAAATTACGAAAACAGAGGAAATTTTATGAACGATTATATCCTGGAAGTCTGTGTGGACTCGGCGGAGTCGGCGCTTGCGGCGGCAAAAGGCGGGGCAAGCCGGCTGGAGCTGTGTCAGAATCTGGTGATCGGCGGAACAACGCCGGGTTCGAAGCTGTTTGAGGTGATCCGCAGACAGACAACCATTCCGATTCATGCATTGATCCGCCCGCGGTTCGGGGATTTCTGCTACACCCCATATGAATTAGAAGAAATCCGCGAGGAAGTCGCGATGTACCGCGAACTTGGTGCAGAGGGCGTTGTGGTCGGTGTGCTGAAAGAGGATGGAACGATGAATATGGCGGCAATGGAACAGCTGATGGAGGCAGCCGACGGCATGTCTGTGACGCTGCACCGCGCGTTTGATGTCTGCCGCGATCCCAAAGAAGCGCTTGAGCAGGCGGTATCGCTCGGTATGAACACCATTCTCACCTCGGGTCAGCAGAACAGTGCGGTAAAAGGAGCAGAGCTTCTCGCTGAACTGCAGCGCCAGGCGGCGGGACGCATCCGTATTCAGGCGGGCGGCGGTATCTGCGCAGATGCGATCCGCGAGCTGTATCCGAAAACCGGCGTGACCGCCTACCACATGTCCGGAAAAATCGAACTGGCGAGCCCGATGCAGTACCGGAAAGAAAATGTGAACATGGGACTTCCATCCTTAAGCGAATACACCCTCTACCGCACGGACGTCAAAGCCGTGCGCAGCGCGAGAGCGGTACTGGAAGAACTTTAAGAAAATAAAAAAAGAAAAGAAAAGGACATAACATTATTATGAAAGCAAATACCATCAGCGGCCAGCGGCAGTATGCGTTTGTCAGCCAGTTTAACTACATCCGCGAAGCCGGAACGGAAGGCGAAGAAAAAGCAGCCTGCCGGATCGAAAAAGAACTTTCTGAAATCGCAGAAAAATGGGGGCAGGGCGAATTGCAGATCCGCCGCGAGCCGTTCGAGATTGAGACATGGCAGGTTGACGAAGCTGTCTTTACGGTCACAGAGCCATATGAGAAAACATACACCGTCCGCGGTTGCTTCGCGGCAGCCAATACCGATCCGGAAGGCGTGGAGGCACCATTCCTCTACGTAGAAAACGGTGACCCGGTCAGCCTTTCCCATGCAGAAGGGAAAATCGTCCTGATCAACGGCGGTGCCAATGCAGAAAACTATGAAAAACTGGAAAAAGCAGGAGCCGTCGGATTTCTGATCCTGACCGGAACGCCGCTGGACAAAGACGAGGACCGTCTGCCGGACTACCGCACCCTGCGCGGCGTAAAAAATCCGAAACTGCCGTGCGTCGTCATTCATTATCTTGATGCGATGGAACTGGTAGAACGAGGAGCGAGCCGTGCACGCCTCGTTTTACAGCAGAAAAAAATCAGGAGAACGTCGAAAAATATCATCCTGCGCATCCCGGGAACCGAGCAGCCAGAGGAAATCCTGACGCTGACGGCTCATTACGATTCCGTTCCGCAGGGACCTGGTGCATACGACAACATGGCGGGCGCAGCGATCATCATGGAGCTGGCACACTACTTCGCCGAAAACCGCCCGAAACGGACACTGGAATGCATCTGGTTCGGCGCGGAGGAGCTGGGTCTCTGCGGAAGCCGGGCGTATGTGAAAGCGCATGAAGCCGAGCTGGCGCAGCACCGCTTCAACATGAACGTCGACCTCGCCGGACAGGCCATCGGCGGAACCGTGCTTGGCGTGGCAGCAACGAAAGAGGCATGCGACGTGATCATGGAGCACTTAAAACAGGCGGACAAAGGCGTATCGCTCATCAACAACATCTGGAGCAGCGATTCCAACACCTTCGCATGGAAGGGCATCCCGGCGATGACGCTGAACCGCGATGGTTTCGGCATGCATACCTGCCACGATACGATCGACTGGATCTCCGCCTGGTCACTGAACCGGAGCGCCGGTGTCCTGGGCGAAATCGCCGAGTATCTGGCGGATGCAGAACCATTTCCATTTGAAAGAGAAATCCCGGCAGACTTTGCGGAGAGATTAAAAGCTTATTTTGGAGAATAAAAAGGAGAGAACATCATGAGCAAAAAACCAGTATTAGTCATCATGGCAGCAGGAATGGGAAGCCGTTACGGCGGATTAAAACAGATTGATCCGGTTGACCCGTACGGAAATATGATTATCGACTTTTCCATTTATGATGCAAAACAGGCAGGCTTTGAGAAAATCATCTTTATCATCAAAAAAGCCATCGACGAGGCATTCCGCGAGGGCATCGGCAAGCGAATTGAGAAATACATGGATGTAGAGTATGTTTACCAGGAACTCGACGTTCTCCCGAAAGGCTACGAAGTGCCGGAAGGCCGCGTCAAACCGTGGGGAACCGGTCATGCGATTCTCTGTGCGGCAGAAGCCATCGACGGCGCACCGTTCGCCGTCATCAATTCCGATGATTATTATGGAAGAACGGCATTCGAGGAGATCTACCGCCAGCTGACAACCGAGCAGGACGGCGCGACCTATCAGTACGCGATGGTTGCCTACGACCTGTACAAAACCCTGACCGACAATGGCCACGTAGCCCGCGGCATCTGCACCGCAGACGACCAGAACCACCTTGTCGGCATTCATGAGCGCACAAGAATCGAAAACCACGGCGGACAGGCCGAATACACCGAGGATGACGGCGCAACCTGGACCGGACTGCCGCAGGGAACCATCGTTTCCATGAACCTCTGGGGCTTCACACCGAGCATTCTGATCGAGCTGAAACGCCGCTTCCTGCCGTTCCTCGAGAATGTATACAAAACCAACCCGTTAAAAGGCGAATACTTCCTGCCGTTCGTTGTCGATGAACTGCTGCAGGAGAAAAAAGCGGAAGTCACCGTACTCCGCTCCTATGATAACTGGTACGGCGTAACGTACAAAGAAGACAAAGAAAATGTCATGGCAGCACTGCAGAAATTAAAAGACGAGGGCCGTTATCCGCAGAAACTGTGGGAAGAATAACAAACGAACGGTACTGGGAAATTTTCTCCATGAGCGCATCTTTCGCAATGAAAAGAAATCCTGTATAATGGATGGAAGGAAATGCAAGGAGAATACCAATGGATACCTTATATATTGTAATACCAGCCTATAATGAGTCGGAAAATATCAAAAGAACGATCGAGGAATGGTGTCCCGTCGTGGAGAAGCATAACGGCGGCGGTGCGTCCCGTCTTGTGATCATCAACGATGGAAGCCGCGACGATACGTATGAAATTGCTTCAGCAGAGTGCGAAACCCACCCGTTGCTCACCGTGCTGACGAAGCCAAACGGCGGCCACGGTTCCACCGTTCTGTACGGTTACCGCTATGCACTTGAAAACGGTGCGGACTATATCTTCCAGACCGATTCCGACGGTCAGACCGATCCGGCGGAGTTCGAAAAGTTCTGGCAGATCCGCGAGGGCTACGACGCCATTTTCGGAAACCGCACAAGCCGCGGCGACGGCTTTTCCCGCGCTGTCGTGGAAAAAGTGCTGTGCGCGGTGCTCTGGACCTATTTCCACGTATCCGTGCCGGATGCAAATGCCCCGTTCCGTCTGATGAAAGCAGACTACGTGGCCGAGTATCTGCCGCTGATGCCGGAAAACTACAATCTGCCGAACGCACTGATGACTGCCTTCGGAGCGTATTTTCACCGGAAAATCCGTTTCATCCCGATCAGCTTCAAGCCGCGTCAGGGCGGAACAAATTCCATCAACATCCGTAAAATCGTAAAAATCGGCCGTCAGGCGCTGCACGATTTCTGTGAGATTCAGAAAGCGGCTGCGAAAAAAAGAGGATAAAAAATAATATAAGAGAAGGAACGTATCCCATGTTTCATGAGATACGTTCCTTCTTTTTGTATGCTTATTTTTTATTATGGACCTTATTTTTAATAGAAGCGATGCGATCTTTTCTGATTCATGGAATCCTTTAGTGCCAGAAGTGATTCGATCAGGATCAGAAGCAGGATCACAGCGATCATGACTGCGAGGATCTGATTTGTTCGCTGATGGAACCAGGAGCCGATTCCTGTGTGTGCAGTCTGTGTATTCTCGGCCTGTGCGGCATTTTCAAGAGCTGCAGTTTCCGAAGTAATAATCTGTGCATCCGGGTCTGTTGTTCTGCCAGATGGTACAATCTGCGTTGCAGCTGGAAGCTGGCTGGAAGAAGTAACAGCGGATGCGGTAACTTCCGGGTGGATGGTGGAAAGATCAACTTCTTCGTCTTCTGTAACAACTGCGCTGGCAATCGGTTCTGCTGAGATCGGTTCGGATGCAGGAACCTGTTCCGGTGCGGTTTTGGATGCAGGAGCTGCGGTTTCCGGAAGAATATTTTCCTGTGCCGGCTGTTCCGAAGCAGATGGCTGTACCACGGTCGGGGTTTCTGCCGGTGCGGATGGCTGTTCCGGAACGGATGGTTCTGGAGCGGCCGGTTCTTCCGGAACTTCCGGTGCAGATGGCTCTTCTGGAAGAGATGGCTCCGGGTCAGTTGCCGGTGTTTCCGGGATTGCGGTACAGTAAACAAGAGAAGTCATCGCCGCCGAAGAATCCGTAATCACAACGGAACCGCCATTGGAAACGGCCTGTCCATTAACATAGAAGGAAATCTGATCCATATCCAGTGTGTAGCCAGGTTCCGTAACCATCGATACGGAGAACGTTCCGTTTACTTCCTCGACCGGTTCGCTGTTCTGATACAGGACATAGGAACCATCATCGGAAAGATATGACATGGTGACCGGCGCATCCATTGTGGAATCCTGAAATGTCAGGGCAGCATCGGTAAAAGCAAGAGCCGCCTGATCGGTGTTCAGATAGAATTCCAGGTCCTGTGCATCGTAATGGGTGAAGTGAATGGTAATTTCACCGGCGTCTGTATTTTCTGCACTTGGAACTGTCTCGGCTGCTGCCGAATACGGAGCGGAAAAAAATAATCCGGCCGCCAGGAGGCCTGCCATTCCGAATCTCAGAATCAAATTTCCTGTGTGTTTTTTCGTTGTCTGTGTGCTGTGTAACATATGACATCCTCCTTTCACCTGATCGGTTTCTAATGTCGGTCTGTTTTATTTTCCTGCGGTAAGTTTCACGTATAAATTGAAAGAAAAATAATTGATAAAATATAAATTTTCTTTCTTTTTAAAGATTATACCATATGTAGAAAGAAATATCATGTAAAAATAAAAAGTTAAAAGAAAATTTGAAAATGCGTCAAAAGTGGAAAAGGTTTGTAATGCATGTCGAAAAATAGAAAAAGAACTGTCACAATTTCTTAAAAAATATTTGCGGAAAAAGAGGGCAGAAAGGGCAGAATGTGAAACAAAAGCAAAATAAAAAGAAGGAAACAAGACACGGAAAAGTATTCCAGGCAGGCCGCATGCAGAAGAAAAAGTGGGAATAAAAACCGATCCAATTCGTCAAAAAAGCGGAAAAGTGGTGAAAAATTGTGGGTCCTATGAAAAAAACGATGGGAAAAGGCAGGAATGTTGTCGAAATATTCTAGTTGACAAAAAGATGTAACACTGGTAGAATCGGTTTGTAACAAGATGTAACAAAAACGTAATAATTGTTCAGGAGGTAAGTATGACATTCAAAAAAAGTTATGTGCCGGGCATCCTGGGGAGCGTGCTCACACTGACTGTCATCATGGCTGCACCCGTAAAAGCAGAGACAAAGGAAGAAACCATTTTAAATAAAACAGACTGGAGCACAATGGCTGCAGCAAACGTAGAAGGATATGTCAACATCCGCAGCGAGGCAAACGCAGATTCCGAGATCGTCGGAGTTCTGATGCCGGGCTATGCGGTTACTGTAACAGAAAAAGGAGACGAGTGGAGCAAGATCTCTTCCAATGGTGTAGAAGGCTACATAAAGAATGAATATCTGGTATTTGGGGAAGAGGCAAAAGCACATTACCGCAATATGTGCGGTATCATCGGAGTTGTTCAGGCGGACAGCCTTCGTGTCCGTGAGGCAGCATCCACAGATTCCGCGCAGGTTGGAACACTGACACAGAATGGTGAAGTCAGCGTATTCGGCGAAGAGGCTGACTGGTATCAGATCCAGTACAGCGGAAGCAGCGCATATGTTCATGGAGACTATGTGACACTTTCAGAGGAGTTAAAAGGTGCTGTTTCCATGGAGGAATACCAGGCAACACAGGCCTGTGCGGCAAGCAGCGCAGCAGCAGCCTCCACAGCAGGCAGTGCATCGGTAATTTCCGCAGACAGCAATGATGTGGCAATGCTTGCAGCACTGATCGAGTGCGAGGCAGGCGGCGAGAGCTACACAGGAATGGTGGCAGTCGGAGCGGTTGTAGTAAACCGTGTCAACAGCGGTTCCTTCCCGAACAGTGTTTCCGGCGTTATTTATCAGGGTGGACAGTTTACACCGGTTGCGACCGGAACCTTCCAGAGCGTGCTTTCCCGCGGAGCAAGAAGTGACTGTTATGCAGCTGCACAGGCAGCACTTGCAGGCGAGAGCCCGGTTGGCGGATGTCTGTATTTCAACAGCGGCTACGGCAGCGGAATCCAGATCGGATATCAGCATTTTTATTAAAAACAGGCGTGTAACCTTCGCAAGGGGATAGGCGGAGGGAGTATGCATTTCCATAGATTGTGATCGGTTCAAAGTCATGAAAAATGAGATGGAATCGACGGTATAGAAAAAAGAGTAAGTGAACAAGGGGAGACGTTCACTTACTCTTTTTTTACTCTGAAACAAATACTACCGGATAGTCAAAAAGTGCAGACTATCCTTATGGAGTTTTACAGGAAATGTTGTTGGATTTCCAGTTACGGGACATCGTTATTTTCAAAAATTTTCAACAGCTTGGTTTTCTGGTTATCGGCGCGGAAGTCTGCTAATGTCTGACGTAGTGTTGTATGGCGGACGCGGTAGGTATTGGAGAGAAAACAGAAAAAAGTGATTCCCCAAAATACCGGCCAGAGCAACACACATTTATGAAGCCTGGAAAATCGAAGCTTCATCTGAACATGCCCTTCGTGGAACCAGGCACGGACACCGGCGTGCCGGTAAGAGCCGCGGCTTACGATTTTCCGCTCCGTGTCACTGCCAAAGTCGCCGTCTGCGAGAATTTGTTCCAGAAAGGCAGCACAGTCAGCGGCAGAAGAACGAATCTGCGGGTCAATCGAAGCGGAAAGACCGAAATAAAGATGGCAGGATCCGAGAATCAGCTCATAAAGATGAAAAATTTTTGATTCCCGGCACCAGGAGTGGATTTTCTCAAAATCAATCTCAGATGCATACTGCTTCAGATACAAGGTAAAATCGCAGAGCAGACGGCTGCCGAAACCACTGTAGAGATAGTGTTTGAGCATATGGTGCAGCATGTAAAAAACATTTTCCGTCGGCGGCAGCACCGGATAGGACTGACCGTAAAGCGTAAGGGAAGATGCTTTCAGATGATCCGCGGAGAAAATCTCGTCCACCAGCTCATTCGCACGGGCAAACTGATAGACGCCGACGATGCGGTAGTGCAGCTCCAGCGTGAAGGAACGGTGCGTGTCCGGGAACGTATAGCGGTAGGTAACGTGGTGGTCACTGTCTTCCGGCTCCTCGACGCAGCCATGCGCCTCGAGAATCCGGCAGGCACGGGAAAAAGCTTCTTTTTCATTGATATAGAGATTCAGATCTCCCAGCTTCCGGTATTCGGGAACCGGATAATTGGCGGCGAGACTGATTCCTTTTAACAGAAAGCACGGGATTTTCTCTGCGAGGAGCAGCAAAAAAGTGAGACTGGTAAAGTGTTCTAACTGATAATAGGAGAGCAGCATCTGCTTCGTCTGCTGTTTGAGGGCGGAAAACTGCGGCTGATTCTCAAAATATGGCAGAAGAAACGGAAGTGAACAGTGTTTTTCCGCAAGGCGGTATAAAGCGGAAGCATCCACACCGGTAAGCGTGACGGGATCAGATGAATCTGTGCATAAATTTTTCAAAAATCTGTAAATAAACGGTATCAAGCGGCTGCATAAGAGACTCCTTTTTGGGAAAAGTTTGATATGATTTAGTATACCACAAAATGGAAAATAACTAAAACTTTATTACAGATATCAATAAAAAGTAAAATATAGTTTATAATGTAACAGGTTAGAGCTATAATAAAATTATTAGTATGATTGCTTTTTCCTGCCGTCAGGAAGAAAAGCAAAACTTAAGTGAATGGAGATAAAAATGACCAGAAAAGGTGATTTTGTACTCAGACGGCTTGCAGACGAATATGTTCTGATTCCATATGGGGCGACGACAGAAAAAATGAATCAGGTACTCACACTAAGCGAAACTGCTGCTTTTATTTACGAGCAGACCGGCGATGCCGCATCCGCAGAGGAGATTGCGGAGCGGCTTGGAAAAGCCTACGATGTGCCGGCGGAGGAAGTGCAGGAGGATGTCAGCGCGGTGCTGAAAACATTTCGGAACTGCGGGATCCTGGAGTGAGGAATCTACGAAAATGAAGAGGATAAAGTATGGTAGTATTTTTGGTCGGTGGCGAGAGCAGACTGATGGATGCCCTGATCACCAAAATGGAAAAAGACGGACATAAAACGTATCTGCTTACGGGAAAGCGGGATGGAAGAGGAAAGTACCGTCGCGTATTTGAACGGTACAATTTCCCGTACGACAGCGAGAGCGTCCGCGAAATCTTTTCAAACGTAAACCCGGATCTTGTGATTTTTCTCGGGGCCTATGATACCAACTATGACTGGAGCGATGCAAGAAGAGAGTCTGTCCGTTTCACGGCGGATCTGACCAATCTTCTGTCCGCTTACGCATTCAATCCCAAAGGACGATTCGTCTACCTGTCCTCCGAGGCAGTTTACGGCCGGTCCTATATGGCGGATATTCACGAGACAGAACCGGCATCCGCCAAAAGCTTTCAGGCGATGGCGATCCTGCAGGGCGAAAATATCTGCAAGAGCTACCGTGACACGAGAGAGATGGACACACGGATTCTGCGGTTTGATCATCTGCATGATATTCCGCGGAAAGGAAAAGCAGACAACAATCCGTGTTTCCAGATGACGCTGGAGATGCTGAAAACAAATCAGATTGCAGCCAACAGCCGCAACGCGTTTTCGATGATCTATCAGAACGACGCCGTCGAATTTGCGTACCGCGTGATGATGGAGGAACACCCGAAGTATCCGCTGTACCACATCACATCGGGAGAAGTCATCACACAGATGGATCTGGCGAAACTGATTCAGCAGAACGCAGGCTGTGCAGCGTCCCGGAATGCAGGGATTGCTGCGGCGGAGGGAAAGTATCTTCTTTTTCTGGATGCAGACGATAAAATGGATGAGAAAAATACGATACGTTCTATGGTGATACAGGCCGAGGAGAAAAAAGCGGATATTGTAATCGGAAAGTATCACAGATGGAAGGAAAATGGTGAAAGCGTTGAAAGCGGAAGTTCATTAGAAGACGAAGAGCCAGATAGCATCGCTTTTCGGTTTAAAGGTTTCTTTCAATCCGGAAGTTTATCGTACGACTGGGGAAAACTTTATCGAAGAGAGTTTTTAACAGAACATGAACTGTGGGTGCCGCAATATACTTACGCGGAGGACAAAGCACACAATTTCCGCTGCTGCGCATGCGAACCGAAATATGCTTTTGTACCGCAGAGCATTGTGCTCTACCGGGAAAATCTGCAGTCTGCGACGTTTCGTCCGAAAAAGAAGCTGATGCAAAACTGGATTCAGATTGCCTCGGACTTTGAAGCGTTTTTGAAGGAACGCAGGATTGAAAAGGATTATGGTGACCTGATGCTGTTTCACCTGGTGATTGGTGCAATGTATCTGGCGAAGGAAGAGATGACGTATGAAGGAGAAAATGTTTCTGTGGTCAAAAAGCTGCTGAAACAGTATGGGTCAGATCCGTTTGTTCGAAAAACCCTGACGATACGGAATTGCCTGCATTACGGAGTTCAAATCAAATCGGTATTCTGGAAACTATTAAGCTTCACCCTCGTATTATTTTTACGTATTCACGCATATGGTTTTTTGTCAGCCATCCTCGTTTTCATGTCCCGGCTTGGAATTGACAGTCTGTAGACGATTCCTGACAAATCTTTCTTTTTTCTGAATGTTTTTAACTTTGCTTGTTATTTTTTCATCATTATAGTATGATGAATACAACAGCCAATTTTTTCAGAAAGGGGGAAAAACGCATGGGTATTACAGCTTACCTGCCGGTTTACTGGCTGATCGCACTCGTCGTTTTTTTAGTGATTGAGGCAGCAACACTTGGTCTTGCGACGATCTGGTTTGCAGGTGGGGCGCTTGTTGCTTTGATCGCTGCCATGTGCGGAGCCGGGATTGTGATTCAGATCGTACTGTTTCTTGTTGTATCGCTGGTACTTCTGTTTTTTACACGTCCGTTCGCCGTTCGCTTTCTGAATAAGGATACACTGAAGACGAACGTGGACCGTGTGGTTGGCATGGAAGGAGTCGTGACGGAGGAAATCTCCAATCTTGCGGGAACCGGAAAGGTTTCGCTTGGAGGAAACATGTGGACTGCGCGTACAGAGAACGAAGGAGGTACGATTCCCGTGGATGCAGTCGTTACGGTGCTCCGTGTGGAAGGCGTCAAGCTGATTGTAAAGGTCAAAGAAAAAGAAGGAGGAAATGAAACATGAGTGGTGGAGGAGTTGCAGGAATTTTATTGATTTTGCTTCTTGTGGTGGCATTGTTTATCGCAGCATCGTGTGTGAAAATTGTACCTCAGGCCAGTGCTTACGTGGTAGAGAGCCTTGGAAAATACAAGGACACCTGGGCAACCGGTCTTCATTTCAAGGTTCCGTTTATCGAGCGTGTAGCGATTCGCGTGAATCTGAAAGAGCAGGTGGTGGATTTCCCGCCGCAGCCGGTTATCACAAAAGATAATGTTACGATGCAGATTGATACCGTTGTATTCTTCCAGATTACCGATCCGAAGCTGTTCGCTTACGGCGTTGTCAATCCGCTGATGGCGATTGAAAATCTGACCGCAACAACACTTCGAAACATCATCGGAGATCTGGAGCTCGATGAAACGCTGACATCCCGTGAGATCATCAACACAAAGATGCAGGCTGCGCTTGATATCGCGACCGATCCGTGGGGTATTAAAGTAAACCGTGTCGAGCTGAAAAACATTATGCCTCCGGCAGCCATCCAGGAAGCAATGGAGAAACAGATGAAGGCAGAGCGTGAACGCCGTGAAGCAATCCTGATTGCCGAAGGAGAGAAAAAATCGACCATCCTTGTTGCCGAAGGTAAAAAACAGTCGGCCATCCTCGATGCAGAGGCTGAAAAACAGGCGGCGATTCTTCGTGCAGAGGCAGAAAAAGAGAAACGAATCCGTGAGGCAGAAGGCCAGGCAGAGGCAATCCTCAAAGTACAGCAGGCAAATGCCGATGGTATCCGCGCGATCAAAGAAGCCGGTGCGGACGATGCCGTTCTTACCTTAAAGAGCCTTGAGGCACTTGGCGTTCTGGCAAATGGAAAGGCAACAAAGATTGTTGTTCCGTCCGATCTGCAGGGACTGGCAAGTCTGGCCACCACATTCAAAGGTATTGTGGAGGAACAGAAAGTGCCGGCAGGAAAAGAAGTGCAGAAGTAAAATAGAGATAAATCGATAAGAAAAAGAGAATTCTCCCACAGAAAGCGTGATGCCGGATGTGGGAGATTTTTCATGGACAGCGAACAAAAGTCCGCAGTTACAAGAGCCCCCGGTGACAGCCGTGATAACGGGAAAAATGGAAAGAGAGTGTTTTTAAAGTGCATAAAAATGCATATTATATGAATAATATAAAGAAAATGCGTAAAAATATACATTTTCCTCTTGACAGATGAACAGGTCTGTTTCATAATAGAGACTATTCAAGGAAACCAAGGGGGCAAAAAAACTTTTGACCCAACATCACAGTATAGGAAATAATAAAATACACCATATGCAGATATAAGGAGGAACAAACCATGGATTTAAAAGGACGCGATTTTCTGACATTGAAGGATTTTACACCGGAAGAGATTGCCTATCTGCTGGACCTGTCCGCAGAGCTGAAGGAGAAGAAAAAGAAAGGCATTCCGGTGGATACCCTGCGCGGCAAAAACGTTGCGCTGATCTTCGAGAAAACCAGCACCAGAACCCGCTGTTCCTTCGAAGTAGCCGCACACGACCTCGGTATGGGAACAACATACCTTGATCCGACCGGTTCCCAGATCGGCAAAAAAGAGAGCATTAAAGATACAGCCCGTGTTCTTGCCGGTATGTATGAGGGAATTGAGTATCGTGGATTCGGTCAGGAGATTGTAGAAGAGCTGGCAAAATATTCGAAAGTTCCGGTATGGAACGGACTGACGAATGAGTATCATCCGACACAGATGCTCGCCGACATGCTGACGATCAAGGAAGAATTCGGCCATTTAAAAGGCATCAAATTCGTTTACATGGGCGATGCCCGTTACAATATGGGAAATTCCCTGATGATTGCATCTGCCAAGATGGGAATGGATTTTGTGGCCTGTGCACCGAAGAAATACTTCCCGAACGCAGAGCTTGTGGCTCAGTGTGAGGAGTATGCAAAGGAGAGCGGTGCAACCATCACCCTCACCGAGGACGTAAAAGAGGGAACAAAAGATGCCGATGTTATCTACACCGATGTCTGGGTATCTATGGGTGAGCCGGACAGCGTATGGGAGGAGAGAATCCACGATCTGACTCCGTACCGTGTCACAAAAGAAGCAATGGCAAATGCAAAAGATACCGCCGTATTCCTGCACTGCCTGCCGTCCTTCCACGATCTGAAAACAAAGATCGGAAAAGAGATCCACGACCGCTACGGCCTGAATGAGATGGAAGTAACCGATGAGGTGTTTGAATCTGCGCAGTCGAGAGTATTCGAAGAAGCAGAGAACCGTATGCATACGATCAAAGCAGTTATGGCAGCGACTCTCGGAGCATAAAGTTTTGGGTGGAAAAACCGGAATAGACTGTGTATAATAGAATAACGAAGAAACACGCACAGCAGCGCTGCGGAAAACTCTTCCGCAGCGCTGCTGTTGAATTTACGAAACGAAGAAAGCGTGCTTCTTATGTGAGAAAGCGACACAGGGAGTGTGAAGATACGATATGCTGGAAAATAAGAGAGCCGAGACGCTGCGCCTTCTGCGGGAATCCGGGAAAAATGTTTCCGGACAGGAGCTGTGTGAACATTTTGGGATTTCCCGCACCGCAGTATGGAAAATGATGAATCAGTTGAAAGAAGAAGGATACGAAATTGAGGCCGTTCAGAATAAGGGATACCGTCTGTTAAATGAGCCGGATCTCGTAACGAAGGATGAGCTGGAAAGCCGCACGCATACGAAATATGTCGGACAGACGGTTTATTACAGCCGCGAGGTGGATTCGACAAACACGTGGGCGAAGCGGTTGGCGGAAGAGAGTGCGCCGAACGGCACCCTGACAACAGCCGAGACGCAGACCGCCGGAAAAGGCCGCCGCGGCAGAGTCTGGAAATCGCCGGAGGGAACCTCCGTTTCGATGTCGATTCTGCTGTATCCGGATCTTGAGCCGGCCAAAGCACCGATGCTGACGATTGTAATGGGACTTGCCGTAGTGCAGGGTGTGCAAAGAGCGCTCGGTGTCGATACGAAAATCAAATGGCCGAACGACGCGGTGCTGAACGGGAAAAAGCTCTGTGGGATCCTGACAGAGATGAGTGCACAGATTGATTACATCAATTATGTTGTCATCGGAACCGGAATCAATGTCAATCAGATGGAATTCCCGGAAGAAATCGCGGAGATTGCGACCTCACTGGCGATAGAAATGGGTCATCCCGTCAACCGGGCGAAAGTGGTCGCAGCAGTGCTGGAGGCATTTGAGGAGGACTATGAAAAATTCCTGGAAGCAGGGGATCTCTCCGGGCTGAAGGAAGCATATGAGGCTGTGCTTGCAAACAAAGACCAGTCGGTGCGTGTACTCGATCCGAAGGAACCGTTCGAGGGCGTTGCACTTGGCATCACGCCGACCGGTGAGCTGCGCGTGCAAAAAGAGGACGGAACGATCGCTGAGGTGCATTCCGGCGAGGTTTCAGTGCGAGGCTTATACAGCTACGTATAGAGAGACCGGAAAAGGAAGAGAAAGGAAAAATTATGTATTCAGATAATGAAAAAGTAGTGCTCTGCGGAGCAAGTGCATACGAACAGAAATATTATTTTAACCAGGATTTTGCATCCCTGCCACAGTCTGTGCAGGATGAGCTTCATGTTATGTGTGTTATGTTTACAGTGGAAATCGGCGGTATTTTTACCATGTGGTTCGACAGCGACGGAAGTCTGCAGTTTGAGACAGAGGCCGTAGACGCAGATGCGATGTACGACGAGATCGGCGGCGCGCTTCGGATTAAGCAGTATCAGGAAGAAAAAAAGGAGCTGCTGGAATCCCTGGAGCTGTATTACCGTGTCTTCTTCCTCGGTGAGGAGGTGCCGGAGGAGGCGCTGATGGAAGAGGACGGAGAGAAGCCGAATGGAAAATAAGAAACGTACACTGCAAAAGATGCCGCCACTGAAAATCGGAAACGTGGAGATGCCAAACCCACTCGTGCTTGCACCGATGGCGGGGGTGACGGATCTGCCGTTTCGTGTTCTGTGCAAGGAGCAGGGCGCGGGCCTGATCTGTATGGAAATGGTGAGCGCGAAGGCAATTTTATATAAGAATAAAAATACCGAGGATCTGATGACGATCGATCCGGGTGAGCATCCGGTGTCCCTGCAGCTTTTCGGCAGTGATTCGGAGATTTTGGGGCAGATTGCCGCTCAGATCGAAGAAAGGCCGTTTGATATTCTGGATTTTAACATGGGCTGCCCGGTGCCAAAGGTTGTCAATAACGGCGAAGGCTCGGCCCTTATGAAGGATCCGCATCTGGTGAGGGAAATCGTGACAAGCATGGTAAAGGCAGTGAAAAAGCCTGTAACCGTAAAGATTCGAAAGGGCTTTAATGAAGAATCGGCGAATGCTGTGGAAATTGCGAAGATCCTCGAGGACTGCGGAGTGGCCGCAATTGCGGTTCATGGAAGAACGAGAGCGCAGTTTTATTCCGGAAAAGCAGACTGGGATATCATCCGCCGGGTAAAAGAGGCAGTCTCGATTCCGGTTATCGGAAACGGCGATGTGACAGATGCGGCGAGTGCCGAGGCACTGGTGGAGCAGACCGGCTGTGACGGAATCATGATCGGACGCGGCGCGGAAGGAAATCCGTGGATTTTTAAACAGATTCTTCATTATATGGAAACAGGCGAAACGCTTGCAAGGCCGACCCAGCATGAGGTAAAAGAAATGATGCTCCGCCATGCACGGATGCAGGTGGAATACAAAGGCGGCGCGATCGGCATCCGCGAGATGCGCAAGCATGTTGCATGGTATACGGCAGGCTTTCCGCATTCGGCAAAGCTGCGCGCGGCGATCAATCAGGTGGAGAGCCTGCAGGCGCTGGAACAGATGCTGAATGAGTGGGAACGAGGATAAAAACAAGTCAAAAAATTACCTATGATATGCCAATATTGATATATCATGGGTATTTTTTTTGTGATATACTGATAAACAGAGGTATTGGGACAAAAAACACAAAAGAGGGAGTGTAGTGTATGACTATGAAGGAACTTTTCGCACCGTCCGACATGACGGTGGGAAAGCCGTGGGAAAAGATTGTAGCTTTTACAATCCCTATGCTGATCGGCAACATTGCCCAGCAGCTCTACAACACGGTTGACAGTATTGTAATCGGAAAATATGTCGGGGACAACGCGCTTGCGGCAGTTGGAAGCGCCAGCCCGATCTTAAACCTGCTTCTGGTTCTGTTCGTCGGAATTTCCGTCGGCGCCGGCGTCATGGTGTCGCAGTATTTTGGAGCAAGACAAAGAAAAGAGCTTTCGATGACGATCGGAAACTGCGTCACGCTGACAGCAATTTCTTCCATCATTATTATGATTCTGGGAGCCGTCCTCTCAAGACCGCTGCTGGAAATGCTGAAAACACCGGATTCTATCATCGACTGGTGTACCTCGTATCTGGTGATCCTGATGGTGGGCTGTGCCGGCAGTGCGTACTATAACATTCTATGTGGTATCCTTCGCGGACTCGGCGATTCGATTTCGGCGCTGATTTATCTGCTGGTGGCAACGGTCATCAACATTGTATTGGATATTGTATTCGTTTCCCAGTTCCACATGGGCGTTGCCGGAGTTGCATACGCGACCGTGATTGCGCAGGCAATTTCTGCAGTACTCTGCATGTGGCGTCTGATGCGTATGACCGACATTTTTGATTTCAGACCCAAATATCTGAAAATGAAAAAACAGTATTCGATGGAAATTATCCGCCTTGGTCTGCCGTCCGGTATTACCCAGGCGATCTTCTCCATGGCGATGGTTATCGTACAGTCGCTGACCAACAGCTTCGGCGAAATGGTTATCGCCGCGAATGTTATCATCATGCGTGTCGATGGCTTTGCAATGATGCCGAACTTTTCGTTTGGTACCGCGATGACAACGTATGCCGGTCAGAATGTCGGTGCACGCCGTATGGACCGCGTAGAGCAGGGCGCAAAACAGGGAACACTGATTGCAGTCGGAACCTCAACGACCATTACCCTTTTAATTGTTATTTTCGGCCATCATCTGATGGGAATCTTTACGAATACCACAGAGCTCGTAACATTAAGTGCCAATATGATGAAGATCCTTGCGGTCGGCTATATTGCCATGGCAATAACACAGTCGCTTTCCGGCGTCATGCGTGGAGCAGGCGATACGATGACCCCGATGTGGATTTCGATGGTTGTCACCGTTGTAATCCGTGTGCCGCTGGCATACGGTCTGGCTTTTCTGACCAGAACGCCGGAGCTGCCAAACGGACGATATCAGGTACTCTGGATTTCCATGCTGGTAAGCTGGTGCATGGGTGCGCTTCTGACGCTGATTTTCTATAAAAAAGGAAATTGGAAAAAGAAAGCACTGACAGGAAGCTCATCCGAAAAATAAAGGAAAAATAAGAGAAAGATGCAGGAAGGATTTGTGAAAAAGAAAATCTTTCCTGCGTTTCTTTTTTTCTTGACATTCCGTGGGCAATCCTTTATACTACTTTAATTGTTAGGATAGGCGGAGTCTATCCTTATTTCAACCGGGAATACTGAAAATACAGCGCATTTCCGGAGAGTTTACAGAATAAAATCAGATATGACTGGATACAGAAACGATAGAAAGGGTGTATAAAATGGAAGAGAAAAAAACGATTCTTACCTATGCCGGCTTGAAAAAACTGGAGGACGAGCTTCATGATCTCAAAGTAAACAAACGTAGAGAAATTGCCGGTAAAATCAAAGAAGCAAGAGAGCAGGGAGACCTTTCCGAGAACGCCGAGTACGATGCAGCCAAAGATGAGCAGCGTGATATCGAGGCAAGAATTGAAGAGATCGAAAAAATCCTGAAAAACGCAGAGGTTGTTGTTGAGGACGAAGTAGATTCCGATAAGATCAATATCGGATGTAAAGTAGACGTACTGGATCTGGAGTATGACGAGGAAATTGAGTTCCAGATCGTTGGTTCCACCGAGGCAAACAGCCTGGAAGGAAAAATCTCCAACGAGTCTCCGGTAGGAAAAGCTCTGATCGGCGCGCACAAGGATGATATTGTCGATGTAGAAACACCGGCCGGAATTATGCAGTACAAAGTACTTTCTATCCAGAGAAATATCTAATAAAATACAAAGAAAAGGGAGTGAAGAGATTGGCACAGCAGACACAGGAACAGGATATTAACCACTTACTGAAGGTTCGCCGCGAGAAACTTGCAGAGCTGCAGCAGAACGGAAGAGACCCGTTCCAGATTACAAAGTTCGATCAGACACATCATTCGCTTGAGGTGAAAGGTCTTTACGAGGCACATGAGACTGAGCTGTTAAAAGACCGCCAGGAGCCGAACGTAGAGGGAATGGATGAGGAGCAGGCGAAAGAAGCGCTTAAAAAGGATTACGAAGAGAGAAGAAATATCATGGACGCAAGCCCGATCCATGTGGCAATTGCAGGACGTATGATGTTTAAGAGAGTCATGGGCAAGGCCTCTTTCTGCAATATCCAGGATTTACAGGGAAGCATCCAGGTATACGTTGCAAGAGATGCGATCGGAACAGAGTCTTACGCTGATTTTAAAAAATCGGATATCGGTGATATCTTCGGAGTGGAAGGATTTGCTTTCAGAACAAGAACAGGTGAGATTTCTATCCATGCAGAGAAAGTGACACTCCTCTCCAAGAGCTTACAGATCCTCCCGGAGAAGTTCCACGGTCTGACAGATGTAGATACCCGTTACCGTCAGAGATATGTAGACCTGATCATGAACACAGAGTCTAAAGATACCTTTATCAAGCGTTCCAAGATTCTCAGTGCGATCCGCAAGTACTTAAGCGGAGAAGGATTCATGGAAGTTGAGACTCCAATGCTTGTACAGAACGCAGGTGGAGCAGCGGCAAGACCGTTCGAGACACACTTCAATGCCCTGAACGAAGATCTGAAGCTTCGTATTTCCCTGGAGCTGTACCTGAAGAGACTGATCGTCGGAGGACTTGAGAAGGTATATGAGATCGGACGTGTATTCCGTAATGAGGGTCTTGATACAAGACATAACCCGGAGTTCACTTTGATGGAGCTTTACCAGGCATTTACAGATTACCACGGCATGATGGATCTGACAGAGAACCTGTATCGTTTTGTCGCACAGGAAGTGCTCGGAACGACACAGATCGTATACAAAGGAATCCCGATGGATCTCGGTAAGCCGTTCGAGCGTATCACAATGGTTGACGCAGTGAAGAAGTACGCAGGCGTTGACTGGAATGAAGTTGAGACTCTGGAGCAGGCAAGAGAACTTGCAAAAGAGCATCATATTGAGTTTGAAGAGAGACATAAAAAAGGTGATATCCTGAATCTCTTCTTTGAGGAGTTTGTAGAGGAGCATCTGCTTCAGCCGACGTTCGTTATGGACCATCCGGTTGAGATCTCGCCGCTGACGAAGAAAAAGCCAGAAAATCCGGAATATGTAGAGCGTTTCGAGTTCTTCATGAATGGATGGGAAATGGCAAATGCTTACTCTGAGCTGAATGACCCGATCGACCAGAGAGAACGTTTTAAAGCCCAGGAAGAACTGCTTGCACAGGGCGATGATGAAGCCAATACAACAGATGAAGACTTCATGAACGCATTGGAGATCGGTATGCCGCCGACCGGTGGTATTGGATTCGGCATTGACCGTATGTGTATGCTTCTGACAGGAGCTGAGGCAATCAGAGACGTGCTGCTCTTCCCGACGATGAAGACATTAGGTGGAAAAGACCAGTAAAATCAAGGGTTTACGGACTTTGGAGTTGTGATTTACTACAAATTTACTACAAATTTGCTACGCATAATACGGGATAATACTTGATAATACGTTTATGCGGCATCCAATTTTATATTTTGCACTTTAAGGACATTTTTCTAAAAGAGATTTTAGAGAGATGTCCTTTTTTGTTATGGTCAGAATTTATTATCAAAATTGGAGGAAAATCAAATGGCAAACACAGCGACAAGAGCAGAGAAGAACGATTCTCGCACAATTACTTTCAAGAACAAGGAACACGAAAAATTTTATAAGGAATACCTGCCACAGTGCAGGTATCAGGATGTGTATCACAAGGCGTTGGTTTACTGTCTTGGAATTGACAGAGATACAAGGGATCATGTGGAACAAATTTATGATTTTAGATTGGGCAATGTGAAACCGGAGTGCCTACATGAGGGATGGCAGACCAGTGGTAGCGTGAAGATTGTAAGGATGGCGTTTAATCTGTACTGCAATGGTACACCGAGTGTTTATGACTATGATGAATCAGATATGGACGGGCAGTTAAAGGAGATGCAGTGCTACACTGTGGAGGAATTATTCTGCTGCGGCTATGCAAGGTATTTTTGGGAAGCAATTAAAATCCGGTATCCGGAATATTGCTTCTATGTGGATTGGGAGGATATGTATGCTGAAAATTAGGATGCAGGGAACAATCAGGGATATTCAGTGGTTTAAGAGGCTTATGGATCGGCATGAGGAAATAAAGGTAAAAACAGTCTCAGAACCATTTACGAACAAAGGAACCAATCAATATTTTCGTGTTTATGCAGAAGTAGAAAAAGAACAAAAGTAGATCAGGAGGAAAGTATATGTGCAGAGTAATCGCAGTCGCAAACCAAAAAGGAGGAGTCGGAAAGACCACCACCTGTGTAAATTTAGGAATCGGATTGGCAAGGGAAGGAAAGAAGGTGCTTCTGATCGAAGCGGATGCACAGGGCAGCATGGCGGTAAGTTTAGGGATTGCAGAACCGGACGAATTGGATGTGACACTGGTAAATATCATGGAAAAGGTAATCAATGATGAGGATTTAGAGCCGGGAGAGGGTATTATCCACCATGAGGAAGGGATTGATTTCATCCCGGCAAATATTGAACTGGCAGGGCTGGAAACTTCTCTTGTGAATGTTATGAGCCGGGAGATGGTGCTGCGCCAGTATTTATATACATTGAAAGGGCAGTATGACTATATACTGATTGATTGTATGCCATCTTTGGGTATGATTACGATTAACGCCCTTGTAGCGGCGGACAGCGTACTGATCCCGGTTGAAGCGGCATATCTCCCGGTAAAGGGGCTGCAGCAGCTTATTAAGACCATTGGACGGGTACATAGAAAATTAAACCACAATCTTTCCATTATGGGAATTTTGCTGACAAAGGTTGACCGGAGGACGAATTTCGCAAGGGATATTTCCGGGCAGATCCGGGAGGTTTACGGAGATAAGATTCATATTTTTGAGAACTGTATCCCGCTTTCTGTGAGGGCGGCAGAAACTACGGCAGAGGGAAAAAGTATTTATCTGCATGATCCGAAAGGAATTGTTGCGGAAGGCTACCGCTATCTGACAGGGGAGGTGCTGGACGATGAAAAGTAAGAGCGCACAGAAGGTAAAGCTGACTTCTTATGATGATTTATTCGGAACCAGTGAACCGGAAGGAGGGGAAGTAGTAACTTCCCTGCCAATCCGCCTGTTCCATACATTTAAAGACCATCCATTCCGGGTAGTGGATGATGAAAAGATGCAGGAAACCGTGGAGAGTGTAAAGAAATACGGTATCTTAATGCCAGGAATCGTGCGCCCGCATCCGGTGGACGGATATGAGGTGATAGCAGGCCATCGCCGTTGGAGGGCGTGTGAACTGGCAGGGCTTACGGAAATGCCAGTGATTATCCGTAATCTGGATGATGATGCAGCCACAGTGATTATGGTGGATACGAACATCCAGAGAGAGGATATTCTGCCGAGTGAGAAAGCAAAAGCCTATAAGATGAAATATGAGGCCATGAAGCATCAGGGCAGCAAAGGGGATAAGTTTACGGCAGATGCGGTGGGAGAAGCCGCCGGGGACAGTGGAAGGACGGTTCAGAGGTACATACGGCTCGCAGAGCTTGTGCAGGAGTTACTGGATTATGTAGATGCGAAAAAAATCCCGATTGTAGTCGGAGAGATATTGTCTTATCTGAAAGTAGAGGAACAGAAATGGATTGTGGATGCGATTGGAAACAGTGGTACTTTTCCATCTAAAGCACAGGCAGAGAAATTGAAAGAAAGCAGCAAGGCGGAGGAATTGACAGAGGGCGGTGTGTATGCGGCTCTTATCAGAAAAGAGAATGGCAAAAGCGGTGTGACGATTTCTGCAAAGAAAATTCAGAGTTATTTTCCGCCAGTGTATACAAAGAGCCAGATTGAGGATGTGATCTATTCACTTTTGGAGGAATGGAAACAAAATCAGAGAGAGGGGGAGAGAGAAGATGCAGAAAGTACAGTTTGAGTATTTTCGTGGTATGGAAGCAGAACAATACAGTTTTTACCGGGTTCCGAAGGTATTGTTTACTGCAGAATGCTTCAAATCCCTCTCTTGTGAAGCAAAGGTTTTATACGGTCTGATGTTAGACCGTATGAGCCTTAGCATTAAGAACCGTTGGTTTGACGAGGATGATCGGGTATATATTATTTTTACCGTGGAGGAGATCATGGATCTGCTTGGCTGCGCAAGGCAGAAAGCGATCAAGAACATTGCGGAGCTTGACACGGAAAAGGGTATTGGTCTGATTGAGAAGAAGCGGTTAGGTTTGGGAAAACCAAATGTAATCTATGTGAAAAATTTTATGATTAAGGAATGCCCAGAACCGAAGCAGGAGGAAAAAAAGCCGGAAAATGCCGGAAATACGCAGAAGTATGAAAATCAAACTTCAAGAAGTATGGAAAGCGAATTTCAGGAAGTTCCAGAACAAGATTTCCAGAAGTATGAAAATCAAACTTCTGGAAGTATGAAAACCGAACTTCAGGAAGTTCCAAAATCAGACTTCAAGAAATGTGAAAATCAAACTTCCGGTGGTATGAAAACCGAACTTCAAGAAGTTCCAAAATCAAACTGTAATAATACTGATATTAACAAGACTGATTACAGTAATACTGATTTAAGCAAAACGGATATTAGTGAGACTGACATTATCCAATCAAATCTTATCCCGTCAGAAGGGGAAGACTGTTTGGACGGGATTGATGTGATAGAGAAAATGAGCACTTATCGGGAACTGATCCGGGAGAATATTGATTATCAGTATCATGCAGGCGAGGATGTGGACGAACTGGTAGAACTGATGGTGGAGGTTATGATGATGCCGGATGACAGTATTCTGCGGATTGCAGGAGTGGACAAGTCTGTGGCGTTGGTCAAAAACAGATTTATGAAGCTGAATTTTACGCATATTGAGTATGTCCTGTTCTGCCTGCACAGGAATACAAGTAAAGTCGGGAACATCAAAGCGTATCTGCTGACAACGCTTTACAATGCGTCATTGACAATCAGCAATTTTTATCAGGCGGAAGTAAACCATGATATGTATGGAGGTGGATAACATGAGGATGGGCGAATTTTTGAGGAAAATAATAGTTCCCGTAGGGACGGCAATATTTTTGACGGCATTGTTTTATCCGCTTTGTGTGGAAAACGGCGTGTGCGATTATCTGAAATTGTGGATACTCATAGGGATTCCATTTGGCGTACACCGGATGTTTGTGTGGGTAATCCCAAAAGGATTTGATATAGGCGGTACGGTAGGTGTATTGGTAATGAATCTGCTGATTGGCGGCGTGATTGGCGGCATTATCCTTATCTGGAGGCTGGTTCTGGCGGTTTTTTATCTGGTTCAGTGTGTGGGAACGGGGATTTTCAGACTAACCAGAAAATGTATGGCAAAATAGAGAGGGCAATCGGAAAGGACAGTGAGGAAGGAAAAGTGAATAGAGGTTCCTAAAAGCAGCTAAATTCAAATTTGGCTGTTTTTTTGTGTAAAAAATTCTTTGGAAGTAACTTTGCGACACGATGGCGTAAAGTACGGAACAGTTTTCGGGAGAGGAGGTGCCGTATTGGGCAGCCGTGTTATATCGCAGGGGTTGATTGAGATAGGGGAACGTATCCGAAAACGCAGGCAGGAGCTTCGATTGTCGCAGGAAAAACTTGCGGAGATGGCGGAAATTAGCCTGAATACGGTAAGCCGGGTGGAAGGTGGGCAGAGTGATATGTCCATTGAGGTTTTCCGGAGACTGACGCAGGCATTGGGAATGAGCGCCAGTGAATTGCTGGGGGATATGGAATATGCAGAAGGGGACGGGCAGATGCAGAGCTTGCTATATCGGATGCGGCATTTAGAATATGGGGATCGGGAAGTGGTGGTTCGTACCCTGGATGCCTTGATGGATGCACTTGGTATCTGCCGCAAATAGGAATTTCCCATGATGCTGTGGGTTGATTTCCTTATCCGTGATAAAGAAGAACAGTATTTTTCATGTTACGCTGGTTTCAGCAGTGAACAGAGCGTATGCAGGAAAAGAAAGGGGGAGAGAGTGTGACAAGGGAAGAAGGTCTGGCATACCGGAGAGAATGCCCGTATGACGCTATGGGCGATTATTCGGTACTCTTGGAGAAAGACAAACAGAACGGAGAAAACGGAAAGACAGGGATTCCCCTGCTGGATGTTTCCGCAAAACAGGTAAAGTAAAGCGTATAAGTTAAGCACTATATCTGTTACAGGCAGTAAATGGAGTTTCAGGCTCCCGTTAAAAAAAACGGGCGAGCCGGGAGCTGCTTTTTACTGCCTTTTTGGATTCCTGCCGCATTTCTGCTTTTATGCCGCCCGTAGCCTTTATAGGCAGAAAGGTGGCTTTATGCTGACGCTATGTGAAATCAAACAGAATGTAAAAAATCCAGGCAAAGAGAGAAAAGTGCCCACGGCAAAGCATCTGCAGGATGCAGAAATGATAGTAGTTAGCAGGCGTATTGGAAGGGAAGCGGAAGTGACGGTATATCAGTGCGGCTATGCAGTGTATCGGATTGGGAAATATGCTACGGTGTTTCCGGTTCATGCCTGCGGTGATTATTTGTATTTGTCATGCGGAGAAATCCTCTGCATAAGGGAACATTTCTTTGATTGTCAGGAATGGTATGTGCGTCTGGTTCTGGAAGGGGAGGACAGGGTGAGCCGTAACCGGGAATCACAGGAGCAGGAAAAAAATATCTCATATAGTGCGGTATCGGAGGAATGGGGAATGGTTGCGGGTATGGAACAATCCCCACTGGAGCAGATCATTGTCAGAGAAAGTGTTGGGGAACTGATGGGGCTATTGACAGAGAGACAGCGGTTGATTATCACCCAGTTTTTCCTTTGCCGGAAAACGCAGAAAGAGATTGCAAAAGAGCTTGGCGTTGCCGCCCCGATCATATCAAAAGCCATTTCCAGTTCTATCCGGCAGATACGAAAAAAATATCCGGATATTCCCAAAAGAAATATCTCCGGTTCTGCACAGGCGGAGAAAGGGGGAAACGTCCATGCGAGGTAAGAAACCAAAGGAGAGAAAGTGCTATATCCTGCGTATGGGGGATGGAACCCTTGTGGAAGTGACGAGAGAGGTTTATCTGGAATGGTATCAGTCAAGACGCAGAGAACGGTATCAGCGGGAACAAAAGCAGAAATATGGTGTATGCAGCTTGGAAGAACTGGAAGAAAGAGGAATGCCCGTCATAAACGTGACAGACAGCTTTGAAGAAACAGCGATGAAAAACCTTTGCGTAGATAAGCTCAGGGAAGTGATGGGCAACCTGCCGGAAGAGGATATGTATTTGTTGTATTTGCTGTTCTTTGAGGAAGTTTCCGTGAAAGAAGCGGCACAGCTATGTGGGTGCAGCCGGAAAACCATTGAGAACCGAAGAAAACGGGTTTTAAAGGAATTAAATGAAAAAATGCGGGAGATGGGTATTACGGGTGGATATTTTTAGCAGAATGTGCTGTTTGTGTTTTGTTTAAATATCTTGTAGGCATGATAAGAAAAATAATTTTATGATTGCAAAGTTAGTCTCACTGGCTAGTTGATTATCCCTACTCAAAATACGAGGGTGCATTTGGACGGAAATGGCAAATGCCCCGGAATTCAGTGTGGAAATCCTGGTTCCGGGGTTTGTTATTGTTAATAAAAAATAATCAGACTCTTGCTTTTTATTAATGTACAGCAGATTTTATTCTGTTTCCAGTTCTGGATAACTTGTTAAGCTAAGAATTTTTCCCTTTCCTACACCATCTATTTCACGGAGTGAAACGGTCATCTGAAACTGTAAGCTGTCACGTTCATTATATACACGATAAGTAACGGTTGCTGTCTGATCTGAAATTGAAAATAAATTCTGCGGATCTAATATATTTCCTTCTGCATCGTAAATCTTTATATCCCTATTTTTCCAATAATCAGGAATCCAGTATATATAATCTTCGTCCGAAAAAATCTGTTCTAAGCCATTGTCAGAGGCATTACAGACAGTCTCACAATAATAACCGTTGTTTGCAGATGTATATAAAGAATATCCTTTACCCAAAGGCGTTTGTATTTTTTCAAGTGTAAAAGTTTTATCCGGTATTAATTCAATCTCGCTGGTTCCGGATAGATCCTGGGCATATACTTTAATCGGATACTCATCCATTATCCCGTAATGTCCGTTTGCAAATAATCCTGTTATTCCAATGATAAGCAATAAACAAACAGCACCGCAATAACGCAATTTTAATGCTTTCTTCCTTTGCTTGGCAATTTGGTGTGCATTTTCAATAATCTGGATTTTCTTCTTTTCACTTAGCATGATTTCAGTTTTCAATTCATTCATTGTCGTTCTCCTATTTTTAATTTTAATTGCTCACGGGCCCGCTGTAGCCGTTTCTTTACTGCGGCATCAGAAATTTTTAATATGTTTGAAATTTCCTTTACCGAATAACCTTCTATGGAATGTAAAATGATAACGGATTTATATTTTGCGGGTAATAAAGAAATCTCCCTCAAAATTTCCTGTTCACCTAAATTGGTTTCAGTCATATCCGTTTCACTAATAGAGTGGGAAGGATGCCGTTTCCAGTATCGGATTTGGTTTTTGCATATATTGATGCAGACACGCATCAGCCACGCTTTTGCATGTTCCTCATCTTTCAACTTTGGCTTTTTTAATAAATATCTTACATAGGTTTCCTGAACAGCATCTTCAGCGTCATGGGTATTTGATAGCATGAATAACGCCATTCGATAAAGAAGATCCATATGCTCAGTAAATAAGGTTTCTGCTTTCATCATCTTTACCTCTTTATATAGAACACACCACGGAGTTTAATGTGGTGACATATTATTTTACAAAATTTCAAATAGATGAAATATAAATTGAAGTGCTGCCATGTTTATTATTATCGCTAAAGAAATATGTGTCCATATGAAAGTTAATATGAAGGAAATGTGGAAAGAGGCTGGAGAAGAAATGGCATAACGGAAGAGGATATCATAAATGATGTTCTCTGATATTTCCAAATTGGAAGTGGCGTTGAATTAATAGTAACAAAATGATATAATGGTATTGATTTTACAGAATGAAAGAGGTGAGCTTATGCGTGCCGACAAAAAAGGTCAAAATGAAGTTTGGCTCCACGCAAAACCAGTAGACAGCGACATTTGCATGGAGTAATTAAGGTCGCTTGATGAATATGCTGGTTTTGCAACTTGACTATTCATAATCAAGGAGGAAGCCTGCATGAAATATATGAATGCGAAAGATATTCTTCCAGACTTGCTGGTTAAGGAACTACAGGGATACATACAAGGAGGCTATATTTATATACCTGCGAGCGAAAATCAGCATCGACGCTGGGGAGAAGTATCTGGATATAAAGAGGAATTACGGCAAAGAAACATTGAGATAGTTAAAGCGTATAACAGTGGTTTTTCTATCGAATATCTTGCTGAAAAGTATTGTCTTTCCATTTCAGGTATTCGGAAGGTCATTTATCAGAAATAATTAATAGAAGGGGCTGCTACATGCAGTCTCTTTCTTTTACCCCAAACATTACCGAAACATTCTGTGGATTGCTATGGTAAAAAGAGCCAGGTAAAATATGAGCAAACAACAGAAAGTGTGAGGTAAATCAAATGGCTAACCCGGAAAAAATATATCCTCGTTCAGGGGATAAAGAAACAGTGTATTTAAAACCGGTTATTTCAAATCCTAATATATCAGTTGGCGAATTCACCATGTATAATGACTTTGTTAATGATCCGATGCAGTTTGAAAGAAATAATGTGCTGTATCAGTACCCGATTAATCATGACAAATTGATAATCGGTAAATTTTGTTCGATTGCTTGTGGTGCAAAGTTTATCTTTAATAGTGCAAATCATACCTTATCTTCATTTTCCACATATCCGTTTCCGATATTTTTTGAAGAATGGGGTTTGAACATCAAGGATGTTGCTGCTGCATGGGATAATAAAGGAGATATTATAATCGGCAATGATGTTTGGATTGGATATGAGGCAGTAATCATGGCTGGTGTTACTATTGGCGATGGTGCAATTATAGGAACACGTGCGGTTGTTACAAAGGATGTGCCACCATACACAATCGTAGGTGGTGTGCCTGCAAAAACAATAAGAAAACGCTTTAACAATGAAACTTTAGATGAACTACTTAAAATAAAATGGTGGGATTGGTCAGAAGAAAGGATAGCAAGAAATATTCAAGCTATCCAATCTGGCCGCTTAAGACATTTAAAAGAATAAGAAAAATGAGAGGCAAAAAATCATGTTAAAAAATAGTCGGTGTGGAATATTAAGAACAATGAGATTTGTATCCCTTCTTTTTTTGATAATGATTTGCATAGGCGGAATAGTGGTAGTTTCTAATAAAGAAAAGTACGAAAGCAAAAATTATTCCTTTTCTGACGCTATGGATAAAAGTGAGTTTGAAAAAATGTTGGATATAAATGAAATTCCCTACAAAATACGTTCGACTGACACTATATCTGTAATAAAAGACTATATAGATGAGGCTGATAAAGTCTATGACATTATCTTTGAATAAAGTTGTAGGTTATGAAAAAATTCAGTTTGCCGATCTAATTCTCTTACACATAATGGGTAGGACAAGCACGTTAAAAAATGGTGTTCGGCGGTGAAATAAATATTCTAAAATATTTAAGGAGGGCAGAGATGTCAGTAAAAATGAATATAGAACGGCAGTCCGTCATCCAGCAAGGGAATCTTACCATTGATCCACAGTGCTGTACAGTCATATTGGCTGGAGAGAAAATCAGTCTGTATCCCAAAGAGTTTGATGTCCTCTGTCTATTGACACAGTATCCCGGCTGGGTGCTTCCTCCTAAACAGATTTATAAGGCTGTGTGGCAAGAAGATACGATGGGTTGTGAGCGAGTGGCCTATAATGTGATTTGCCAACTAAGGCGGAAACTGAAGAACCCGGATATGATCCAGACGGTTATTGGGAGAGGATATAAGTTTGTGTGGTAAGTAGTAAAAATGCCGATAGCAATGAGTGTTTATGCGCTGTTGCTGTCGGCACTTTTGAGTTGTATTAGAAAATAACTTGACAAGTACTATTACCTGTTCTACAATGTGCTTATACAATAATGACATTATAGAACGAAGGGAGGACGTTGTGGAAATTATTATTAGCAGTAATACAAGCAAGCCGATATATGAACAGATAACATCACAGATAAAAGCTATGATTATGAGTGGAGAACTACAGACTGGCGACCCTATTCCCTCTATGCGGGCATTGGCAAAATCTATCCATGTAAGTGTTATTACCGTTCAAAAAGCGTATGAGGATTTGCAAAGGGACGGCTTTATTGAAACGACTGTCGGCAGAGGAAGTTTTGTATCGGCACAAAATAAGGACTTTTATCAAGAGGAGCAGCAAAGGTTAGCGGAAGAACATTTGCAAGAAGCTGCCGACATTGGACGTACAAGTGGAATCACATTAGAAAAGTTAATTGAACTTTTAACGATGTTTTATCAAGAGGAGGACTAACTATGGACGCTATTTTACAGGTGGAAAATTTAACAAAACAGTACACCGACTTTAAATTAGACCATGTTTCATTTTCTGTTCCAAAAGGAACTATTATGGGACTGATTGGCGAGAATGGAGCCGGAAAAAGTACAACCATCAATGCAATTCTTGATCTTATTAATAAAGATGATGGTACGGTTACTTTTTGGGGACAGGAGTTATCATCTTCAAAGCAACTCAAAGAGGACATAGGCATTGTGTTCGACGGTATCAATTTTTATGAAACTTTGACCCCTACGAAAGTTGGGAAAATTTCCAGTGCCGCTTATAAACAGTGGGACGAATACTTATATCAAGATTATCTGAAACGGTTTCAACTTCCAACGGATAAAGAAATCAAGACACTATCCAAAGGAATGAAAATGAAACTATGCATAGCCGTTGCACTTTCTCATAAACCTAAGCTGCTGATTTTAGACGAAGCTACCAGTGGACTTGACCCTGTTATGCGTGATGATATTCTTGATGTTTTCCTCGAATTTGTGCAGGACGAAAATCACTCTATTTTGATGTCCTCTCATATTACAACGGATTTAGAAAAAGTTGCTGATTACATTACCTTTATTCATCAAGGAAAAGTGCTTTTCTGTAAAACTAAAGATGAGTTGCGTTACCACTATGGCGTTATTCGTTGTGGGGCAGCTATTTTTGACCAGATTAATAAATCAGAAGTCCTTGCTTATCGAAAAGACGACTATCAATGGAATGTGCTTATAGCCGACAAGGAAAAAGCCAGAAGAAAATATAAAAATGCAGTAGTAGATGACGCAACGATTGATGATATTCTGCTTCTGTATGTGAAAGGAGAACAAACCAGATGAAAAGCCTTATCTTGAAAGATTTATATAATATCGGACATAATGTAAAATCCATGCTATTTATTCTTGTGGTATTTGCAGTTGCCCTTATTCCTACTTCCGGCGTTGCAGGATATATCTTTGTGTGTGCGATTTTGTGTAGCATGATGATTGTAACAACCTTTTCTTTTGATGATAATTCCAAATGGACGCGATATGCTATGATAATGCCTGTATCAAAGAAAGATTTGGTTGCCGGAAAATTCATTGTATTAGCTATCTTCTGCTTAGTGGGAAGTCTGTTTGGATTGGTGGTGGGCTCAATCGCTGGACTTACTATAAAAAGTATTTCTTTTGACCCTGCCGGAATAGGAGAATTACTGTTTTTAGCTTTAACAGCATGGGTAGTATCTATTATCCTTGGTAGTATGTCAATTCCTCTTGTGTTCAAGTTTGGCGCAGAAAAAGGACGAGTGTTATTGTTAATATCATTTCTTTTTCCAGTGGCACTTTGTTTTGGAATATATCAATTATTTATTATATTAGACATTGAGCTGACAGAGCATTTTATGTTTGCATTACTATGCTGTTCTCCTATTATTGCTTTAATCTGGTGCTATGTAATGTATCAAATCAGTTATAGGATATTTACTAAACAGGAACTTTGAAACGAATAATTTACGGAGGTATATTCATGGAAAATAAAAGGTTTGAAATCACTGAAACAGAAGGCGGAATGAAAGGTATTTATGTAATTGTTGATAAAGAAACAGGTGTCAATTATCTTATGGCGAAATTTGGAAATGCAGGAGGCTTATGTCCTCTACTGGATAAAAGCGGAAATCCGATCATTACTTCTGCAAATGAATAACATTCTTGCTGAACAATTCGTATTGTGCCCTGTTTGCTCAAATAAAACAAGAATAAAAATCCGCCTTGACACTAAAATAGAAAATTTTCCGCTATATTGTCCAAAATGCAAATGCGAAACTTTAATAAGCATAAATGAATTTTGTATTACCGTTATCAAAGAGCCAGACGCACAGACGCAGAGCCGATAACACATGAGGTACCGTCCTTATGGTTATCGGCTTTTTTAGCAGATAAAGTTAAAAAGGAATAATATTTATGAACGAATATATTTTGGAAACAAACAACTTGTGTAAAAATTATAAAAAAGTAACTGTATTAAATTGCGTATCTTTGTCTGTACCTACAGGAAGTATTTACGGCTTGATTGGAGAAAACGGAGCCGGGAAAACAACATTATTCCGAATTTTAGCTGGACTTTCTTATCAAAGCTCAGGCCATTTCTCTATGTTTGGTATATCTTCAAGAAATGAAGTCATAAAAATTCGGAGGAATATTGGATTTTTGATTGAAACACCTGCATTTTATCCTAACCTATCGGTAAAAGAAAATCTTTACATACAACAGCTTCAATGTTATGGACGAAAAAATGAAAGCAACTTATTTCATATATTAAACTTGGCTGGATTAAATAACCAATATCATAAAAAAGCAAGGAGTTTATCATTAGGAATGAAGCAAAGGTTAGCGATTGCGATTGCTTTAGTCGGTAAACCACAACTGCTTATATTAGATGAACCAATCAATGGTCTTGACCCAATGGGAATTGCAGATCTTAGACAGTTACTATTGAAGTTAAATAAAGAAGAAAATGTTACTGTTTTATTATCCAGTCATATATTATGCGAATTAGAACATATAGCTACACACTTTGGATTTATACATAATGGGAGCTTAATCAAAGAAATATCCGCTACTGAAATTTATAATTCTGCGGAAAACTTGGAACAATTTTACGAAGAATTACTAAGGGGAGTGCAATGAAAAACTTACTGAAAGCTGAATTACTCAAATTCAAAAAAGATTATTTTATATGGGGAATATGTATCGTGCTAATTATTTGCGCCTGTTTCTCAATTTTAACAGATGTATATATTAGTGTTGAAAATGCGCTTTTATGCTTGGGCAAAGACTACATGGTTTTATTGTTGAGTTTTGCCATTTATGCAGGTTTTACACTTACAGATGAATTTTCTAATCGCACTATTATTCATATTATAACCTGCGGAAACAAACGCCTTAGTTTCTTGGTAGTAAAAGGGCTTCACTACACATTAGGATGTACTATAATAGTTACTTTATATTTTGGGGTGTCTGTATTAGTTTCAATGGTAACTTTAGAAACTAATCTACCACTAACAGATTTATTTCATAACTTAATAGTGAATTTGATATTGTCAATACCTCTATATTTATCAATCGCTACAATTTTCTTTTTAATTGCATTTTTATTGAAAAGAGCGACTTTAACAATGGGAATTTCTGTAGCATTTTCTATTATAGGCGTTGTATTTACAAACAAGGTATATTACGCTTCTCCTATACAAATGCGAAATATGTTGCAATATTTACCTACAATACAGCTTCCTATGATTTTTGAACATACCTTTTACCTTAATGATTATTTAATTACGCTTATCCTATCAATATCTATTATTTTTGTCAGCTTTATAGGAAGTTTTTTTATTTTGGAAAAAGCAGAATTATAAAAGAGGGGGATTTTTAAAAGTATTGTCAAGAAACACAGAAGCCTCCTTATCCGACACTGGATTATACGAGGAGAAACACGCAGAGCTGGTAACTTATACATATTTGCATCTTTCTCATGTTATCAGCTCCGTTTATTTTGTCGTATCCTGTCGAACGATTTTCAAAATTTTATACCATTCATAACTCATTCATAAGTCGGTGTTTTATAGTGGCAGACAATGAGAATAATTAGCAGGAAAGCCTTTTGTGTTATAGATATGAAGTGGGAGGGGATGATGATGTGGGAAAAGTATTGATTGCCATATTTGATGAAGAAGAAATAGATTTTGAGGAAGTTATACTTTTCATGGAGGAGAAAAGCAAACTTGTGTTGATGAATACATTCCAAAATGACAAATGCTTAGAGTATAGGGATATTATTATTGATCCGAAATATCGTACTGTTAAAGTGGAAAGCGGGAATATAGAGTTAACAAACTATGAGTTTGACATCCTCTACCTATTGGCAAAAAGCCCCGGACAGGTATTTTCTAAAGAGCAGATATATAATCAAGTCTGGAAGGAACCTTATTATAGGGCAGAGGACAATGTGATGAGTCTGATCCGGAGAATACGCAAAAAAATAGAGCCTGATCCACGAAAACCTATGTACATTTTAACTGTATGGGGGCTTGGATATAAATTTAATAGTGCATTGTCGAGATAAGCAGTGATTATTGCAGAAAATAACACTGCTTATTTTTTTGCGGAATTTTAGAAATATTTTCATATCAGGGTATTTTTTGCCCCCTGAAACCTGCAATTAGTGAAGGGGCAAATACCTGTCTTTCATACAAATCAAATTATTTTCCCTTTCGTTGTACCTTGACAACTTCATCGCCTGCCGGATTGATACCCGTCATAGGAGTGTGCATCCATGCGCACCGTGCCGGAGAAAACGCTGCGGAACTGGAAAACCGGGGCTGGAACGGGTTCGGGAAGAACACAGGCAAAACGCTCAAATATTATTCAAACATAAAAGATAACAGTAGATACCATGCAGGGGAACAAAAAAGGTTTCCCTGTATTTATGTGTTGTTATCTGGAACAGCACAAAGTTTACCGAGGGGAGGGATGCCGCCATGAAAGCATAGCAGATAAGATAACAGAGCGTTTAACAACAGAAAATGAAAAAGTGAGGTAGAAAAGAATGAAAGGAAAAGCAAAAAGGGTTCTTTCCGGGATGCTTTCGGTAATCACGATTCTCACTTCCTTTGTGCAGCCGATGACAACCTTTGCGGCGGAGCCGGAGCCTGCGGCGTATGAAGCGGAATACCCGGCGCTTGATAAAGTCAGGGCGGAACTTTCCGAGGATGAGATCGTGGCCGTACAGGACTATGAGATGGAGGCGGGGGACAGCTTTGATGTGGAATCAGATTTTTCCGGTATGGAAATTGAGGATGAAAAAGTCTATGTAAAGTTCCATGAAGCAAAGGACGAAAACGGGCAGGATTTTGACCGCAACCGTGCTGGCACTTATAAGGCGGTGTATTTTGTGGAACCAGTCAGCGGAAACCCTTCTTACCATGTGGTAAGGAAGATTATTGTAAAAGAACCGTCCGTGGGATCGCAGGAGGGAAAGTCCTCTGCGTCCAATCCGGCTGAACAGACGGAGGAATCGGAGAGTGAGGAAGGAGAGTCAGAGGCCCACCCGGAGATGGCGGCAGGGACAGAAGCCGCCACAGAAACAGAATTAGAAACAGTACAGACAGAAGCTGTGCAGGAAGAAAGCAATCCGGCAGAGAATGCACAGACAGAGCCATTGGAAACAGCCGGAGAGACAGAACTGCTTTCAGAGAAGAAACTGGACGAAGCACTGGAAGCTGCGCAGGAGCAGGACACTGTGGATGAGGAAACCGGGCTGACGCTTGGAAATGTGATGCTGCAGGCAGTAGAGCAGGGAGTTGACCTTCTGGAACTGGAAGAGGGCGAAAGTGTGGAATTTACCGCAGCGGCTCCGATGCTTTATGCGGCAAGGGCATCCCAGCGTGTAACGGTAACGGCAGGAAGTTGGTACTATTATGCGGATTATGGTCTTGGTTCCTATCTGACCTGTCCGTATACCGTGACCTTTGGCAATGTTACCGCAGTCGCATACTGTGTGCAGCCATCGAAACCGGGGCCGGATGATGGGACATACACCATTGAAAGGTTGTCCGATGGAAAAACGCTGGCAAAGGTATGTTATTATGGTACAAAGGCATCCGGCGAGGACGGATTTTTTGAAGAGAAACATCCGGATTTTTCCACGGGAAAGCGTTTTATTATTACCCATCTTGCGGCGGCGTATGCCAATGGGAGCAGCGATGCTTTTGAAGGAACCAACAGTACCGGACAGGCTCTTGCGATGGAGTTATATAACTATTGCGTGAGCCAGCCGGATATTCCGGATGTGGCGATGTCTTTTTCAAAGGCAAATGTGACTGCTTATGTGGATGGAAACAGCCAGAGGACGGAAGAAATCACGTTCAAAGCGGACACACAGCAGACAATTACCATGAAGCTGCCGGAGGGCGTAAAATTCCATAACGTAACTACGGGCAAGATAAGCAAAGCAGGCGCAGAAGTGGAAGTGTGCGGCGGCACGAAGTTTTATCTTTCTGCCCCACTGACACAGACAAAGGATGTGTCCGGTGCTTGGTCGGCTACCATGAAAGGGAGCATTACCAAAGATTATTCTGCGTATAAGATCACTACGGGAAGCAATACGCAGGATTTAGCATTGGTGTTTGGCGAAGGCGTTACAGATGAAAAATATGTGGATTTTTCCGTGAAATGGCTGGAACTGGCAAAGGTACAGGCAGTAAAGGTAGATTCCAAAAAGACGGATGCGAAGCTGTCCGGTGCGGTATTCGGTATTTACAGTGACAAGGATTGTACACAGCTTATCACAAAAATGCCAGCCACAGACCAGAATGGAGCATCCACGGCGGAGATTATCAAGACGCAGGATACTGTGTATTTGAAAGAGATTACTGCCCCGACAGGCTACCGTATCAATACAACTGCCTATAACGTGAAACTGGTGGCAAACAAGACAACTTCTGTGACCGTTCCGGATGAAGAGCAGCTTGGGGAACTGACGGTTTATAAGGAAGGGCAGGTTTTGGCAGGTGCGGATGTGACGGATTCCGGTGTGGCATTCCGTTATGAGAACCATAGACAACCGGGAGCTATCTATGACGTATATGCCGGAGCAGATATTCATACGGCGTATGGTGCGCTGGTATTCCAGAAAGGCGATCTGGTAAAGGAAAATCTGACTACGGATTCTAATGGTGAGGTAACTCTGAAAAACCTGCATCTTGGTATTTATGTGGTAAAAGAGAAGCAGGCTCCGGAGAATTTTTGCAATGCCGGGGAAGAAAAGACCGTGACGCTTGCCTATGCAGGGCAGAATGTGGAAGTTGTATTTTCCGAGACAACCTTTACCAATGACCGCCAGAAAGCAAAGGTAACTGTAACGAAGAAGGACAAAGATACAGAAAATCCGTTGGATGGAGGCGTTTTTGGACTGTACGCTGGCAGCGATATTACTTCCTTTGATGGCACGGTGGTTGTGAAAAAAGGCACTCTGATTGAAAAAGCCGTAACCGGGGAAGATGGAACGGCCATGTTTGCCGCAGACCTTCCGATAGGATTTGGATATGAGGTAAAAGAGGAACAGGCTCCCGAAGGATATGTGAGAAATACGAAAGAAGTGTATTCCTTTACATTCTCCTACACAAATGACAGCGAGGCGGTAGTTTCTTTTGACCATACTTTTACCAATGAGCGTGTCAATGCGAAGATTTCCCTTCAGAAAAAGGATAAGGAAACCAATACGAACCAGCCCCAGGGAGACGCTACGCTGGAAAAGGCGGTGTATGGGTTGTATGCCCGTAAGGACATCGTGCATCCGGACGGTGCGACAGGCGTGATCTATAAAGCCGGGGAACAGGTGGCAACACTTACTACGGATAAAAACGGGGAGGCTTCTGTCAGCAATCTGTATCTTGGGGAGTATTTTGTAAAAGAGATTACTCCGCCAGTGGGTTATCTGGCAGACGAAGCAGAGCATGAGCTGACCTGTGATTATGAGGGAGATCTTGTAGCGACAGTAGAGAGGGACTGTGTTTCACTGGAACAGGTGAAGAAGCAGCCTTTCCAGATTATCAAGGCGGCAGACAATAGTAAGACAGACGCTGATCTGTTGTCCGGTGCAGGATTACTGCATATCTTGTTTCTT
>ERZ857785.683-NODE-683-length-43437-cov-3.892951_pt1 | contig 43437 bp, 44 predicted proteins | sample MGYA00519763_ERZ857785 | MGnify/ENA primary metagenome ERZ857785 (study PRJEB31778, sample SAMEA3449365) | human gut metagenome | biome: human gut; feature: human-associated habitat; material: faeces | place: United Kingdom | collected 2010/2012 ...
CAAAAGCATTGATATCCCATCCGATACCTACAACTACATTCTTAAGTCCCGGGTTGCCTTTTGTAAGACTGACTTTCTGTCCTTTTTTTAAACTAACTGGCATATATATCCTCCTTACGCTACTTCTATTCCATAATGACCGCAGAGTGCTGCAAGTCCACCCTGAAATCCGCTTCCGATGGCATTAAACTTCCACTCTCCATTATGTCTGTAAAGTTCTCCCACAACTACCGCTGTTTCAATGGAGAAGTCCTCCCCAAGATCATAATGGATCAGTTCTACCTCATTGGATTCATCTACCAGACGGATGTAAGAGTTTGAAACCTGTCCGAAGTTCTGACGTCTTGCTTCTGCATCATAAATGGTAACCGTAAAAGCAATTCTCTCAATATTAGCCGGAATCTTTAACAGATCGATCATGATCTGCTCGTCATCGCCATCGCCCTCACCGGTAAGATTATCTCCCATGTGAATGACAGATTCACTGGCATGCTTCAGATTTCCATAGAAAATGAATTCTTTCTCCGTAGGGCATTTTCCGTTGGCCCCAAGCATAAATGCTGCTGCATCCAGGTCAAAATCCGCACCTGAATCAAAAGCGTTTACATCCCATCCAAGACCTACCATGATCTTCTTAAGTCCCGGATTCTTTTTTGTTAAATCTACCTTCTGTCCTTTTGATAAACTAATTGGCATATCTTCGCCTCCTATTCTTAGATTGCAAAATACTTTTCTGTTTACGCTGCTTACTGCTTTTAATCAGGCCGCGGAAATCGTTAAAATGGTTTTTTTGTTAGATTGCTTACCGGGACCAAAAAAGTGAATTCGAATTCACTTTTTGGCCCATGCAAAAACGCACAGCTCTCAAACTGGATACACGAATTGAAACATATCAAGCAGTTTGACTCCCCTACGAAAACGCACAGCTCTCAAACAGAAGAGCAGTAACAACAGTGATTGCCTGGTTTGACTCCCCTACGAAAACGCACAGCTCTCAAACCTATTACCGTACAATTGTGATACAAGAGCAGTTTGACTCCCCTACGAAAACGCACAGCTCTCAAACGAGGAATTAATTGTAGCCCTGTTGGACAATGTTTGACTCCCCTACGAAAACGCACAGCTCTCAAACCTCAAGCGTTCGAGATAATGATCAGCGAATCATTTGTGCTGTTCATAGAAACAATCAAAATAAATATGAAGAAAAATTAAAAAAATGATTATTATATTATTAGGTAAAAAATAGTGTGGCTACATCTTAAGTTTGGAAATCATAAGACTTACCGCATATTTTTTTACAGGAAATCCAACAGATTCTCCGAACTTTTTTCCCACATTCCAGATGGTGACTGATCAATGATCCTGACAGTGGAATATTTCTTTTTCCAATTCGAGATCGTAGTGCTTAAACTGCCAGTTGCTGCACTATGCGCTGAGCCACCGATCAATGTCAGATCGCAACCTCCAGTCATTCGTCCAAACACAGATTGAATGTTCAGTAAAACCTGACACTGCTCTTCGATACTCAATTTTTTGAATTCTTCCTTCCCTTTCAATAGAGTCTGTACCGGCGAATTGACCCTTTTTTTGTAAATTGTATTCTGTAGTTTATCAACGTATAGCTCATACAGTTTCAGGTTTTCGTCCTTAGATACCTTGTCATGATCTTTATCATACAGCAGATCGGGATTGATCCCGATTTTTTCGACAAATCTCTCAAGTCTTTTTACATAAAACCTCCAGTGCTCATCAGCGGAAAACTGCATTACCGGCTGGGCCACCAGACATTTACCCCTTCCACTGGTTCCTGTAAGACATACCCTGAATCCATCAAATGACAACATGGTATTAATCTTCCACGGACGCATACCCATGGGAAAAGAAACCTCTCCTACCTTCTTCCCAAGGATATTTTCCAATCTTGTGAAGGTGTAATTTCTGGCAAACACTTTATCTTCTAAAAAATGTTTCCCATGCATCAATTCCACAGGCAGGATCAAGATCTCGCTTTTTTTTCCGATATTGTATCTGACTGGTATCAAAAACATTATACCAGCTTTATTATACCCACCATATTTTTCAGTAGGCAATCCCGCCTTTAAAGGAATCAAGCCGGTTCCTTTCTTAACTGGATTCTGGTCAAACAATCCCCCTGTTTTAAACGCAGCATATTTCACAAAATGCGCCGTATTCTTCCTTGCAGTATCTTCTACCTTTTCGAGCATAGGCATTCCATCCCAAATAATGTCTCCGCGGCATTTGACCTCATGGGTAAAGATTGTTTTTACCTTAACGCTATATTTTTCATCAATCCTGAACCACTTTTTTGAAAACCGCATATCATAAACATTTCCTGCAACCACACTCAAAAACGCATCCGCGGCATTATGGAGATCATTGTAGCTTCTGGATTTCGGCAGGTCAAATTCATGCCGGAAATCAGAAACAAGACCTGCTTTTACATATACAACCTCCGCATCTGGGAACCTTTCTTTTAACAGATCTGCAATAAACTTTGTGGATTGAGACGTTTCTGTAAGCTGCCGGTTAATAAAGCCCATTTTTTCTTCATCCGTAAACGGAGCAGAGCGTATCAATCGCTTGTATTTCTCGTCGCTGATTGCCCCCACATGGTTCCACCAGCTCCAAAGCCCCTGCATTTTTCCGCGGATTTCCGGAGAAACAGGATATATGTTATCTTTCGTACCATTGAGATCTGACAAAACCAGCACCTTGTTGTTCAGACTGTCGTCTTTTACGTAGGACTGCGGATAGATATGGTCAATATCATATTCAACAGAACCAGCCATCAGTTGTTCAAACCCTATATGCGCTCCACTGTATGCGCATTTTCCAAACTGCATAAAATATAAATACAACCGGTCACTCTGCAGACGGCTGTCTGCGTACTCTCCCATAGACTCTAACTGCTGCATCAGATCATGAACATCATCCTTGCACTTATCGTACAGATCAAGGATCTGCTGCTTTCTGCTCTTAGTTCTCTTTCTTTTCTGATCAGTCTGTCCGCCACGCGTCATTTCCACAAAGATCTTGTCTGGCTTCCCAAAGGCCTTTTCAATATCTTTTACAACAGCAAGAGTTCTGTAAACCGGACGCCGCACTGAATTGGAAACGCGCATTTCATCAAGACGTTCTTTTAAGCTTTTCTTTTTCCCAGTGTAATATTCCTGTGTAAATGCCTCCACAGCTTCTCGAAATGTATATTTATCGGAAAGTATTTCCATTAAATTATCATTGGTTTCCCACATTATCCGCAGAATCGTTGTCATTTCTCCATCCTGCTTATTGCATCCTTTTAATTCTGTTAAAAATGTTCTGGATAATTTTCCAAACTCTTTAATTTTGATTTTAGTGATGTAGCGAACATCATCCTGTGAAAGATCGGGATATTCTTTTCTAAGCCATTTTTTTACACGACTCTTGTCTTCTGCATAAGAAGCCCTCTCTATAATTTTTTCTACATCATTTTCAGATAAAATTTCTCTGCTCAAAAGATTTCGAAATGCAGAATAAGATGACAGACAGGAATGCACTTGCTCATCAATTCCACTTATCAGTTCTGTCGAACCCTTAGCCAGATAATTATTACTTATAAGATATTCTTCAATATCCTTTCGCCGCACTTTCTTTTTCTTTTCAAATAATTCATGATAGATTCCCTGTTTTACTTCAACAGGAACTTTGCGCCCATCAATCTTAAGATTATTAAGTTCATTTAGCACCATAAATTTCTGATAGCATAGAGAATCTTTTGGCAAAACATCTTCCCCTGGCAAATAGGTACATTTATTTGTCATCCTTCTGATAAAAACATTCTCACTGGTATCCTCATCTACCATGTCTTTGAAATTCCACGGTGTAATTTTTCCCTGTTTACGCGAAATCCATGCAAAAGAAGATTCCTCATTCAATGGCCCTACATAATACGGAAGTTTATACCTGAAAATGGATACCACTTTGTCTATCTCACTGACTCCATTCCTGACTTCATTAAGAAATGGTAAATATAAGGATGCATTTTTCAAAATTCGAATCAACTCATATTCATACAGCTGATGCGGTATAACGCGGTTATTGGTGCTCCTTTGTTTGGGTAAAAAGCACTTCAACTCAAGACGTTCGCACATATCTTGATATGTCTGCTGATCTTTTTCTTCTGGATTTATTGATCTCACAAGCTTCTGGATATATCTTGAAAAATCCTCAACGTTTGCTTTCTTTTTGAGCTGACTTGCAGTTTCCTTATCCATATGACCTGTGTAAGCTACATAATTATCCGCTTTCGCCTTTCTGAATACTTCATTATACTTACCGGGCAAATACTTGTGCATGAAATATTTTAAAACCCGCAGATCCTCTTTGTGTTGCTCATACATCTGTACTTTTGCCGCGGAGATCGTTTTAGAATGACCGTTTAATAGATCTGCCAGTACACTCCAGTCATATAGTCCACGTAATGCCATGAGCAGGTCATAATCCTCTCCGATACTGCCTGAAATTTCACCAAACTTGTCTTCATCCATATCCAATGAGATGGAACCCAAATCCAGATATTCTTCTTTGCAAAAAACGTCCTTCAATTTACACTGCCCGCCTGCCAGAAGTCGTATGATACTGTCCTGGCTAAAAGGAAACTCTTCAGTTCCGGATTTTTCCGGCTTCTTTCCGTTCAGAAGGATTTTTAGCAGTTCTTTCGTTTTTGCCGTAACTCCTGATCTTCGTTTTAGAGCTTCTGCCAAAGCACTTACATCTATTTCACCCCATGGTCTTTTGTATCCATTTTCAGTAAAATAATTTATAAAGTTTTGATACACAGAGCTGATATCCATGATTTCATCCAGTTTTTCCACATTAAGATTATTAAGGAAATGTCCTCTGTGAGCAATCAGCCATGCGCATGCCAGATATACCAGGCGCACATCATGAGGAGCTTTATTATCCATCAGTTCACAGATCAAATGGTGGATTGTTGGATTTTCCTTCATGTATTGAACATCCGTATATTCTTTATCATTAAAGAAAACATATTGGTCCTGGACATCCTCTCTCCATCGAAAACTTTCGGACAGCCGGATAAAAAAACGATCATCCACTTTTGAAATTTCTTTAGCAAAAATCTCCTGCAGCCAAACTATCCTTTGCTGTCTTCTGTCCAAGTTCCTTCGTGCCAGACGGTGGTTTCTTCTGTCTTCGTTTGAAGACGCAGCGTCAAAAACAATGCTTCCCCACGCATCGTTTCCATTGAATTTCAAAAGATTATACTGCTCATCTGTCACAGCATATCCAATCGAATTTGTTCCAACATTGAGTCCAAGATAAATCTTTTCGGCCTTTTTTTTCATTGACAAGCTCCCTTTCCTGTAGTAGTATAAGAATGTAAAAGATACACCTATGTTTGAGGGCTGTGCACAAACGCACAGCGAGTTCAAATAAAGGTAATCTCAATCCGCTGGTTCGTCCAGCCGCACAGTGTGTGCAACTTAAGACTTCGGAAGAAGTCTTTTGTTTTGCAAATTTTAAGTTACGCTTAATCACTATGTTTTTCACATCACGTTTTCATGGATAATATGAAGAAAATGATTTAAAACCAGGTAAAAAAAAGACAGGTTTTTCACCTGTCTTTTTTTATGTTGAGTCGCTTGAATGATGGTAACATCCTTACAAAAATTCGTACTTTTTCAAGCTGCTGATTAGTTTGACCTTTCTTAGAAAACGCACAGCTCTCAAACTAAAGCAGTTGCTCAGATTGTACTTTAATTGTTTGACTCCCCCACGAAAACGCACAGCTCTCAAACAACTAATTCAGATCCTGAAAAATGCATCCTGCTTGACAACCCTATGAAATCGCACAGCTCTCAAACTGGTTTCCTGCTAATTATGGGAATTAATGAGCTTGACAACCCCACGAAAACGCACAGCTCTCAAACTGGATACACGAATTGAAACATATCAAGCAGCTTGACACCCCCACGAAAACGCACAGCTCTCAAACCTCAAACGCTCGAAATAATGATTAGCGAATCATTTGTGCAATTTCGCAGGTCGCTTTCAAAAAACAATATGAAGAAATATTTAAAAAATGAAAAATGCTTAATTACACCACACAGTCAGAACTATAAGAGTTGATTTTAAGCATTTTTTTTGTATCATAATCGTTAAAGAGGAGGGGCTTTTTTTGAGTTACTACAACTATTATCAAAACAAAGAAAAAAGAAAAGCGGAAGCTCTGGAGCATTTTCGAAAAATGGAGATCCTTATGAAGGATGAAATAGGGCAGAGTGTTAAAGAAACAAAGGCCTATGGTGGAAATGGATTTCCCATTCCTCATACCGGAAAAAAAAGATCTGACTCAGTAATTCCTAATATTACAGTAGAGCCGTTGGATACTGTCTCTGCTGTATTCCTGCACCAACAAGGTAAAACTGCTGTACTTAACTTTGCAAGCTACCAAAAACCGGGAGGCGGATTTCTGGAGGGTTCTTCTGCCCAGGAAGAATGCCTGTGCCATGCGTCTACGTTGTACAATGTTCTCATACGTCATCCGGAATTCTACACCTGGAACAGCAGACACAAAAACAACTCCCTGTACACAGACCGGGCGCTTTACAGTAAAGACATTATCTTCTTTGAAAACGGAGATACTCTTACTCCTCCGCGGCAATTAAAAGCTGACGTCCTTACCTGTGCGGCACCAAACTACTCCGCGGCATCCAAATACGGTAGCGTATCGGCAGATGAAAATTTAACCGCACTGCTGGAGCGTATCCGTTTTGTGTTAGATGTGGCTGAAGACAACCACGTGGATACATTGATCCTGGGGGCTTTTGGCTGCGGAGTGTTTGGTCAGGATGCTGCTGTTGTGGCCTGCGGATTCAAAAGATGGCTAGAGCAAAGAGATTATCGGTTTAAGGATGTCTGTTTTGCCGTACCCGACACCGGAAAGGATACTAATTACAAGAAATTCAGACTGATGATATCCGGAGAAAATAGATAAGAAATGATCAAAAAAGCTGTCAAACAACAGGATTTTATTTTGGAAGAAGCTGATTTGTTAAAAATAATAGATAAGGCTGTTTCTGTCAATCTCATAGCCTCTTCTGGAGAAGGTGAATGCCAATTATATGAATTAACTGACACTGGCAGGTATTTGAGCCGACAATTATAATGTCGTTAAATTATTATAACTTGTATCAAAAAAAGCAGGCAAAACGCCTGCTTTTTGAAGGAACCAAAAGACGTTACTCGTCTTCTCCAATTCCATATTCTTTGTACATTTTTTTCAAGTGTTCTTTATCCTTGGATATTTTTACCAAATCCTCAGTTCTGTTGTCCGCGATAAGCTTCTGTAACAATTCCTGCATGCGGGATTCGGCAATTTTCTGCCCACGCTTTTCGCCAATTCTTTTACCGCGTTTCTCTCCGCGTTTCTCTCCGCGTTTCTCTCCGCTTTTTTCTCCACGCTTTTCCGCATAATCTACAAGACTTAACATATTTCCAACCTCCTCGCGTTCTTCTTTTGTTATGTCATCTGGCAAATAGGAAAATACGATTTCCTGATTTCCAGAAAAAACTCCTGTAAGAAAATCAATTACGCCTCTCTCACTATTACCTCTTCCAAGTCGGATTATAACAACTTCCAGCAGATCAGCAGCTTCCTGTGTTTTTTCAAGAAAACGCTTACTATTCTTACCCTGTCCGATTCCTTCTGTTTTATAATTAGACATTTTGTAATAAGAGATTGTGTTTTGGAGATACCGAGGAATGTCATCCAAGCATATCCAAATGCTGTAAACTTTTTCCAAATACTTATATCCGACTCCATTTTTACCAACCTTTGGAAGCTGAGCGGAAATCTTTCGCGCCGCATAATAGATAGCTCTGCGTTCCAAAGGATAGGATACGCTGTATTCCTGCTGAATTTCCAAGTCAATATGGAGATTTACCTTGATAGTCTCTTTAAATTGAGGTATCAACGAACGGAACAAAATATCATAAGTTACCGGTGCCTCGCCTATTGTAGTGAGTTGAGCATTCTCTCCGCGGATAGTATCCGCAGCATCCTCAGAAACCAGAGCAGTACCTGTCTGGATTGTATCTCCCTCAATGCAGTCCATAATTTCCCTTATAGTAAGGTCTGCGTATTCAGAAACCGTTCCTTTCAAAACGTTTGCCAGAAAATCCTTTCTATGAAAAAAACTTTTGGCAGACTGGTCATCTCTTTCCTTTCCCTTACAGGCTTCCATCAAGAGCCTTGTCTTTTCTTTTGTACTCATTTTTTCTTCTCCTGTATATATATTCAGAGAATTGGTTTTCTATGTATATAATAACGTAGATTTAAAATTGCGTCAAATGTACAAACAATTATATATTCTCCAACCGTGTTCTCTGTATCATTAACATGAAGAAATCTACAAAGTATGAAAACAAAAAAACAGCACCCAAAGGATGCTGCCACGTTGATTACCGCGAAATAATGATATACTGGTTAATTTCTGGATTAACCATCACACTCTGCTCGCAAACCGGAGCTACCGGCTCGTTGGTCTGCTGCGGAGTGGTTCCGCCCAAAAGACTTAAAATAGCAAGACCGATGTGCTGGAAAATATTTATTCCAGCTTCGATAATCTCTTCTGCCACTTTCTCAGCTACGGCTGCAGCTGCGGCTTCTGCCATTATTTTCTTCAGCTTTTCTATTTTCTTCTGTTTTTTCATAACATTTTTCCCCCTGTGTTTTATTTCAGAACACGAAACCGGTATCTTTATTCTCCGGTCGTGTTTTTGATACGATTAAATTGACAAAAAGAAAACAGAATAAAAAAGTGAATTCGAATTCACTTTTTGAGAGATATTTTCTTGTATTTTTATGGAAGGATTTTTTTGATAATTATTTTTGCCATATTTAACTTGATCCACTAATGCTCAGAGACTACCTCTGCGACCATTATCAAAACATTGCAAATACTGCCGCAACCGCAAGCAATATAAAAACTAAAGCAGTACCTTTTCTTGTGAAATTAATAATAACATCCGGATGATCTGAATCAATTGCAACCCTGACTTTTTCTCCTTTTTGACAAGACCTTACGCCATCTACTTCTTTCTGATATTCTTTTCCCTTATATGAATATTTGTAGATTACATTCCAGCTTATTTCCCCTCTGCTCCCCTTATTCATGCCAACTATATCCTCTACTTCTGCCTCCACGGTTGCTTCTTTCACGCCGCGGTTTTGCATAGACCTGACATTTAGCCCTGCTACTACCATTGCAAAAGCACATAAAACTATTGTAAGTATGAGTTTTTTCATTCTGTCCCCCCCCGTTAGGCTAACAACCAATTTCTGTATCACACAAAAAGCAGAATCCATGATCACGTTATTCAGATGTATTCTCCGCGGACATGCCCGGACAGCGCACCCTTTTTCTGTATGTAATCCATCCACTTCTCTACCTCGTTCTGTACGATAAGAGCTGCCTCATGATTTGGATGGTCATACAAGATTCGCTGATAGTCGTATGGCTGACAAAAGGCTTCATCCAAAACATCAATTCTGATATCGTCACTGTTTTTAGGAATCGTTGCTGAAAAGGATATCTCAAAATCCCGGTAAAGTTTCTTTTTCGGAAAACGTAACATCCGGCAGAAATACCAGTTGTCCTTTACATGATCGGTGAACCCAATTTTCCTCATTTCCGACTCAGGCAGGATATGAGCCTGGATTTTTGCATTGACGCAATTTTTATTTGTTTGTTTCAGCATACAACTCAAACAGTGGATTGTTTTCAGATTTCAGTGTATGCATGTGCAGTCCTCCTTTTTCTTTCTGGATATAGTATGACAAAAAAAAGACCATTCTTTTTTCTCATACGAGAAAAAAAGGCTTCTGTATCTGCATGACTGAAGTCACGAGTGTTAGAAGCCAAATTTTAGTTTCTTCTTGATTTTCCACGCATTGCGTTGTATAATTAAATCAATAAAAAATTTTTCTATGAGGAACTGCTGAAATGACAATTAAAGAAATGAGGTTACTTTTACAGGTTTCCCGGACCGAATTTTCCAGACAGTATCACATTCCTCTCCGGACCCTGGAGGACTGGGAAAGTGGAAAAAGGAATCCGCCAAATTACGTTCTGGAACTGTTGGAACGCGTTGTAAAGGAAGACGCAGAAAGGAGTTAAATATGGCTTGGTATGAGGGAACTTATGCCTGTGGGCATGAGGGACGTGTCAATATCATCGGCCCGCAAAAGGACAGGGGATATAAAAAAGAAAGGGCATTCTCCCGCCTCTGCCCGGACTGCTGGCAGAAAGAGCGTGATGAAAAAATAAAAAAATCAAACGTAGAATCCGCGGAATTATCCAAAGAATACGGATTTCCCGACCTTACCGGTACAGAAAAACAGACCGCCTGGGCAAACACGATCCGGATGGAACTGTATAAGGAGATCAATGATAAGCTTGATCGTATCAGGGAATCCCAAAAGAAGAAATTCAGTTTTCAACGTCCAGATACGTGGGATACGGTCTATGTGCTTCCGGATGAGCTGCCGGATATGGTTGATACCGGGATACAGGAACATACAGAGGCAAAATTCTGGATCGAACACCGCAGTCTCAAGGAGATCCTTACCGTATTTTACGACGAAATGATGGAACGCAAAAAAGAGGAATCAATCCCTGAGGAAGTAAGAAAAGAACTGGCACAGGAAGTGGAATCCCTGACCGTACGTCCGGAAGGCGGCACGAAACCCGGAGTTGTAGAGATAAAATATACAGAGAACTATATCAAACTGTACTATCCCAAAGATGACGATTTCCGTAAAATTGTAAAGGATCACCGTTACTCCTGGGACGGCGTATGGAAAAGAAAGATCAATGAACTCACCGGAGATTTCCCGGATCGAGCAGGCGAAATCGGAAAAGCACTGCTGACAGGCGGGTTCACCGTAAGATTCCCGGATATGGCCGCGAAGGAAAAAGCATTAACCACTTACATCCCGGAATGCGACCGATGGATCAAGAGATTTGAGGACCAGCTTGCCATATGGTGGACTCCATACAATGAAAAAATATACAAGGCCGCCAGATCCCTTCCCGGTGCAAGCTGGGAGTACAATAAACAGGAGATGGTCGTCTCCGCGGAATTCTATAAGGAGATCCAGGCATTTGCCGAAAAATGGGAATTCCGTTTTACCAAAAAGGCAGAAGAAATTATAGAAAAATATAAGGAACAGGAAGCAGGTTATGAAACGGTTTCTGTCCCAGTGACAAAATAATGGCTGCTTCTTGCAGCCTTAAACAAAGGAGAAAATAAAATATGATAAGCTACGAAGTAGGAAAACGTTACGATGCCGCCATCAGAGGAGAAGGTACCCAGTTCGACCTCGCAGATGACGGTGCATTTCTGGCAGTGTATTTTTCCAGACCTGATGAAAAGGAGGTTGCACAGTTTGGAGCAGAGAACCCTTTTGAGTTTCGTTTTGTCACCCTGCAGGGCATCATGATGTGTGTATTCCGTATTGGATCACTGAACTGGATGGATGCCCCATATACTCCGCATTTAAGCCAGAACCTGACGAAGTTTACCCTTCCGAATGAAGGCGAAGGACTGTCTCTTACACTCTCCCTGTTCGACTGCAGTAACGGGGAATTAATGAAACTCAGATATATGTCCATGAGTACCACTTTTACCAAAAAGTTTTTCGCAGAAGCCATGGATTTAAAGATGAAGCCTTTTTCCAAAGCTGAATATTTTTCATCTTTAAATGACATATATGCAAAATATTCCACAAAAGACCTTCTCAAACTCTCCTCCCCGGGGTTTAAGATACACTGATCCGCAGGGCAAAAAAATCTCCGCGGCAGATCCCAGTCATCACCGCGGAAAAGGAGGAAAAACGAACAGTTCCCGCTGTTCATGGAACAAGATATATCCGGGAGAGAAAATCCTGGTACGAAAGAAGGAGTCAGAATATGATAATTCCCGTGCGCAAACCTCAGACCGACAAAGTCGCTCGGGGTCCGGGAACCGGTGAAAGCATGGCCGTCGGAGACTATAAATAAAAGCCCGGAAATCCGGGCTTCTTTTTTGGGGGATCAGAAATTCCAATAGTCAGACTTCTTTTCGTATTTGCGCTTGTGTTCATCGGTACGCTGCTCCTCAATATAACTCTTTACCATATCCATAGAAACAGAACCCGTTGTTGCCACAAAATAGGAAGGGGCCCATAAGGGTGCATCACCATAAAGATATTTTTTTACCGTCCGGTCGTAATCAGGACGGGAATGCACTTCTTTAGAAAGCTGGGTCTTCAGACTGCGTACGATATCTGTCAGGATCACTGTCGGCGGAAGGGATATGAGAAGGTGGATATGGTCTCTGTCTGTCTCTCCTGCGATAAGTTCCCCTCCGTATCCGTCGCACAGCCTTCTGGCGGTTGCCACCATGAAATCCCCGATCTCATCCGTGATCACCGGCTTGCGCCATTTGGTGACAAATACCATATGGTAAGTGAGCAGATATACGGAATGTCTTTTTCTGTTGTAATCCATCATATAAATCCCTCCTATGTAAATGTAAATCGTACTTGTGTTCTGGGTGTGAATATAGTATAATATAAATATAAACAGTAAGTCAAGTGAAAGGAGGGAGCAGAATGAAGGACGCCAAGAAGAAAGGGAGTAAGGACAACAGTATGTCGATCAAGACCTGTTATGTCATAGGGATCCAGTGCCAGCTGGATGCAAAGGAAAACAAGAAAACGAACACCCTGGATGTCTCCGGCAGGCATAAGGTGGATGACAGCCTGATGCGGCAGACCGCTGAGTACTGCCGGGAAGCGATAAAGTTCTGTACTTCTGCGATCCTTTCCGAATGGGATTTCCTCCAGTCGGTACCGAAGAAGCTATGGCGTAGTGCCGTGGATAAACTGATCCATACGACTGCCGGGAATAAAGCCAGGTATCCTGAGTTTGACAAAAAATTCAAGACCATGCCCGGCTATACCAGAAGAATGGTCATTGCGGATGCCCTCGGGATGGTAAGGTCTTATAAAGAGAACCATGCCAAATGGGAGGCATTGAAACCTGCAGAGCGCGGGGCAGAACCAACTCTCGGCATCCCGCCCAGATACGAACTGACCTTTTACGACCAGGAGCGCAGGATGTCGCGGCTGTCCAAGGGACAGATCGGGCTGAAACTCTACGACGGAAAAAAATGGGACTGGTATTATTTCCAGATCAGCGCATCTGACGCCGCATATCTCTCCCGGATCGGAAAAAGCCGGAAGATGCTTTCCCCTACAGTACAAAAGATCAGGGGGAGATATGAAGTGAGGTTCTGCTTTGAGGAGAGAAAGGAACTTGTCCAGAATGACCGTAAACTTGACTATAAGATCCTTGCCGTAGACCTTGGGATCAATGCGGCAGCTTCCTGGTGCGTCATGACGGCAGACGGTACTGTCCATGCAAAAGGTGTGATCCACCTGACATGTGAAGAAGACCGCCTGAATCGTATGATCAACAGGAAGCGTCAGTACCAGCAGGCAGAAAAAAAGAGCAGCTGTGTGTATCGGTGGGTAAAGGAAGCAAACCGTCAGCTTTCCATAGCTACGGCAAAGGCCCTGACATCCATAGCCTCGGAACAGAAAGTGGACTGCATCGTGTTTGAACATCTTGACGGAAAAGGGAAGATCCATGGAGGCAGATACCGGGAAAGGATACATATGTGGAGGAAGAATGATGTACAGGCACGTGTAACGGATATGGCGCACCGCCTCGGCATGAGGATTTCCCGCGTCTGTGCATGGGGCACCTCGAAGCTGGCGTTTGACGGCTCCGGACAGGTGGACAGGCACAGCGTCTACCATTTTGAGCATGGGAAGAAGGTATACAACTACAGCCTGTGCAGATTTCAGAATGGAAAGATCTATAACTGTGATCTTTCTGCTGCCCAGAATATCGGAGCCCGTTTCTTCCTGAGGGAATACGAACGGGCCGGGGCAATGGGGATGTTCCCAGGCACCCCGCAGCGCACACTGAACACGCTTATCATGTTTGTTAAAAACGGCCTGCCTGAAAAGGCGGTCTGACTATAAATGGAACTGTTAACAAAATCCAGTGCCCGGTAAAAAGGACCTGGTGTCACGGGAAAGGCAAAAGATCCTGCCCGTGGCGGCGATGTCCCCGCACCTGTCTGTCGTTGACCGGGATGTGGCCCTTTTTCCTGCGGGAAAAAGGCGCTAAGTTCCGGCTGTATCGTATGACATTGGAATTTCTGACCCTAAAAGTTGGGAAGCCCCGTACGACTTCGGTCGTGCGGTGGAGGCATCACATTATACAAAAACGTTGACATATGCGACCTGAAATCGATCATGGAAAAAGGTATCCTTTCTCTGGATGCATGCGGAAACAACAACTGGGATGATGGTAAACGCGGAGAGAACTCCACGTCAGTTGTTTACTTATTTCAGCCTCTGACAAAAGAAAACTCTTTTCCGGAATATGGGGCCGCATTGCTGGAAATTGATTGTTCCGCAGACAGAAGCGAAATGCCGGATTTCGATGTACACAAAGGAAAATACGAAGAATACATTACAGAGCAGGTACTTCCGTCACAGATCAGACGCATCTTTATCCCAAAAATATTCAAGCCATATATCGAAGCCCCCACAAACCTTGATATATGCTGGTGCCAAATGGAAGCGGATTACTATGGCGATGGCGGGCTGGAAAAATGCAGCAGCGAAATACTGGAACAATTTGTCAGAACTGCGCCTTTCATGTCCGCAAAGGCATTTAATTTTTTCCGCGGAATGAACAAAGACCGTACAATGATCGACCTGTATAACATTATTTACAGCTTTGAGTAGACATCGGCTGCATTGTCAGCGGATTGCGCTTCGGCTGCGGTAACAGACTGAACAGGTATATATACTGTCACGAACAACATCAATATACCTATAAATATAGTTGTTTTCTTAATACTTATTTTCAACTGTCATTTACGTCGATCATACCGCAGATCTATCCTCCTGATTAAAACTAAGCATTATACTTGTATGCTTAATATGCAAAATATTCTATTTTTACATATATTTTTCATATTTCAAACAGAATCATTAACGAGAGGAGAATGACCTATGATAAAAGACTATCCATTTGCCAGCAACGGAAAAAGCTGTATGATAAGTATTTCCGCGGAAGAACGGCCAAGTCTCAAACTTACAATCGAAGCCTCATCACCCATGGATATACTTGATATATACCAGGATGAGTACGGCGTTTTCTTCGCTAAGTATTTTAACAGCTCCGTGGAGAAGATCGAGATTGAAGGAATTGATGCAAGAGAGATCCTGTATGACCTCAAAGACTTAAGACAATCCGCGGAAGCAGAAAGAAAAGCAAAAGAAAGCCTGCACCGCGAAGCTATCATTCAGGGAAAAGAACCACTGGATATCGTATTCCGGTCTGAAGGAGACTGGAAAGGCTATATTGCCCGCGGAGTCAGCGGAAAAGTAATGTATGCATTCAACTGCGCAGACCTGCATCCAAAATACGGGTACATAGTCAGAGAAGGATTTGAGAAAAAAGACATCTCAGAGATAAAAACCTATCACAGAAACCTGATTGAGAATACACAGATCTGATACAAAGGAGGAAACTATTATGGTTACAAGAACATGGAAGGTATATGGGACGGAAGGACATCGACAGAGAGAATCATTTTTTCCGTCCTATCAGTATGATTTCTCTAATGAGCAGAACGGAACCCGTATCATCGAGGTAGACAATTTCGATAAGACGGGAACACATGACTATTCTATTGTCCGCATTACCCGGGACACAGCAAAGCTTTGTGCCGCGGAGCTGAACGGGCAAATCTCTGACGGAATCTTTGAAAACTCCCGCGTTGGACAAATACTGGAAGTTTTACCATGATCAGAAAAAGCACCGAAACCGGTGCTTTCTTTTTGCTAATTTAAGTCACATATCCACAGTCTCAAAAAAATCCTCAAAAAACTTCTTTTTCTCAAAGCAGGGCTGGCACAGTTTGTATGGGTAACCAAATGGCAGGTTCCTTCCGCAGACCATACACTTCCGTCTCTTTAGCTTCTTTTCCCTGATCGTATCTGTCAGCTCTTTTGAGATTTCCTTTTTTCTTTTGCGTATCAGCTTCTTGTCCCAGTTTTGTCTCCCCGGCATTCCAAAGAGTCGGACGAAATTATGGAACATATCATACTTCTGATGCAGAACTTCCAGTGCCTGGATTTTTTTGTTCGTATCGCTCTCGCAGACTGCTTCCCCGAATTCTTCGTCCAGCTGGCACACCGGATCATCAATGTCCACATATCCCCTGTCGATCACCATTTTGGCGCTTTCTTTCCAGAGAGTAAGCAGTTCCGGATTTTCCGTATTCAACGGAATGTACATAAGACGATAGGTCATCTCCTTATCATCCGTCAAACCCTCCAGCCACTGACACAGTCCCAGTTCCTCGGTCAGGTCAGTTTTCAGAAAAAATGATTCCGTCTCAATATGTATCCATCGTTTCATCACTTCCGACAGCTTTCCTTCCACCTCTATGAGCATCCGCGGAAAACCCAGACGGGCAAACAGTATCGCTGACGGAGACCTGGTCATGTTGCTGCGGATAAAACTTTTTCTCTTTGATGAAGTATAGTATCCGCATTCATAGAGTCCTTTTCGTCCTGCACGTCCGGCAATCTGCTGTATCTCTTCCGGCAGCAGGTCCCTCCTGCCATATCCGTCAAATTTTTCCGTTTCCAGAAATACCACTCTCTTTATCGGAAGGTTTAATCCCATTCCGATCGCGTCCGTAGCAACCACGACAGATGTTTCGCCTTTCGCAAAACGGTCTGTTTCGGCCCGTCTCGTCTCATACGGCAGGGCACCGTAGATCATGCTGCAGGAGATTCCTTTTGCCTGAAGCTCCGCAGCGCAGGAGATCACGCTTTTCTTGGAGAATACGATCAGTGCATCCCCTCGCATCACGCTTTCCGGGAAGGAAAAATCTTCTGTGTCTTCGATAAGCGGCGTCATCCTGTCCCTGCGGTCTGTTTCCACGATCTCATCACCACAGTATGCGATCAGTTTCCGGATAATGGATTCCGCATGGGGAGCCATACAAATGTGGATCTCATCCGCACAGAGTCCAAGGATAGCAGCTGTCCATGCACCACCGCGGCTAGGATCACTGATCATCTGAGCCTCGTCAATGACCGCCATATCATAATGACGGGAAAGATCTGCCATCTCTATGGTTTCTGAGATATGTGTGGCTCCGGGCATGATGTCCTCTTCCTCTCCGGTCAGCAGGGAACATGGAAGGAACATATTTGTAGTCTCGTATACCTCCAGCGCCAGGAGCCTTAAAGGAGCCAGATATACTGCCTCCTCTGCATTTTGGAATTTCTGCAGGGCCTCGTAGGTCTTTCCGGAATTTGTCGGACCAATATGCAGGACGAACCTGCGTTTAAGCTGCCTTGTGGCAGGGTATGCATCCCTGATCCGTTCTGGGATCGCAGTCAGCACCGCATTCTTAAGACGCTCCTCTTCCATCCGGGCATGCATTTCTTCCAGGTATTGGTCATACAGGGCTTCGGCTTCCTTCCGATACTTCGGGTTAAAGAACTTCCTGCTTTCTTTTCCCTGCATCATTTCCTTTTTAACCGCTGCATCGAAATCCTTTGTCTTCCGAAAAACTTTCCATGCTTTTTGGCATAAATTTTTGTACTGATATTCCGGAACATGCTGTCTCTTTAATGTATTTTTGTAATTCTTCTTATACCTGTCCGCTACTCTCTGGATGATCACGGACATTTCCGGTTTTCCATTTTCGAGAAATTCCTCAAAACTCATTATGTGCATTCAGGACGCACCTCCTTGTTTTGCAGGATCCTGACCGCCTCTGCCACATCTTTTTCCTGCAGGCCACCTTCGTACCAGCTGGTCTGTATCCAGCGACTGTCAAAACCATAGTCTGACCAGTCATGATCCTCATCGTCTAATATGACAAACCCGTCAGTCTGATGATCCATAAGCCATTTCTCCACCTCCGCAGCCCTGCCTGTCCCATGTTTGCAGTGGATGTCCAGCTGGTCTAAGGAAATGACAGACGGGATCTGCTCAAGGACTTCTTCCGGGATATTGTCCGTAATGTCATAGATCTTTAGATCATGTTCTGCCAAAACGTGCTCAAGTACAACATAGTAATCATCCTTTTTTCCGGACTGTCTGTCATATCCATCCTTCCAGGTGGAGGTAAGGACGATCTGTGCGTCTGTTAACTCCACGATCTTTGCGAGGAACCGGACTCTTTCCGGATCAATGTGCCTGGTCTGCCAGTTGAGGTAATCCGTATGTGTCAAAACACCGTCAATATCAAGAAATATTACTTTCACGACCTTTTCCTCCTCTTTTGGACAGTATAGCATCTATCTGTTTTTCGTTCCAGTTCCTCTGGAAAATAATATCCCCACCAGGAACACAGTATCCTTTCTCATTAGATTCGACACAATGATGCGAAAAATAGAATGTTTCGCACAGGATATGGACATATGTTTTTCCGTTTTTGAACCGGAATCCTTCTACGTATCCTTCTCCGCGGAGAGGAAAGCCTTTTTCCCTCAGAACAAAGGAAGAAAGCAGGACATTATCCACTTCGATGTATTTGGACATGCCAGCTCCATCTCCTGTACAGAAATCTGTCTCATGCCAGGAATCTCCTGTCTCAAAGAAATACGTATACTCCATGCCGGAAGACCATCTGAACCAGTCCACACCACAGAACACAAGCATTCTTCCATTACACAATGCTTTTTCACCTAATTTGCAAGGAATCGGAATGATCATACTTCCTCCTTTCTGTCACACCTGACTACTTTTCACAAATTTTCTACATTTTCTTCACAATCTTACCATTGTTTTCCGCTATATTAATGATCATAAACAAGCAGGATTGCTTTTCATATAGATTTTTTCTCCTTTTGGGCCGGGATTTTCCCGGCTTTTTCTTTTGCAAATTTCCTTGCTCTCGCATCTGTAAGACGATGGTAATTGTTTTTTAGCCGCCACTCAGAGACATCTACCTGCCATCCCTCATACAACTCCATATATCTGCCAAGCATGACAGCTTCTTCCTTTTCCCGTTTCCGGATATACTCCAGTGCTTTATTGAGATACGGGATACTGTTGGCATAGTCTACCGTCATTCCCCCACGTCGCCATCCGCCAATCTTATGATTTTGGATCGCATAGACCAGATATACAGAATTTAAAAATGTCAGATTCAGGTATTCGCCCGGCCGGATCTCCATGTTGGCAAAGGAATCCGCATCCTTCCAGTAATTATCCTTTTTGGCGGAAACGTAGTATTCTTTTTCTGTTTCCGTATGCACAATGCTCTCAAATACCGTGTAATAAGAATGCGCGTGGTCCATCATGATCTGCTCTGCATCTGTATGTACATAGCCATAGGCTTTTGCAGCTGCAAGGATCTGTTCGGGCGGCTTTCCTTTCACATCGATCTTTTCATATAGCTTGTTGTTTTTTACTGTCAGATAAGAAGTTATTTTACCAAGATACTCATTGGTCTTTTTCGTATCGTACCGGAACTGGGTCACCGTTGTATTTCCTTCCCTGATTACCTTTACCGGAACTTCCGTAACGGTCAGGCGGAACTTCTTTTCCGTAATAGTGTAAGTATCAATCGTATCTACCAGGTTAACCGGGACAACTCTCCTGTCGGGGATATGGGCATCGTGGGTACGGTTCCTTTCTCCTCTTCCGCGGTCATTGTTCCACGCATCATACCTTGTACTCCTTCCATTGTTCCAGATATTCCCAAGGCCGGCATCATCGCGCTCGATCTTTATCGTAGTGAGGATCATATCGCCTTTCATAAGAGGTGCATCTGTGCGCTCAACAATATCCGCAAAAGTTCCATACCGGTTGTCTTCCAGCCACCCGTCTGCCATGGAAAAGATCAGGTATGGGGACGGTGTTAATACATTGATCTTCTCCGGAACCTTTAATATCCTGCCATCATTCAATACCCCCTGCATGATGCTGAATACAAAGTAACGGGAAGCAACCTCTTCCCGGGACTGAACTTCTGCTTCTTCCAGGGAATCTTCCCTGGTTTCCGGCTTCAGATATACATTTTCATCTTTGATACGGATCTTCTCCTCATCCGTCCACCCCACGTACAGGTTCTCTCCATTCCGGATAAGGATACCGATCTGTTTCCCATGAAATTTCTTATAGGTATCCAAAACATTCGATACCATATCTGAGGCACCGCATAAGATATTGTTTTTACTGATCCGGATCACAGAGACAGATTTCGGTCCGGGAGCAAACCTTTCCCGGATGTCTTCCCGGTTTTTCAATGCATCCTCGAAGGTCGCAATATCTTTTCCGTCAAAATCATAAACTGCCAGCCATTTTCCCAGTTCTTCATCCAGGAAACGGATCTTTTGGAAAAATACCACTGGGGCTTTTTCTTCTGCTTCCAATCCTTTGACCAGCTGGACAAACTGAACGGTTTCGCCCATCATACACCGGATGCCATAAAGCTCTGTATCCAGGACAAACATCTGGTTGTTTAACTGAACCATCTGCTCTTCCATTTCTTTCTTTTTCTCCCGGATAAGCTGTGTCTTTTCCGCATACTTTGCTTCCAGTTCCTGCTTCAGTTTTTCCAGTTCCGCCTGCTTTTCTTTCTCCAGCTGTTCCAGTTCTTTCTTCTTACCATCAATCTCTTTCTGCTTATTTCGGATACCGGAAGCTACCTCTTTTCTGGAAGCTGAGTTTTTGCTGACCAGAGGATATTTTCCCATTAATTCCGGACATGTATCAAGGTCTGTGTATTCTTTACAGAAAACAGTGCTATCCGGGAGTCCGATCATCAGACTTCCGGACTGAAGAACAGCTATGCCATCAAGAAGGTACAACAGATCCCAGGAAAGGCCCATACTGTCCAGGTAATCCTGGTGCTGTCTGATACTGTCCAGTTTAAACCCGGAAATCTCCCCAAGCGGACATCCGCAACCATCCGCGTCTTTTCCTTCTCCTGTTTTGGTATACATACTCCAGAGAATGTCCTGGATCTCTCTGGGAACAGACCAGCGGACGGACACATACCATCCGGGTTCTTTTTTCATGGAATGCTCTTTTTCTGTTTTTACGAAATTATCAAATTCTTTCCAGATAATATTTGCTGTACCGATCTTTTTCATAAGGCACCACCTTCCATATTTATTCCGCAAAATTGAGACGATGCAGAAGGATTTCACCGAGCGCACTGGCCAGACAGAAGATCAGAGACCTGTCGTTGATCTTTGTGTTATACAGGACCTGGAAAGCATATTCCGGGTTTTCCGGCAGCTCTACGATCCTGGTATCTGTATTAAGACTTTCATCCGGCACACACTGGATCCCGGCCTTTTTCATCGCTTCCATTAAAGTTTCCAGCGATACCGGTACCGTCAGACCAAGAACCTGTCTTGTCACTTCGGCACACTCTGCCATCTCATACCGCATATTCATATACCTTACATATTCATTCATGGACTTCCTCCGCATTTCATCGCCTTTAATATCTTACTTTAATGCAATGATAGCATTTTTCTTTCAGGAAATATACCGATACGAAAAAAGGCAAAACTCCGAAGATACAGGAATTTTGCCATTTCTATCAATTTTTTTCTAACATCTCAAATGCTTTTATATTTGTACTTTTTAACTTCTGCCACGAATACTTACATGACTGACACCTGCATCTCTGTATTTTCTCAATAATCTCCTGTTCCGTGTCATATATGGATGCCACGGACGGACACAAAGCAGATTCTCCAAGCTTGATCTCTCCTGCCGGAGATATGGATGGAGTACAGACTTTTCCTGCACGAAACAGCGTATTGACTATTCCGCGGATGGAATCCACTCCCTGTTTCGCAAGCAGCCTTACATTTACACATTTCGGAGCGATCGTATTCCACCAGGAATCATCGAAATTTTCCAGAGTCCTTCCCTGCGGATACAGACACTTATTCCCGTTTCCCGGAACACCTTCGATGACTGCATCCAGCTTCTTTAACCGATACTTCTGTTTTTCTGAAAGCGGCTGCGGATAAAACCGCGGATCGTCCGTCACCTGGATCATGATCTTTTTCTTTCCGTATTTTTTCTGCATATCCTGCACCGCCTCAAAGATATCCGGAGTATCTGCGAGTTTTCGTCCGTTTGTAATGAACGACAGCGGGAATCTTTTATCCCATTCCTTTTCGATGATTTTAAGCAGTTCCAGGATATGCGGGTTCTCAAACATTTCTCCACCGGAAAAGATCAGGTTCGGCACTTCATTTTTTTTGCAAAAAGCCAAAACATCTTTCAGGATTTCCGGCGTCATATCTGTCCCATTAGGTTTGCAGTCCGACATACAGTGGTTGCATCCCATATTACAGCGATAAGTTAAATCGATTAACATTGTCTCCTCCTCATTTGCATATACAATCCGGTAATGTCATCCAGATATTTACTTGGATCTGACTTAATCATCTGTACAGCTTCCCATGGCAGCGTATTCTTTGATCCAAAGAAAAACAGAGTTCCGGATTCATTGATACACTGGCACATGGTATCCTTCTTTACATACACGCGGCCCACGCTGCAAAAATAAGCATCAAAGTCCCTTTTATAAACATAGATACTGCCCGATTCCAGAAAATGCGGGCTTACAACAAGATTTGATGAATCTGCTGGCATGACATCAATCCTCCTTAGTATTAATCCGCGGAATCCAGTCCTCTTCCACTTTCTTTAATAAACTCTTCGGCACACACTCTTTTAATGCAGAATTTTCCGCCAATGCCATATCGATCAGATAAAAGTCGTTTCCATTCTGCATGATATCCATGCTCCACTGTCCGATTAAGCCTATCTCCGGAAGCATCCTTTTCAGATTTTCCTTAACTTTTCCGATATTTTTTCGATACTGTTCCATCAGTTCTTCTTCCGCAGCAGAGTACGTGATGTAATCATGCACCTTATCCGGTTTGGTGGAATCCGCGGAGTGTCCAAACCGTTTCTTCATCATTTCCGGCTCCCAGTATGGGCTGCATCCAAGAATACGGTCAGAATCAAAATCCACAAAGATACGGTACTCCGGACGGAGCGGCAGGCCAAAATAGATCTCTTTCGCTCCCGGATTCGGCTGGATATATTCCCGCACTACCCATTCTGTCGTAGTGGATACGCCATAGATACATGGCTGGTTCCTGCCGGACAGGTCATAATGCGCCATGCACAATGCCTGGAAATGGATAAACAGCAGGTACTCCCCAAGCTCACGTACTTCCTTTTCCCCCAATACATGGGCATTGCGGAAATCAAACTTGCTGGAATAGGTCCCGGTTTTGATAAAGTACTCTTTCTCCGGATCCAGTCCAAAAGCTTTTTGGCAGAACTCATCCACGATACACAGTGTAGATGGATTCAAAGACATATATTCCATCCTGGTCAGCTGCAGCAAGGGAAGCGGCACTTTCAAAACCTTCGTCTGTGGAATTTTAAAAAAATCCTGTTGTTTGACTGCCTGTACAAGAGGCGGCAGCCAGTATCCCATGCTGTTCCTGTTACGGTCAATGATCTTATAAGTTATTGGATCAAGGTCCTGGATATCAAGGCCCTGACGGAACATACCATAAAGCTGCATTTTCTTTTTCGGATCCTTACAGAGCAGGAAATCCTTATATACACTTAAAAGCATCCCGGATGCAGCTTCTCCGATATCCCGTTTATACAGATATCCGGTAAGCTCCGGGCGGTATCCTTCCGGGACAGACTTTAGATCCTCATTACTGACCGGGACATAGTTTTCCGGAAGGGAATCAAAGGTCTGCACATGGTCATCTGCCCCGTCCCAGACATAGACTGCGGCACTGTCCAAAAGTTCTGCTACGATCCTCTGGACAAGGGCATCAAGGTGTACATTCTCCGCAGCAAAATCAGAAAGAAAACATTTTTCACTGACTGCCTGTTTCGCATTGACTGCAAAAAAGTTGTTACTTACCTTGTTTTTGACATGCTTTGTATAGGATTCCTCAAAGCTGCGGAGGGCTTCCGGATTCGTTTTGATAAATTCCGCAATCTCTTCCTTCGTCATCATTACCTTTTTTGCCTTTTTTCCGAATACATTCTCCAAGTTAAACATATCTCTTCCTCCGTTTTTCTTCATAATATGTCAAAACATCGATCTTTTTTGTTCATGCGGAAATTTCTTCATTTTATCCGAAACTGATCATGAAAGGAGAAAAAAATGTTAAGAACAAGAGAATTCTGCAAGAAAACGGTAACGGAAGAACTTCGCCCCGGAGATGTAGTACAGCACTTTAAGAGAGGAATGACCAACTCCGACGACCATAATGCATACCTCTACAAGATCATCTGTGAGGCAATACACACGGAAACTAAGGAACCCATGGTCGTATATCAGGCATTATATGGCGACTGCGCAACCTATGTCCGTCCAAAAGAAATGTTCCTCGAAAAAGTCGACACCAAAAAATACCCGGATGCCACACAGGAATACCGGTTTGAAAAATATGCGGGAATCCCTCGTCTGAAGTCCGAAAAGGAAGTATCCCGGGAACTCAAACATTCCCCCATCTCGCTTCGGATACTGAATGCCTTACATACCATCGGGATCACCAGATTCTCAGACTTTTCCAACCATACCAGGGATGAGATCCACGCCATCCCGGGGATCGGACCTCGTGCCATGCTGGAATTGGATAAAGAATTAAAAAAACGCGGAATCCACTACAAACAAAACCATACCGTCTGACAACTATCAGACGGTTTTTGTCATATTATGGAAAAACAAGGAGGCCACACATGAGAAGATTAACAATCAAAGGATTTAAAACAGCAGGGTTTCTGTTGAAAGCAGCTGCTTCCGGGATAGAATCCCTGTTAGAAGAAACATATCCCGTACTCAGAGAAGGGGCAAAACGGATCGGATTAAGCCCAAAAGACTTTACTCATATCGAGATCTCAAACAAAGCATTTAACGAGGCGACATCCATCAAAGGCATTTATCCATTCTGCAAGATCACGTATATTGCAGATCACATCGATGGATTCCAGTACCGGATCCGTATCGGCTGGAAGAAAACAGATGAAGATATTGTCCCAGATATTCTTTACATCCAGAAAGTCATGACAGACGGAGAATTTGATCTTGATTATATTCTTTCTTTCACAGAAAATCCCGAGAAAGGATGTTGCTGGGTCAGCGAAGGAAAACGTCCTCGCCGTATTGTAAACAATATCCCTGACGGGTGGATCGGTGTAGAAGAAGACCTGCCGGAACCGGGAAAGCTTAACGAGAACACTCTCGACTACCAGAAATATATGTGCCTAGTCCAGGTGGTGGAAGGAAAATCCGCGGATGCCCGCCCGTTAGCCTTTACAGAAAACCAGCGATGGGTCAACGGGAATGTGGATATGACAGATTACGTTTTAGCCTGGCAGGATATCCCGAAATGCAGGAATGAAAAAGTAGTTTTGCCAATTTAACCCCAAAAAGTGAATTCGAATTCACTTTTTTAAATGGAGACTGAAAAAAGAGCAGGATATTCTGCTCTTTTTTCATAATCTTTGCTCATATTATCTAACAAACATCCAGGACATTCGCCTGAATACTGACAGTTCCCTGCCATTCATTTAAGTCCGGATAATACAACATTTTGAAATCATTGAGCTTACCATCCTGATTCAAGATCCGCTCTTTTTCTTCAATGTCATGAAAACATACCCCGTTCCGGCATACAGCACTGTTAAAGGCGATCTTCAGAACATTTTTGTTTTTTCCAATGATCTGTGCCTGGCTTGCACTGACATTCTGCTGGGCAAATACCGGTTTTTCATTTCCTTTGCCAAAAGGCTCCAGGATATCCAGCTGTCTGATAAACCCTTCTGTCAGATAATCTACCGGCATAACCACATCAATCATGAGTTTTGCCACAAAATCTGCTTCCGTCAATCCGCAGCGCACATTCAGCTGTTTCCGGAACTCTTCCAGGTTTTCTTTTTTTAAGGACAGACCGGCAGCCAACGGATGTCCGCCAAATCCCAGCATCAAGTCTCTGACTTCTGACAGTTTTTCAAACATGGAATAAGCTTCAATGGATCGTCCGGAACCTTTCAAAAAGTCCCCATCCCCATTGGTCAAAACAATTGCAGGCTTGTTATATCTTTCCCTTACTTTTCCGGCAATAATCCCGGCAATACTCTCATGGATCCCCGGAATGTAAACGACCAGTACTTTATCATTCTTCATTTCTGTGTCAACGATACGGAAAGCATCTTCCATTCCGGACTTTGTAAGGTCCTGACGCTCCACGTTCAGCTTACGCATCTCTTCCGCTTTATCCAGAGCCTTTTTATGATCCGTTTCCATCAAAAGGTTAAATGCTTCGTTAGCCGTATCCAGACGTCCTTCTGCATTGATACATGGTCCGATCTTAAACCCGTAGTCATAGGATTTCAGTATCTTATCCTTCAGTCCCAGAACTTCCATCAGTGCCTGCATCCCGACATTGTTGGTTATCTGCATTTTTTTCATACCTGCTTTCACGATCGCCCGGTTGTCTTTCTGGAGATCCATGACGTCACAAACAGTACCCAGTGATGCCATTTCCAAAAAGTCCGAATTCCTGAACTCATCTTCCATTCCGAACCTCTTATACAGGCGTCCCATAAATTTCCATGCAACCACTGCTCCGCAGATTTCCTTAAACACATGGTCTTCCGGACGTTTGGGGTCGATCACAGCATCCGCGGCAGGAAGGATATATCTTCTACCATCCGGCTCCTGGACAAACGGGACTTCCTGGTGATCCGTCACAACCACAGTCATCCCAAATTCTTTGGCCAGACTGACTGCATCCGCGGCAGCAATCCCGTTGTCACAGGTCAGGATGACTTCCACTCCGTCTTCCCTGGCTCTGCGGATGGCGTTCTCATGAAGCCCGTAACCGTCTTTAATACGGTGCGGAATGAACTTGTCACATTTTGCATGAAGCCCGATCAGACCCTTGTAGAGGATGTAGGTACTGGTTACGCCATCCACATCGTAATCGCCTATGATACGGATATGCTTTCCGGCTGCTATAGCATCCTGAATGATGCTGACACCCTTTTCCATATCCGTCAGTTCTGAGCCATCGGATACCTTTGACAGATCTGCTGCAAGAAATTCCCGGATATCTTCTTCCGTTTCCACTCCGCGGTCAGCAAGGATCTTGATGATCGCAGGGTGGATGCCTAATTTATTGGATAACTCACGATCTATTTTTTTATTCTTATAAAACCATTTACTCATATGTCTCACCTCGCTATCAGTTTTCTTATTCTTATTATACAGGATATTTTTTAATAGTGCTGTGGTACGGGGATCCTGCAATGGAAAAAGCAGGACCTGTATCCCAGGCCCTGCTTACTGTACCAGATCTCGATACGTTTTATTTTCTTCTCAGCAGAAAAAACAGATCTCCGTCTAAAGTGCCATGATAGCTTTCCTCGGACAATGCTCCTCCCACTAACATATCCGAATCCAGGTCTTCATCTGGATCTGTTACTTTTCCGGTAAGGTCTTCCGAACCGGTATATCCGTATCCGTCAACCAGCCAGATTGCATCATCTTCTGCGTCACCTGTCTTTTCCACTGCAAAAGTGTAGGTTCCATCACCTTTGGCATCCCAGCATATCACATTGCTGTCAGGAAGATTTTCGGACAATCCTTCCGATAAACAGATATCCTCCCCTTTTTGTACCGCTTCGTCCAGACTGTCATATGCCCTGTATCCGTCGGTCAGTTTTCCATACCCGGTTACAAATTTGCACCCTTTTGGGAGAAGTACCTGGACACTTTCGGAACCCTGGTTTACAACCGCTGTATACTGGACAAAATCATAGTCGTTTCCGCCAATTTCTTCCTGAAAAGTATAGCTGTACAGGGAAACCGGGAATTCATCCGAATCTTGATATCCATCGTTACAAGAGTCCTCGTTATCCAGGGACTCATCATCACCAAAATAAGCACCGATCATGTGATCCAGCTGTTCATCGGAAAGGTCTCCGACATGTTCTTTGATAAACTGTTCTTTTACCCCTCTTTCTGAATGCTCTTTCAAGTAATCCTCCCAGATACTGCTCTTATTGCTGCTTTCTGTTTTAGTCAGTTCAGGCATTCTTCCTGCATACACCATCGCACTTTCCATGCTTCCAGCTAAAGCCCCGGCCAGAACGACCATCATTATTTTTTTCTTCATAAAAAATCTCCTTTCTACTTTTTCTGTAATATGCAGAAACCTAATTTTTTCTACTTTCCAGTTCTGCTACCATCTGCAGCCATTCCTTTTCTCCATTTTCCGGATCTTCAATCAAAGAACAGGCAGGCATCTCATACCCCGAAAGATCTGTGTCCACTGAAGCATTTCCTGCCAGCTCAAACATCCGGATTTTCTCCTCATCCGACAGAGCAAGTATCTCTGCAAGCAGGGCAAGTCTATCTTTTATCCTGCATCTGTTCTTTTCCACATCGCACAGATATGTCACAGGCACATCCAGCATGCCTGCCAGTTTCCGCATCGTGATCTTTTTTTCTACTCTTTTCTGATGAATGAAACTTCCAAGATCGCCACACACTGCTTTTACCTCCTTGCCTGGCACAATCATACTTCATAGAAAAACAACCTGCTTTTGATACGAAAAAACAGTCATGGAATACATACCTGTTTTTATCAAAACATCGATGATTGACCGACGGATAACCTTACTGGCTGACCGCGGTTTTACGCATTATTCGATATTTTCCGCTGTCCAGAAATCAATTCTCTGTTTTTTTTCCAAGAACAGCTTTCGAGATGATCCATATAGCCACGGAAAGCATCATACAGAGATCACAAAAGGTTGCAGCATTGAACTTGATTAAACCATAGGCTTTCATGACAAGGCATACCACATCGAATACCAGAAGCAGGACCAGGAATCCTAACAGAAATGAATCAACGAATTTTCCAAGTTTTTCATATTTCACCGTTATTTTAAAAATATCAAAAAACATATTGCTGATGGAAAATTGTAAAAGTACCACAGCTATAGAAAATATCATCATTTCTCTGCAATACTCCATCGGTATAAGACAGAGGGCACAGAACCCTGCAGCTGCCAGAATAAAACACGAAATGATACCGCTGGCTTTAACCAGATCCTTCTTTGATGCGTAATTTTCATTCATGATTTTTCTACCTCCGTTTTTTTCTTAATAATATGCCAAAACACACCTCTCCTTTTATCACACGAAAAAAACGCATATTTTCCATGAACCAACTACGAAAGGAGAAAAAAATGAACATCAATCTACCAAAGTACAACCAGACGGTATATGCAGAACTTCTGCAGGCTATGGTCTGGAACAACAAATGCGCCTTATGCGCTGCAACAGGAACCGGCAAGAGCTACATTGCCGCAAAATTTGTCCAGGAGGCAGTAATAGAGCAGGATACACTCATTCTGGTCCCATTCCGATGAACAGCTGGATCACAAATCGAAGCATGCATACCTGGACAGAAGAAGAGATCTCCATCCTTAAAGCGAACGCAGACCTTACGTCAGAGGAAATCCGCAGCAGATTTTTCCCGGATCTGACCATAAGCAATATCAATTCTGCCAGACGTAAGTATGACTGCCGCAAGGACAGAAACTGGAAACCGGAAAAGATCGAACGCTTTTGTGCACTGTACAGCAAAGGCGGATGGAACGCCGTAAAGAAAGATCCTGAGTTTTCTGATATGAGCAAAAAGGCCATCAACGGTGCTGCCCATCGATACAATGTCCACTCCGCAGCATCACACCCCACAACCTGGACCGAAGAGGAAAAGGACATCTGCAGGGAATGGCTTGCGATACCGGAAAAAGAGAGGCCTCCGCGGAGAGAATTAGCCAAAAGGATCCCGGCTCACTCAGAAAACGGGATCAAGGATATGTGCCGCAGACTTAAGACAGATTGATAGCAGGAGATACTTCTCTCCTGCCGAAAAAAAAACCGCCCAAACGGACGGCTTATTTGTTGTACTTCCAGATCTTTTTGATCTCTTCTTTTCTAAGCTCCCAGAAAGTTGCCTGCACATGAGGAGCCTGATCGATCTCGAATACCCTGTACCAGGACTCTTTCTTGAATTTTTCCTTTCCTTCCATATTCGGATTATAGTACCAGTCCAGTTCTTCGTCATTTCTACACCATGCCGTATCGTTAAGCTGTGCGACCGTCCAGATCTCTTCGTCAGAGAGAACGACCTGGGAATCTTCTTTCTCCAGTTCGATCAGTACCATCTCATTTGCGGCACCCCGAAATTCCACCCATCGCAGGTCAGGACGGGCCTGTCTTGTGCGGAGCCTGTACCACGCCCATACCGGATATTTAATGCCTTCCGGAGGCGGTCCGATCTTTTCTGTCATATACCTGGACATCCAGTCATATGCATTGGCAAACTGCCGGCCGGAATCGTCCCAGGTAAGTACTTCGCTCTTATCCGGATCGCACTGGTAGATTCCTGTTTTCTCAATTGTTTCTTTGTATACTCTTGCAGGCATTGTCGTCCACAGCCTCATTCTTCCACCTCCAAACGAATTATGTATTTTCTATTATACACGAAACCCATGTTCAGAAATATTTCTATACAAAAATCCCTGCCAGGCCGGTACATTCTGTCTCATACCGGCTGACAGGGAAAATCCTATTTCACTTTGACTTTTTTAACCTTGCTCCAACCAGAGTAATATCTCTTTCCGTTAACTGTTTTGTATGTACGGATACGGATATAATAGTTTTTATTGCTGCGGAGATTTTTAAATGTGATCTCCGTTGCTTTTTTGCCAGCTGTCGTTGTCTTTGGCTTTTTCATATTTTTCTTCAGACTGTACTGCACCTGATATCCGCTTACGGACTTTGACGGCTTCCAGGATACGACAAGCGTCTTCTTTCTTCTTGATTTCGTTTTGAGACTTGTAGTATTCTTTGGCTTTTTCACAGGAGCCTGTGTAGGTTCCGGGGTCTTTGTAGGTCCTATCGGGTTCGGCGTATCCGTAGGCTTCGGTGTATCTGTCGGCTTCGGTGTTGCTGTCGGTTTCGGTGTCGCCGTTGGTTTCGGTGTTGCTGTCGGTTTCGGTGTCGCCGTTGGCTTTGGTGTTGCCGTCGGTTTTGGTGTTGTTCTTATAATTGTTATCCCTGGATTAAAACTGGAATCTGCAACGCTTTTTACAGTGGACGGAAGAGTCACACTTTTAAGAGAGTCTGCATCTATGAAAGCATATTTTCCGATAGTCTCTACACCTTCCGGAATAGTTACAGATTCAAGGGATTTACACATGGCAAAACACCACTCTGGAATTGTAGTAATACCTTTTTCAATCACGACTGTTTTTAACTTATAGTTATGAGAAAAAGAATCGCTTTCAATTTCTTTTACCGTACCTGGTATTACTATCCTTGTAATTTGGCTTTCACTAATAGCCTTTGTATCAATCTTAGTTACATAGTCCGGAATTTCATATTCTCCAATACGACCTGACGGATATGTTACGAGCTCATAACCACTATTCCCTTTTTTGTAAAGAATCCCATCTATTGTTTGATAAACTCCAGTATTATCTGTCATTTTTATTTTTTCCAATTTTGGCATTTTAATTAAAGCAAAACTAGCAATTGCTTTTATGGTAGATGGAAGAATCAATTCTTTAAGAGAAACTCCGTAAAAAGCATCTGCATAGATTTCTTCCAAAGAACTACCCGCTGTAAACTCAGTAAGTCTTGAATCATTAGCAAATGCATCACATCCTATTATTTTTACGGAATTTCCAAGAGTTACCCTGTTTAAATTTTTAAAGTCAGCAAACGCTGCAAATCCAACACTGGTCACTCCATCTTTCACATTTATCTCTTTGATTTCCCTTGAAAAATCTTCCCATGGATTCGGATGTTCTATTGTTACTTTTCCAGTTTCGCTGTCATAAATCTTAGTAAAGTCATACATTTCTCCACTGCCAGATATTGTCAGAACGCCATTTCCAAAATCCCAATCCAAATACTCTCCGCATGTCCCTTTCTTTTCTGTTGATGGTTTCGGGGTTGAGGTAGGCTTTGGCGTCGCCGTCGGTTTCGGCGTTGCCGTTGGTTTTGGCGTTGCAGTGGGCTTCGGCGTGGACGTAGGTTTCGGAGCTGCAGTAGGCTGTACAGCCTTGACTGTAACATCCTTCTGCGCCGAGATATCTCCAATCTTCAGCGTGATCGTTGTATTACCCGCCTTTTTTGCAGTCAGTTTACCATTCTGGTCTACAGAAACAATGCTGTCATCCGCAGAAAGCCACTGGACACTGTCAACTGGATAACATGTTGATTTACCTTTTTTATATATTAATTTAAACGTCGCATTTGCCGTTTTTCCCTCTTCCAAAGAAGTGTCCGAAAGTACGATCTCCGCAGAGATCTGTGTCTTGTCCACATCTATGGTCTGAACCGTTGTACCGGAAACGCTGCTCATGGATTCATCTTTATTTCCCATTTCCCCATCCATACAGAACTCCGCGGATGTGGTGTTCCTTCCAGTTTCATCATTAAGGAAGGAAGAGACTGCGATATATTGATACTCCGGAGTGATCAAAGACTCGTAATGGCCTGTTACCCTGCCAGTCTGATTAATCCAGTCATTTTTTTCCCCATACCATTGGTTGATCCCATAGAGCATGTCATTTGCACTGTTCCAAGCCAGATTTTCTGCATATGACGTAGTTCCACCCGGTGCATAGATACTATACGGCCACATATTACAAGGACGAATATGTTCTCTGCGGACAGATGCCTCCGCAGAACGTATCCTTGCAATATACTCCAGATCGGATGACCACTTTAAGGGCACATAATCAGCCATGGTAAGTTTCTTAGATGGATCCCGCGGATCCTGCACTCCTTCTTCATATGCCTCCCTGCGGATCTGATTGATCCGGTCAAGGACTGCCTGGGAAGCTGTCAGATAAGAGCCTTTGATCCCAACTTTCACTTTTTCCGTTGTAGCAGCAGGATGCACTGTCTCATCTTCGGTTTCAGGCACCTCCTCTGATCCGTCTGAGAATAATTCATCCTCCTGAACTTCATCTGTAAAGTCCGGTACTTCCACAGCAGAATCTCCTATGTCCACGGCACCAACATAGGCACAGTTAGAAACCACAAGCGTGATCCCTAACAATACAGATATCAGCTTTTTCTTCATCGTGCTTTCCTTCTTTCTTTTGTGTTTTCAGATATTACCATTGTAGCACTTGAAAATATCATTTTCCACAATTTCCTCCCAGAAAAATATTTTTTGTAATACATTTTTTTTCAGAATCACTCCTCTTTTTATTGCAGTATTTTGAGGGGTGTTTCCGCGGAGACATCTTCCTCATGTATCTATTGTAGCCGGATATCAGGCGTAGTCTGATCTGGTACGAAAGATCGGCATTTTACAGAAAATATTCTGGTCTGAAAACCTGTTAAAAAATTGGGATTACCGGTTAGTCCTGCTGCGGAATTTTCATTTCTGCTCCATATAAATCATTTTATTTTTGCAACGAAATACGAAAGGAGACAAGAAAATATGGTTGCAAACAAAACACCTGCATCTTATAATAAGGATAAGAAAATACCAACTTCATTATCCAGAAACATTGATGCTGCGGAGGCGAAGATCCAGTACGACGAATATGCCAAAAAGATACTGGGAGACAAGCAGATACTGTCAAGAATCTTCCGGAAAGTGGTTAAGGAAACGAAAGGTTTATCTTTAGCCGAAATCGAGGATTGCATTGAGAAGGCTAAGATCAACTGCGTCAGTATTTATCCGGGATTATCGAATAAAGATCAGGTACAGGGAATCGGTACCGAATCCGCAATCGGAAAAGAAGGAAAGATTAATTTTGATGTGAGAACTTTTATCACAGTTCCGATAAAAGGAAAATTGGTGAAAATCATCATTAATCTTGAAGGCCAGAAAAAATTCCATCCTGGATACAGGATCGAAACCAGGGCCATCTTCTATAATGCCAGACAGCTTTCCATGCAGTTAGACACGGAATTCTTTATTCCCGATTACGATAATATCTGCAAGGTGTATACCATCTGGATCTGTTTCGACAGTACAAAGAAGGAAGCAAATGCTATCGCCGAGTATAGCATCCACAAGACAGATATCATTCCTGGAATCAAGGATAATCCTGCAGCATACGATAAGATGTCCGTAGTAATTATTACCCTGAATGAAAAGGTCCCATCGGACGACATACTTGTCAGTATGTTAAACATGCTTTTCAGTCAGACAAAGATGACAAGCGAAGAAAAGAAGGAAAACTTAAGCGAAAATTACGGTCTCGATATGGATCGTGACTTGGGAAAGGAGATTGAGGATATGTGCAATTTTTCTGATCTAATTGAGGAAAGAGCTATCGAGCAGGGCATCGAGCGCGGCATTGAACAGGGAAGACGGCTAGAGCTTGATTACGGTATCAAAACTGTGATAGAAGCATATAAGGAACTAGGTTCTTCTTATGACAAAGCGAAATCCTTCATCGTAGAAAAATACCAGCTCTCGACTTCCGAAGCCGAAGCTAAGATGCAGGAATACTGGGAAAACTAATCGAAGAGAGACCCCCCCCCTCTCTTTGCAACCCAAAAGAGCAGGCTGTCCTGCTCTTTTTCATTTTCCTTGAAAAAAAGTGAATTCGAATTCACTTTTTCAACTCTCCAGAAAACCAAGCAGCTCCGCGGCAGTAGTCGTCTGTGCGACTTTTGTCATGTACTTTGCATAGGTTCCAATGATCGAGTCCCCGGTATTCCAGTCTGACATTTCCTCAGTGTTTAACCAGAACGCCTTTTTTGCCTTTCTTGCGATCGCTTTTACATACTCTTCCCCTGACCGGTTCTTGTTGTTCCTGGCATCCCCGATGATATAGACGTAGGAATCCCCTGTTACTTTACTCATATTGCTGTTGTAGAATGTCCGGAAAGGAAGTTCGTAATTGGAATAGGCCCCGGAACGCGGGATCGCCTTTAATACCTCGCTGACAGCCGCTGCTGCATCATCCATCTCCATGAATTCTGAAATGTCATAGAGTTTGTTGGTAAATGCATATGTAGAACATCCACCCGGAAAAACCTCCTTCATGGCATGCATGAACACCAGCATCAGCTCGGATGCTTCCTTACAGGATCCGGATACATCCAGGATCAGGATCAGATTGGATTTCTGCCGTATCGGTTTCTGGTGGATCAGACACAACGGGATACCACCTGTCTGGCAGCTCTTTTTCACAGTTGCCGGAATATCGATCTTTGACGCCCTGTTTGTCCGTATCTTCCGATTTAACTTTGTACGGAATTTTCTGGCGTTCTCCCGGATGTAATCATAGATCAGCAGCTTTTCCTCCGCGGACATTTTGGAGAACTTCTTATCCAGACAGACATCGCCCTGATATCTGGAATGTACTGCATTTTTCAGCCTGAGTGTCTCCTTGCGGCTTTCAACTGGCTTGTCCTTAAAAATCTCTTTCTGCTGCTTTGCGATCTGCTTTAGCTTTTTCTTAAACTCCCGCTCCTGCCGCTTCAGGTCATCCGCACTGCGGCATAATTCCCAGTCATTTTTCTCAATCCTCTCATCCACAGAAGTTTCTTTGTCTTTGATTGCCTTAAGCTGACGTCCAATCTCCCGGATCTCCTTAAGCAGCTCTGCACTGTTGGATTTCGTACAGGCCCTTAAAGATGCTTCCTTAATCTCCTTTGCCAGCTTCTCCTGCTCCGGTCTTTCCCCGCTTCTGACACAGGCAACAAACCCTGACAAACTTTCCAGGCCTTTCAGACAGGCTTTCAGGTTACGTACCTTTTCCTGCTTTTTGGCTGTTTTTTCTGCCTTTGCGATTTCCTTTTTGTTCTGCTCCTCAAGGACTTTTCGTTTCTCTGCCTGAAGCTTTTCTTTCTTATCATTCAGCTGCCGGATCTTTTCCTGTATGCGGGCTACCTCCTCCTCATGCTCTTTAGTCGCCTTTTCGGAATCCTCTCTCGCCTTATCTGCTGCTTCCCTGGCAGCAGTCCTCTCTTTCTCTTTTTGGAAAAAGAAGGATACAAATTCCCCGTACAGGGGATCAAACTCTTCTGACTGGTCTGAGCTGTGGACGATCATGGCATAGAGCAGTCTTTTGATGTCCACTTCTCCCATCCTGCCAAGAACAGAGTAGATCTCTGACGGGTCGCAGATGTATCCCTTGTTGGAAAAGAATCGGCAGGCTTCAAAGATAAATTCGTAGAGATAGGAATCCTGTATGTTGTCTGCAGGCTTTGCCCATAACTCCCTGTAGCATGCCAGATCTTCCATATTTCTCCCTCCTAGTAAGCAATGTCATTTACATAGTTTCTGACGGTCGCAGAAACTGCTTCCATGTCCCTCCGGTCTTTTACCAGCAGCCCAAGGGAATTCTGCACACCCTCCCTGCTGCCATCCTTTTCGATATAGGAAGCCCAGTCTACGATCTCGGATACGGACACCGGATGCTTCAGATCCATTTCCTGGAATGCGACCATACAGGATGCGATCCCTGACGCCACCCTCTCATCCACACTGGTCCTGTACTTAAGGACCTCGATGATCTCTGCCCTGGTCTTTTTCTTGATATACAGATATGAGCAGCGGCGTTTCATTGCCCCGGACAGTTCCCTGTATGCATTGGAAGTAAGAATCACGACAGGTTTCTGGTCTTCCGGACAGGATACGGTGCCAAACTGCGGAATATCAATGGAATAATCCTCAAGGTACTCATACAGCATATATTCTGTTTCCTCGGATGCCTTGTCGATCTCATCGATCAGAAGAAGCTTTCTGCCGCTTCCATCAATGGTCTGAAGGACCGGACGGGGGATCAAGAACTCTTTCCCATAGAAATCCACATCCCCTGCCACATGTTTGATCGCATCATTGATCCCCAGGTCTTTAATCTCCTCATTGAGCTTTGGCTTTACGGCTTCCAGGGTAAGGAGCTGTCTCTGGTAATCGTAGTCATACAGGACCTCATCTTTGGTAAGGCCGTCATACATCTGCAGTCTCAGCATCGGAAGCCCCATAACCTCTGCCAGTGCCTTTGCCAGGGAAGTTTTACCAACTCCAGGTGCCCCTTCCACCAGCAGCGGCTTATTAAGTGCAAGCATGCCAAATACGGCATAGCAGATATCATCCGTCGGGATATACCCTGTTTCCTTTAATTTATCTCTGATCTCATTTATTGTCATCTTTCTTCTCCTCAAATAATCCTGTTACATATTTCCAGTATTTTTTCTGTATCCCGGTCTCCATGCTGTACATGGTGAACGCAAAATCTTTCCAGTGCTCCGGCTTTCCTTTGAGGAACTGCCTTACCAGGTCCGGATAGATAGAAAGAACCCGTTTCTGCTCCAGCAGCTTCATCTGCTCCTGGTCTTCTTTTTTTGTCAGCTTACGCTCTTTTCCGGCACTTATTACTTTCTTCATATAAGAAACCCAGTCCGTATCCAGGAACTTCGCATACTCTTTTTTCTCCTCGATATGTATTTCGGAGATCAGCTTTCCTTCCGGACAAGGTTTTACAATGTAAAACTCTCCATAAGTCCCGTCAATTCCTTTTTCGGAGATCAGCTTCTCACGTTTCATCTGGCTGTATACCCGCTCCACTTCCTCGTTCGTAAGCAGCCCGTATTTTCCACTGTTCTCTACACCCTTGATGGTCGCCTGAAATGTCTGCTTCATGCCACGCAGGTTCTTAACGATCGCCGACTCCGTAATATAATCATTCAGGCAGACCAGATCATAGATATCGGAGGCAAGCAGATTTCCAAAGGATTTCAACGATTTCGCACGTTTGACCTTCTGTCGTTCCTGCTCTTCCTCTTCTTCCTCAAATTCTTTCGCCTTTTCCTTATACCATCTCCGCAGACTAGCTGGTGAAAACTCTTCCGGGGAAAATACCTGTTCCGCATACCTCTTTCCCACAAGGGCACGTACCCGGACATCCAGGTTTTCCGTTACCCGATATTGCGGACAGCCGATCTTATCTGCAATCTTTAAACAGGACTTAATGACTGTCCGGTACTCCTTCTCAAATCCGGCAAGTTTTTTCAGCCTTGAGAGTACCGCGTTTGGCATGGAAATACTATTTTCTTTAATGCTGTACAAAAACTCCTGGCCAAATACCTTGTATTTTAAGACATCTCCCCTCTTTATCTGAACTTCCGATACCTGGATCCGATCCTGGCATTCTTTGGCGTGATTATGTTTTAAGAAATCCATGTATTCAAAGAAATCAGCCTCGTCCACAACCTTAAGGAACTCCTGGCACACCGACAGATCTTTAAGCTTTTTTAAAAACAAATACGTTTGTCTCTGCAGAAACTGATGTCCTTCATCCACCAGACACACAGATCTCTTTTTTGAGGACATCAGGTATTTTACTTTTTTACAGACCTCTTCCCTGCTCAAAGGGTTGACACTGGTAGTCATGCTCCCACTGATATATGCAAGCTTTAAGCCTTTCATTGTACGGATATCTTTTTGAATTGCAATCGTTACCTGGATTTCATTTTCATAATATTCCCAAAACTCCATGTCCTTATAAGACCATCCATCCGGCTTGAAAGGAGCCTTCATATCGGTCATGACCGCATCCAAGTTTTGAGGAAACTCTGTTCTTACTCTTTCCTTCCATTCCTCCCGCTTCTGTTGCTGTCTTTGTTTTTCTGCCTTTCTTGCCGTCTTTCTCTCTTTTCTGAGGCGGGCTGCGTCTTCTTCTTTCTTCCTGATATATTCCTCATAATCTTTAAAACAGGCACTGCTCCTGTCTGCACTTATGACTATCACATCCTCCGTACGGTAATCGCTGTCCAGGATCAATTCCAGATGTTTCTTTTCAATACGGAATACATAGCTGCCACCCTCTACAAACAGATGGCCTTTTTTCGTTTTTCTTGCCTTACATCCCGAAAAATCCAGACTGTACTTTGAGCAGATATAGTCCAATAAACTGCGTTCTTTTTCTGTTAATTCTTTTTTCATCAGCATCGCTTCCTTTCGTGTTCTGGTTACAGCTTACCATCCGCGGAGAAAACCCACTTCCCACACGATAAAACGGATCTATCGGACAAAAAAGTTTTTTGTCATATTGTATTGTTTTTCTCCGGCTTTTCATCAAACAATCCAAGGACGTACTTCCAGTACTTCTTCTGGATCCCTGATTCTGCTTTGTACATGGTAAACGCAAAGTCTCTCCAGTAGTCCGGTTTATTTTTGAGAAACTGTCTTGCCAGATCCGGATAGATACAAAGAACCCGCTTTTGCTCCAGCAACCTCATCTGTTCTGTTCTTCCAGCTCTTAACTCTTTTCCATTTTCCACCGCTTTCTTCATATAAGAAACCCAATCAATATCCCGAAACGTGGATATATTTTTTCCCTCTTCCAAAACTACTTCCGAAAGCAGTTCTCCTTCCGGACAAGGCTTTATGAGGTAAAAGAAAGACCTGTCATACGATCTCCAATTGAGCAAATGCTCACGCATCATCAGATCACATATCTGCTCTACCTCATCGTTGGTAAGCAGCCCATATCTTCCGCTGTGTTCCACATCTTTGATCGTTAACGTCTGTTTCATGCCACGCAGATTTCTAACAATTGCTTCTTTCGTAATAAAACTATTCTGGCAGACCAGATCATAAATATCTCCAGCCAGCAGATTTCCATACGACTGCAGGGATTTTGCATATTCGATCTTTTTATGTTTCAATTCTGCCTCTCTTTCCTTATACCACTTCTGCAGTCCCGCCGCGGAAAACTGGAAAAATGTCTGTTTTATATACTTCTTCCCCATAAGTGTACGGACACGGATTCCAAAATCTCCTTCGACTTTAACAACCTGACAGTTTGTATCTTTGATTTTTTCCGCTGCTTTTAGGAATTGCTTTAAGGAAGATCGGTTTGTTTTCTCAAAACCGACAAGTTCCTTTAATTCCAAAAGTTCCTCATCTGGAAGAAAAACAGCATTTTCTTTAATATTATAAAAAAAATCCTGCTCAAATATCTTATATCTTAAGATATCTTCTCTCGCTAACTGAACAAATGATATCTGAAGCTTGTCCTGACATTCTTTAGCATGATTGTGTTTTAAAAAATCCATATATTCTAAGAAACTGGGCTTATCTACAATCTTAAGGAACTCCCTGCTGACTGACATGCTTTTTAGTTTTTTTAAGAACAAATACGTCTTTCTCTTAAGGATCTGACGTCCCTCAGAAGTCAGACAGATCCCGTTCTTCTCCGAAGACATTATATTTCTTATTTTTTCCAGAATATCCACTTTGTCTGAAATGAAAATGTTGTCCATATTACTTCCGCAGAAAGATGCCAGTTTTCTGTTTTTCTCATAAATATCCAGGCTGATCGTAATCATGATCCGCAGTCCTGTACCACAGAATACGCGGCTCCTTATTTCATAGGAACAATCAACAAATTTAATTGTTTTATCAGCTTCCAGATCAGATACAACTGCTTCCAGGTTTTTCGGAAAATCTCCCCTTTCTTCTGCTTCCTTTTCTATCTGTTTTCTCTGCTGTTTAATCCTTCTGGCTTCCTTTGCAGCTTCTTTCTCAGCCCTGCGAAGATCTTCTTCCTCCTGCTTTTTTTGGATATATTCCTGATAGTATCTGTAATAAGCGGTATTTTTACTTTCACTTAAAACAATGATGTCTTCCGTTTTATAATCTCTTTCCAGAATTGCGGCCATATGGACCTTATCGATATAGAAGACGAGATTTCCATGATCTTCTACGAGCAGGTTCTTTTTTTTCGACATCCTCGCCCGGCATCCGGAAAAATCCAGTCCGTTCTGAGAACTGATGAATTCTAATAGCCTCATTTTTGTCTTAGATACACTTGCCATTTACATCAATCCCTTCGTGCTTTGATTACAGGTTATCAGTCGTTGACGCAAATTAGTTCTGACACGAAAAAATGCGCCTTCCGAACAGAAATGAAAAAATATTTTTTGTCATATTATTTTTTCTGTATTCAGCTTTACATATGGCTGCGGATTTTTCATCCCTGCTCCTAATTAATCATTCTACTGTCAGAATGAAAAATGAAAGGAGAAGAACATGTCCAAAACAATGACACAACAGAGCTATGATAAAATTTTGGAGGCAGCGAAAATTCTTTGCGAATACTGCGAAAATAATGCCTGCGAAAACTGCCAGGTGACAAAACTGACAGATGACGCTTATCTTGATGCCATAGAAGAAGGCATTATTGAAGACGCATAAGCACAGATTAGTTCCGCAGGGCAGGTTATCCTGCTCTTTTTTTGTCATATTTCTAATTTTCAGTTTTTCGCATATTATCCCAAAAAAGGAGGCACTATATGGGATACGGTATCGAACTCAAAAACAGGATAACAGGAGAAACAGCCAAAATGAGGCATCCGAGGCTTGTACGGTTCTACTCCCGCGGAGTCTATTCCAATCCCGAAGACGGAAAGAACCAAAGATGTATATTATAAGAACGGAAAAGAGATTTCAGAAAGACATCTGATTGAAGCCATCATGAACAATGACTATGATGAAAAAAAGAGATCAAATATATGGTAAACGAAAGAGATATGTCAAATCACTGGAAAGCGACTGCTGCCAATGCGATCAAACCGCTTCAGAATATGATCGTCATGGCAACGGACAACCTGATGAAAAAAAGTGTTGTCTGGTCCGAGGGACTGAAAAAAGAAGAGCGTAATGCTCTTCTTTTCTAATTGTAGTACAATAATTTGAATTCGAATTCACTTTTTTCCCGATGGAAACCGGTAAGGATATCTCTCTCGGCTTCTCTTATCCCTGCCATATGATGCATTGCCAGCCCGATGCAAAAGATCGTCATCCAGGATCACTTCTGCATCGTACATCCCCTGGTATTTCGCAATATTCTGTTCTGGAAAATGGGCAATCACTACGATCTTGCCCAGATCATGTAGCGTCCGTATCACCTGTACATAATCCGTATCCCCACTTACCAGGATTGCTATGTCATAGGCATTCTGAAAACCTTTTGCAATCATGTGTGTGGCAATATTAATATCCGTCTCCTTTTCTTCTGTCGTGTAAGTAGAAGGATCGTTAATATCAAACTCAACCCCATAAATACGGTGTATATCCTGCCGTCCTTCGATCACTTCCAGATACGGAATCTTTTTCATTCCTGTAAGCCAGTTGTAGTATCTCTGATAAGGCTCCAGCAGCATCAGCTCGTCACAGGGCTTATATGCAAACAAATATGTTTTGATCACTTCCGAATCCAACGGGATCTGACGGTTTATCAGCCTTCCTAATTTTTGATAATCGACAAAAGGAGGTTTTCTCCCCCTGTTCTTCCACTTCCAAGAAATAAAGAAATTCTGATAATCAATAAAGACCATTACTTTGTGCATCTTTGCCATCCTTCTCTTTTTTCATCAGCATAGAAAGGTAAGATGTTCTCGTTGTATCCTTCATGGAATACCCCAAAGCTTCCAAGACATCTTCTATCTGCTTCAATGCTTCTGTTCTTTTTTCTTCCGTATCTGTCAAAATCTCCAGCTCCAGGTAGTCTCCCAGACCTTTTACGTTATCCAGACATGCAGTCATATTATCTTTGTTGAGATACAGCCGTTTTTTCTCTACCGGAGATACCGGACAAAAACCGATATGTTCCAGTATTTTTCTGACCGTTTCTCCGTCCCCGACTTCTGTCTCCAGTTCCTGTCTGGTCATGGATACCTGATCCAGTTTTGCACCTTTGTAGGTGATCACACTTGTCTCTTTTGGGGATTCCGGATCCTTTACTGTTCTGATCCTCAGAGCCTCACCCAGCGCAGCAAAGTTATGATGTGTGGAGGTATAGTATATATCCGTCTCTACGACGCACCTGTTTTCCAGAAATCCTATTTTTTTAAGAGAATCCATGATCTGTTTTCTGTTTTGAATTTTTACCTTGATTTCAACCTCAATGCTCATCCCAGCATCTCCCCATATTTTTCGTGTTGTTCTTACAGTATAAGCGAAAAACAGAAAAACGTCAAACAGGCTGACTTTGCGGACATTCTTTTCTACATTCCCAGGATACCCGAAGCACCTTTTTTTCAGACATGCAAAAAACACTTCCCTTTTCCCAAATAAAGCAATATAATGCTTCACGCAAGAAGATTGTTCTGCCAGCCGGAATAATCCAGCCAGAAGAAAAGGTTATCGCTGACACCATCTATTCT
>ERZ857785.695-NODE-695-length-42923-cov-9.251376_pt1 | contig 42923 bp, 46 predicted proteins | sample MGYA00519763_ERZ857785 | MGnify/ENA primary metagenome ERZ857785 (study PRJEB31778, sample SAMEA3449365) | human gut metagenome | biome: human gut; feature: human-associated habitat; material: faeces | place: United Kingdom | collected 2010/2012 ...
GCAGCTTGAAAACTTCAAGTGGATGATGACCTATATCGTCGATTACAAGGGAGATATTCCCGGCAGCCTCTTCATGGCGGCGCAGACCTATGTGTGGGATCACCAGACCTTTAAGGGTGAGGGCGATGGAGATATTGACGGTGGCGGTTACGCCAACGCGGATACCTATGAAACCTATCTCGGCTATATTGACTGGATGTTAGCCGAAAAAGCAAAGGAGGACGCAGCCTTCCAGAAGCAGATCGAGGAGTACGCCGCACAGGGCGTCATTGCTACGGTTGTTGAAGATGACACCGCAAAATGGGCAGTGTGGGCAAAGTCCAGCGTAAAGGGCCGCCAGAGTTTTTTCAACTATTACGCGCCGAGAAAACTCTCTCTTGAAGCGCAGCCGGGAGAACCGGATATTCCCCCTGCGGGTACAGGCGATATTACGCTGAAGAAGGTTGCCGCAGGAACCACCCGTGGTTTAGATGGTGCCCGCTTTCTGATTTACCGGGACGGTCAGATCGTGGGCAGCGATGTAACGGCAAACGGCGGCATCATCGAGGTCAACGATGTCACCAAGGGCCTGTGGTCCTTCGTGGAAACCGAGGCTCCGGAGGGCTTCTGCGCCGACTCTACGCCCATCAGCGTCTATGTCGATACCACCGATGGTGACAAGCAGTACACGGTCACTGCCGAAAATTACGCACTGCCCGATATGAAGATCACCAAGCGGGACGCCATGAGCGGCAAACCTATCGCCGGCACGGTGTTTTCCATTAAGTCCGTTACCGGCAGCTATTCCACCTCCGTCACGACCGGGACGGACGGTTCCGCAACGCTCTCGGCCATTCCTGCCGGTGTCTATGTTGTGCGTGAGGAATCCGTTCCCGAGCCGTACATCGTAACCAATACCGAGCAGACCGTGGCGCTGCGCCCCGGCAAAACCTCCGAGGTCACCTTTGTGGACTATGAAAAGCCGGGTCTTGAGATCATCAAGAAAAACATCGCCAACGGAGAGCCTATCGAGGGCGTGACCTACCGCATCGAGCAGATCGATGGCAGTTTCTCCACCAGCGCTACCACGGATAACCATGGGCGCATTTTCCTTGAGAGCATCCCTGTGGGCAGCTACAAGGTCACGGAGATCAATGTCCCCAGTCATGTCATTCTCTGCCCCATCCCCCAGGAAGTGGCGCTGAAACCCGGCAAAACCTCCACCGTCACCTTCTTCAACGCCCTCAAGCCCAGTCTGGAGATCCGCAAGGTAGATAGTGTCACCGGCGATCCCATCAAGGGTGCTAAGTTCCAGATTTGGTATGGCAGCAACCATACCGACACCGGCGAGCTCAATGACCTCGGCACTTGCTTTTCTGACGCAAGCGGAAAAATCATTCTCCCCGAGGTCAAGGATGGCTGGTACAAAGTAACGGAATTGGAACCTGCGTCCGGGTATGCCATCAAGGAGCCTGCCACGCAGGAATGCTTCATCTCCGGTGGTGAGAGCAAAGTCCTAACCTTTGAGAACACGCCTCTTTCCGCCATCATCATCCGCAAGGTGGACAGTGAGAGCGGTCAGCCGCTGGAGGGCGCGTGGTTCCGCATCCGCTACCTTGGCGGCACTTCCGGTACGGGCGGCACGGTCATCGGCGAGTACCGCACTTCGAGCAATGGAACCATCGTTGTGACCGGCCTCAAGGCGGGCACTTACGTCTGCGAGGAGATCTCCGCGCCGGACGGGTATGTGATCACCGACGCCGCGGAAACGGTCTATCTTTCCGGTAAGGATCAGGACGTCATTACCGTGACCTTTGGCAACGATAAAATGGGTTCTTTGCTCATTGTCAAAAAGGACGCCGTGACCGGTGCACCCATCTCCGATGTCGAGTTCCTTGTGACCGACTCGGATGGCAGCGTGATCGGCAACGCCAACGGAAAGTATGTGACCGATAGCGCGGGCACCATCCACATTGACGGCCTGACCCCCGGCATGACAGTCATCGCCCGTGAGGTGCGGGCAAAAGACGGCTACATTCTGGACGACACCCCGCAGAGCATCAAGATCAAGCGCAATGCCGTCATGACGCTGGAGTTCCGCAACCAGCCCAAGGGCGGTGTGCTTGTGAAAAAGGTGGACTCTGTGACGAACGCGCCCATCTCTTACGTGGAGTTCCTTGTCACGGATTCCGACGGCAATCTCATCGGCAACGCCAACGGCAAATTTGTGACGGACAGTGCCGGTACTTTCACGATTACGGATGTTGCCCCCGGCACCACGCTTGTCATCAAGGAAACCCGTGCGAAGGCGGGGTACATTCTCGATGATACCCCGCAGACCGTCAAGGTCAAATCCAACGAAGTCACCACGCTTGAATTTAGGAATCAGCCCAAGGGCAATCTCATCATCGTAAAGCTGGACTCCGTGACAAAGGAGCCGCTGGAAGGTGTCGAGTTTAAGATCGTCTACGCAGACGGCTCCTATGTGGACGCTGAAGGCGGCACGCTGTCCTCCACCGGCCTGTACTGGACGGATAAGGAAGGCAAAATCACCATTTCCGGTATTTCCGGCACCGTGGTGGTCACAGAGATCGAAACGATCCCCGGTTACACCATTGATGAAAACACTCGCACGCAGACTGTTGTGGTCAATCCCAACGACACGCAGACGCTTTATTTTTACAACACGCCTGTGGGCGGGTTGCAGATCATCAAGAGCGACAAAGACAGTGGAAAGCGTATCGCTGGGGTCAAATTCGAGATCCGTAAGATGAACGGTGAAATCATCGGCACCTACACAACGGACAGCGACGGTGTCATCTATCTCCCCGAAGCTGAAAGCGGCTGGTACACCGTGACGGAATTGGAGACTGCGTCCGGATACCTGCTGGATACCACACCTCATCGTATTGAGGTCAAGGACGGTCAGACGGCCACGTTGGAGATTGCCAATCGCAAGGCCTGTTCCATCCTCATCCACAAGGTCGACGCCAACACCGGCGATGGCATCTATGGCGTTACCTTCGTTATCTACGATTCCGGCAGGAACCCCATCATGGAGGTCACAACGGATCAGGACGGATATGCCTATATTGATAAAGAACTGGCCGCAGGAAAATACTATATCCGTGAACTGGAAGCGGCGGACGGTTATATCCTTGACAAGCAGTATAAAACCGTTTATGTGGAAGCTGGCAAAACCAGCACCATCGAGTGGGAGAATACTGCTGTTACTGGTCAAATTCAGATTACCAAGTATGCTGCTGAGTCCAATGCTATTACCGGTCAGGCTGGTGGCGTTACACTTAAAGGGGCAACCTTTGAAATTGTCCGCGAGCGCAGCGGTAAGGTAGTAGATTATATTACCACCGATGCGAGAGGCGTTGCGGCTTCCAAACCGCTGCCATTAGGCCGTTATCTCATCCGAGAGGTATCTGCGCCAGCGTACTATCAGGTGTCTGCCGAAACCTTTGATGTAACGCTCGAATACGCGGGACAGATCATTAAGCTGGCGGCTTATAATAAGCCTGCTGAGCTGGGAGTTACACTGACGAAGACCGGAATCAAAGAAGTACTGGCGGGTAGTAAAATGTCCTACCGCTTTACAATCGCTAACACCTCTAATGTGGATTTGCAGAATTTCTACTTCCATGACAAGATTCCTTATGATGTAACGACCGTGTCTGCTTTGACTACCGGAACCTATAATGCACGGCTCACTTACCGAATCCTTTATAAGACCAACTACAACGATTATCGCGTGTTGGCCAGCAATCTTCTCAGCACCAATAATTACTCCTTTGGCCTAAGCGGTTTGCAGCTTATGGCCGGCGAAGTCGTGACAGATATTTACTTCGACTTTGGAACTGTCCCCTCTGGTTTTCAGAGTGTGACAAAGCCGACTCTCATGGTATCTGTTAACCCGAGAACAGCAAATAAATACTATGTGACAAACCGAGCTGATGCCGGTGGAAAATTTGGAGAGACCTGGCAATCCGCTAATGCAAGTTGGATTACCATTGTACGCAATCTCACTCCCGTCAGAAAGCCTCTTCTTCCTAAAACCGGCTACTAAAAACGATAAAGGGCAGCGATAGTTTTTCTATCGCTGCCCTAACTAATCAATGATACAAGCGGTTCAAGAGGCGGTGGTTGCCTTGATAAGGACGCTTGTCAAAACACGCTGACTCTCTCTGCTGCAGGAATCACAGAACTGATTCTTCATTGCAAATTCCATGGCATTCGCGATGCGCTTGAAGTCTTTTACCTCTAAGGCATCTTCTGTAAGGTGACGATGTACCAGCAGATATGCGTCGCGAACGTCTGCGGAGACATTTGCTCCGGAGAAAAGAGTCTCGATTATGCCGTCAATCATTGCGATCTCTTCGCTCGTAAAAACCAAAATTCTCACCTCACATGGTGTCGATTATAGCAGACAGCGGTCGTAATTTCAAGGAAAGATGTAGGCGGCAAAAATGGCAGAGAGACATTACTCTTTCTTAGAGCATGAGGAGATGACCAATGAAACCAAACAAAGGATTTATTACTGTGTTCATGATGGTGCTTATCAGTATATCACTGTCCACTTTCTCGCGTGCCGCTTTCGACACCTTTTCTGATGTCCCGAATGATTCACCGTTCCATGAAAGCATATTCTATCTCGCCGAACGCGGCATCGTTCGTGGTGAAGGAAATGGTCGATACGTACCGGATGCACCTGTTACCGTGCGCCAGTGGGCAATGATGCTCTGCCGCGCATTGGGCAACGATAATCCGCTCAATTATGATGATGACTGTATTCGGCAGGGCTACTCAGATGGATGGCTGGAGATGACAGCTATTACGGCACCGGATTCTGACCTTTGCCGCTATGCCATCTACAAAAGCGGCTTTGCCGCCTTTGGTGTTGACCTTTACAGTTTGCAGCTCTACCCGAATGAGGGCAAACTGTCCCAACAGAGCGAAGTCCTTCGCGCTGCTGCGGATTTTGGCCTGTGCGAAGATACCTGCGATGGAACAGAAATCATCACACGAGGAGAGGCTGCGGAGCTTCTTTATGCGCTGCTGACCAAGACGTTTGCTGTTGTGCCGCCGCCTATGTTAGATAACATACCTCTGGACAACAAAGCAGGCGTCGCTTTGAACAACTACTTGTTGGAGATTCAAAAAATTCCCGAATCAATGATGCAGTCATTTGCCGAAAAGGACTGGCGGTATGTTATCGATTTCGATTACCTTGCAAAGCTGAGCAAAAAATATGATCTTGGCTGCACCGGGGCGACCATCTATGAAGGCCGTAAAATCATCGTATCCTCAGCGAAATCCACTATTCACGAATTTGGACACTTCCTCGATGGAATGATGGGCTTTCCTTCCCGGACGAAGGGCTTTTATCAAAGGGAGTCTGCATCGGCAGCATCACTCCTCCGTACATATGCACTTACCGACGCGCAGGAATATTTTGCGGATTGCTTTGTGTACTGGATCAAAAATCGCGGTGATGGCAAAAAGATGGCAATGCTGCAAAACGCTGCGCCTGAGACCTATCATTATTTCAAGATGCTCGAGGAAAATGACTGGAAACCCAGTTTATCGCCTTAGTTCCAAGGAGAACCTTATGAAAAGAATTTACCATTTCTATTTAACTTGTATGACCCTCACGTTGACTATGCCCATGATGATCGTCAGCGCCTTTGCCGTGGATGATATGTGGACAGTAGCCAATAACATTATCGTAGATGTTTACGGGAAAATTGTCGGTGTCAGCACGGTTCTGGCAGGGCTGATGTCCGCTGTTGCGGTGATCGGCGCAAAGCTTTCCAATAACCAGCACAAAGTCGATCAGGCGTGGGACTGGCTCAAACGCATCTGGATCGCCTGGGCAATCATCAACGGCATCGGCGCATTCATTGCATATGTTGCGCCGCTGTTCAACGGCCTTGCGACACTGACCCCGTAAAAGTAGAGATAGCTCCGGCAAAAGGAGGTGTCCACATTGCTTGAGCTGATTTTCCAGGGATTTATGGAGTGGGCTTATGGGCTTGCGCTGGAATGCTGGGAATATTTTTCATCATCGCTGCTTGACATCATGAGCATGGATTATGCGTACATGAAAAGTCATGTCCCCGTGATGGTCAGCATCGCACAGGTGCTTCTGGCCGTTGGCTGGGCGCTCCTGATAGGCAATCTTGTCTTTCAAGCTCTCAAAAGTATGGCAGTCGGCCTCGGCTTTGAAGGAGAAGACCCGAAACTATTATTTACCAGGACCTTTGTGTTTGCCTTCCTGCTGATGGCGAGTCCGCAGATCTGCGAAGTGGGACTAAGCCTCACTGCAAGAATCATAGAGCTTTTAGAGATACCTGATGCCATCAACGTGACGCTTGTGGACGAAGGAGTGTTCGGTTCTCTCGGTGCGGCTTGGCTGCTGGTGATCATCTTTGGCCTGATTATCATGCTTAAGGTATTCAGGCTTTTGCTGGAAATTGCGGAGAGATATGTGATCCTTGCAGTGCTTACGATGACAGCACCGCTGGCATTTGCAATGGGGGGCAGCAAAAGTACGTCAGAGATATTCGGGGGCTGGTGCCGGATGTTCGGAAGTATGTGTACGCTGATGGTGACGAATGTCATCTTTTTTAAGATGCTGCTCTCCGTCTTGTCTAATGTACCAAGCGGCCTCGATATAATTCCGTGGATCGTTCTGGTTTTGACGATTGTAAAGGTTGCCAGGAAAGCGGATGCTATCATTACTCGTATCGGGCTGAACCCCGCCATCACCGGCGACTCTCTTGGTCGGGGCTTCCCCGGCACGTTGACCTATTTGGTCATGCGTTCCGCTACATCTCATATTACCAAGGCCATCGGCAAATCTACCGGAAAGGGCAACAGAGGAGCTGCGTCCGGCTCGACTACAGGAGGGCCGCGTATAGGCGGCGGTCCGTCCGGAGCGCACAATGCTGCCGGTCATACTGCAAGTTATCAGGCTTATCAAGCCACACAGCAACAGAATACTTCGCAGGGGGTGGATGGACAAGGCTTTGTTTCTCAGCGTGAAAGCGTTCAATCAGGTGGAGCACAGACGGCCACGCAGGAACATTTCTCGAATTCGTCGATGCAGAATACTTCTTCGATCCGGCAGACAGCATTTAGAGGAGCGGAAGCAAGAAAGAGCTCTGTGCCATCCGGAATGCGGAGAGAGCCTGCTTATGTGACCTCTGCAAATCGTGATTCTCCGTCCAGTGCGCAAACACCAGCCGCTGGGCATGACACATCGGGTAACAAGACTACTTCAACGGTAAGAGAGCAAAGCAATGTGACGGCTTCTATCCGAACAGCTAATTCTGCTCAGCACTCCTTATCAGGAAACGCCTCACAGCACGAGCCGGCAGGAAGATCACCTGCGCCCATGTCTACGCGTATGACTCAGGCAAATATGCAGGGTGTGCGAAGCAAGGTGAACGACCGCTCTGCACAACGGCCTGAACAGACGGAAAATGCAGCGGCACAGTCCATTGATCACGCAGTTCCGGCCGTGGCGCAGAGACCGTCGCCCGGCAGTGCAGGAATCTCATCCTCGCCCGCGGTCAGCGGCCAGCACTCGTCACAGCCTTTCGGAATGGGAACACGTTACACGCAGCGTCCGTCTGCTCGAGGCGTCAGCGAGCAGAAACCGAAAGCAATTCGCCCCGGCCACGCAGGAACATCGCCCACACAGCCTGCGCCGTCCTCCACCGTTGAATCGGCACGCAGTTCAAGTGGACGAGCAGCGCATCCTGCCTCATCTACTCAAGGGCCTATCGCCGGTTCACGGCCTGACAGGAATATCCCACAGGGTAGTAATGTTCCTCCTAATCAAACACGAAAAACCAATAACAACCCGGCCCGGCAGGAAGCGCGACCGATTGGGATTCGAAATGAGCCTTCGGCAAAAGGAATGTTTTCCGCTCAGCGCCCCGACCCCGCAGGAAATAGAGCGGATGTCTCTCAAGGGACGCTGACGCGGCCAACAACAGGAAATCGCGCCGTGGCATCAAAGAACGTCTTAATGCCTTCCACCCTTATTAAGGGCAGCGTAAAAAATAGCAAAGAGATATCCTCGAGTAGTAGAAAACAGCGGAGGGAAAAGCATGAACGAAAATGATAAATCCCGATCAGGACTTCAAACAGCGGTAGATTTTGCCCATGCTGCGAGGGCTGCCAAACGTATTATGCAGGCGGCTGCGGTATCCGGTGTGCATGGAGCCGCGGCTGCCACGGCCAGAGAAGCGTTTCCACTCCTCTTAAAAATCCTGATTGCTGCACTTGTCGTCTTCATTGTGGTGCCTATGGTGATTTTTACGGCACTTCCCAATATTTTTTTCGGTTACAATTCCTCGGGCACTGATACCGTCATACAGATGACGCAGCAAGCCATGACACTTGGCGGCGTGTACATGACACTTGGTAATTTTGAGGGAGCGCAGATTGACTCCGTCGTGACAGGTATTGCCGCAGAGTACGAGAAAAACGGAACGACTATTGATCATATTGTAGTGTCCAGTGCTATGACAGATGATGACCTTCTTTGGGTCATTGCCATCAACTCTGCCGCACATCAACAGGATCTCAATACTATGAGCGCTGATCTTATCCGTGACTTCTGCAAATCGAGCTTATCCTATACGCCTTCGCTCAGCTTTATGGACAGCGGCGATGATGGCGTCGTAACGACCCTGCGAATAGAGGTCAAGCACCTTGACCCGGAAAAGCTCATGGATGAGCTGGGCTTTGACGATGAGGCACGGCAATGGGCAGGAGCGCTTTACGAAACGCTGGAAGAGAGCGATGCCATCAATAAGTACAGGTCCTACTATGAGGCTTACCAGCCAGGCTACGGCGGCGACGGCTCTTATTCCGGTGATGTAGAGTATGGCAGCGGCTACGATAATAAAATCGATATATCCGGCTTTGTTGATCCCAGTACAAAGAACAATCTGGATCTTGCGTCCTACGCCATACAGGCATGGGCGAACAACTGGGGCTACGTATGGGGCACTTATGGAAATGTTCTTACGCCTGCCCTCTTTGAGTACAAAAAACAGCAGTATCCGGACGGTGTAGGAAACTACGCCGATTTTATTAAGGATCACTGGCTTGGCCGCCGCACCGCAGATTGTATCGGTCTCATCAAGGGCTACGGCTGGCTGGATACAAAAAGCATGACCATCCGCTATGCAACGAACGGGATGCCTGACTACGGTGCCGACCAGATGTACCAGGCGTGCAAAAACGCCGGGACATTGAATAAAGACTATGGTGCCATATCTACCATGCCGGAAATTCCCGGTCTGATGCTTTGGAAAAGCGGGCACGCAGGCGTTTATATCGGTGGTGGATATGCCATAGAAGCCATGGGGACAAGCAAAGGAGTTGTGAAAACCAAGGTCAGTGACCGAAACTGGCAAGGCTGGGGAAAGCTCCCCTATATTGACTATCGGGAGGGAAATTGATGGAAAGAATGACCCGTCTGCGTGCGATACGCTTGAAATATGGCATTTCACTGGTTGAGCTGGAGCGACACAGCCGCGTCAGCAATCAATATCTGAGTGCGCTGGAGCTGGGAAATGTCAGCCGCACGGCAAACAACGAAGAAGTTCTTGGCTGTGCGATCGATGAGATCATCCGTTCGCGCAAGAGCTCGCTATTAGGGTTAGAGCAGATGATACGGCAGTATCGCGGACACTTATTAGAAACCGTGGAGGTGGAAAAAGGTGAATTATGAAGTCTACCACATTCCATCAAACTTTACAGATGCAGGACGCATCATGGGCCTTTTCGAGCTTCGAAATCTGGTAGAGGCAGTGATTTTGACAGTCCCGGCCTTGTATCTCTGCATTGCGTTTCTCCCATTTGGGCTGACTGCAAAGATCATAGTGACACTGGTGGTCGTTGTACCAGTGGGAGGCTTCGGCCTTATTGGGATCAACGATGACAGTATGACACGGTGGTTGGGTTACTGGTGGCAATGGCGGAGAAGACGCCGGATCATTTTATTTCGAGGGGAGGTCAGAACGTGAATCTAAAGGACTTAATTTTTGGCGGCGGGGTGAAGTCCGGAGACGATGGCGGTACATACCGCGACAGCATTCAGGCATGGCTGCCCATCAAGAATATCATCGGAGGAGTTGTCATTACAAAGGATGGTCGATTTGTGAAGATACTTGAACTTCTGCCGGTCAATATCTATTTGAAGTCCCCTAATGACAGGCAAAATATCATTTCATCCTTTGCTGCGTATCTCAAAATTGCCCCAAATGATTTGCAGATGGTGGCGCGTACACTGCCGGCGGATACGCAGGCATATGTGGAGCAGATGCAGCGTTATGCCGAGAAGGAAGACAATGAGGCGTGCCGGGAGATGATCGAAGATAACATTCAGGAGATCGGCAACGGGATCGCGAGTGATGCCATGCGGCATCGCTTTTTCCTTGTCTTTCAATACGAAGCAGGTATGAGAGCCAAACGCAACACGGTAGATTCCATTATTCAGAGGCTCAACGAAGAGGCAGATACCGCGCGGCGATACCTTGATGTCTGCGAGCTTGAGGTGCTGGAACCTCAGTATAGTGATAACTTTGTCCTCAAACTGCTCTATGAGATCCTGAGTAAGAAAACCAGTCAGCGCGTCCGGCTGCCGGATGGCGTATTTGATATGACGACGGCCGTACACGGCATTTATGAGGAGTAATCATGCAAGTGAAAAAGAAGCCCCGCAATGCAGCGGCGAAAAAAATCCATAAGGTGCCTCCGAAAGAGAAGCGCACAAAGAAAGAACAAACCGAACAGCCGCTTTTGAAGCGTGTGATCTTCGGTGAAGAGAGACCCGACCTCACAGAACTGGAGGCCGGATCTACTACGATCCTCGATATTCTGGCACCGACCACTGTGGATACGAAAAGTAAGGACTACATTGTTGTAGACGGCGTATACCATACCTATCTTTATATCACAGGGTATGGCTATGCAACCACTGTCGGCTCATGCTGGCTTGCCCCGCTGGTAGAGGCTGGTGAGGGAGTCAACATGAGCTTTCTTGTCAAGCGGCAGTCAAAAGAAAAGATCCTTTCTAAAATCGCTCAGACGACGATGGTGAACCGCTCCCGCATGCGAGACGTAGGCGATACCCGTCAGGACTACGAAGAACTGGATAGCGCCATCAATTCTGGCCTTTATCTCAAGGACGTCATGAACCGTCAAGGTGAGGACTTTTACTATATGCACACCCTCATTGAAGCTACGGCTCCTGACCCCGAGACACTGGAACAGCGGGCAACGGAAGTGGAAAAGCTCTGTGTGTCCGTGGACATGATCGCCCGGCGCTGTGACTACAAAAATGAGCAGGCGTTTTTATCTTCGCTTCCCATTCTGGCCCTTGATCCGGACATTGAACGTAAGGCTCGGCGCAATGCGCTGACATCCGGTGTGGCTGCGGCATTTCCTTTTGCCTCTTATGAGCTGAGCGATCACAACGGGATATTCCTCGGACTGAATCTCTATAACCGCTCTCCGGTATTCCTTGACCCATACGATGACTACAAGTACACCAACGGAAATTGGTGGATCGGCGGCTCTACCGGTGCAGGCAAGACCGTTACGCTCCAGTGCCTCGGCGGCAGGCTTCGCCAGCAGGGCAAGCGCGTTATCATCATTGCCCCGAAAAAGGGGCATGAGTTCCGCCCGCTCTGTGAAAAGCTGGGCGGGCTGTACCTGCGAATGTCGCCTTCCTCTAAGGATTGTCCGAATCTGATGGCAATTCGGCGCAAGTCGCTGGATTCCTACGCAAGGCTGAAAAACATCGCCGTCCGCGACGATTCCGTGCTGGCCGATAAGATCTCACAGCTTATTATCTGGTTTGCACTCAAGAAAAAGGATTTGAGCGAGGAGGATAAGAGCCGCCTCGATTCATCGCTGGTAGAGGTGTACGGGCGCTATGGCATTACCTTTGATAACAGTTCCATCGTGGATGAGAATGGGGATTTCCGTACCATGCCGATTATTTCTGATTGGTACGATGTACTTTCTCAAAATCCGGATACGCGTTATCTGTCAGTAGTTCTCTCCCGTTATGTCACAGGCTCTGCCGCTGCTATGGCAAGCCGAAACAATATTGATCTTGATAACAAGTATATTGTTCTTGATCTCTCGGGAATGCCGGATGACATGATCGCTGACGGCACCTTTTGGGCGACCAGCATTGCCTATGACCTTATCATGAGCTGTGAAAGCGATCTCTCCGCTCTGCTGGCGGACGAGCTGTGGAGCCTTGTGGGTGCTACAGCCAATCCACAGACTGCCGGTTTTGTTCTGGAAATGGTGAAGACGATTCGCGGCCTTGGCGGGATTGCTGTCACGAGTACGCAGGGAATGCAGGACCTTTTCGGCTTGGATGGCGGCAGTTACGGCAAAGGCATTCTGGATGCCAGCCGTATCAAGCTCGTCATGCAAATGGAAGAACAGGAAGCAAGGCTTATTCAAGATAAGCTAAACTTATCCGAAGACGAGGTGCGTCAAATTACCCGCTTTCGGCGCGGTGAAGGACTGCTTTGCATTGGCTATAACCACGTGCCGGTGGCCTTTCACACAACTCCTAAGGAGTATGAAGCGATCACCACATCGCCCACTGACCTGCGCAGGGGCAGATCGGAGTATGGGGATGAATGACATGAAGCGAGACCTGATCCGTATTCAGGAACTTGTGGGGATGGCTTTCAGCGAGACTGAATCATTAGTGGCATTGACTGACGGTGGGCAGATGAACCCAAATAAACTGCAAAAGACGCTGGAGCAGACGATGGAACAATTCGAGCGGACCACGCTGGAATTGCGCCGACTCTGCGAACGATATTCGCCGGGTGCTGGCGGGTTTGCTCATAGGCCGGCGCTGCCCTATATGGATATCACAGGCAGCGTAGAGGCCTTCGGTTACGGTTGGCTCCACATCACACTTCATACGCTGCTGCCGCACTGCCGGTATCAGACTCCTAACTGGCTGAGCGATACCATTCGCTGCCTGCTGGACGAATACGAGGCGTGTGGGAAGAAACTGCCTTTCTATTCTCGAGCCATGCTCGTGATCGATGAGCATACCGGCATAGAGGGACGCCACATTTATGATCAGGACAACAAGGGATGGAAAGCCATCAGCAATGCTATCAAGGGCCGGCTTATTCCGGATGATGATCAGCATACCCTTGCCGTGTCACTCCTTTCTACGGAGAGCTTCGAACGTGAGTGTTGCCACATTACGCTGCTTCCTCTGGAGGATGCTCACGACTTCTTTGCGGCGCACTCCAGTGATTATGCCAGTCAAGACTTCTATTCCGGACAATGGTGCTGAATGCAAAAGCGCGAATCGGGGGTAGACACCCAACAGATACCTGCACGAATCCGATATTTTCTGGGGCTTGTTCCGCAGCCGCCGACCTGTTGGGGGATAAAGCTGCGAAAAGCATTGAGACTGCTTGCGATTTTATCAGGCGCAGGCAGCAAAAAATATACACCTATCTGCCTACTATGCGGGGGTAACAGATTGCCACCGCATAGAGGCGGACAAAGAACGCCGAAATTGTTCTTGCGCCGCATATGGCGCAAGGACAGTTTCGGCGTTCGCAGGAATAAAGGAGGAGGTGCTACTGGTGTGCTCTTCAGCGTTCGAGACGTTGATGTGCTGCGTTTGCTCTGCTGGTGCCAAAACATCAGGCCCCAAGATCTGAACAGTATTTCTACAAAAGCGGAGCGTGAAAATCTGATGGCATTAGGGTTTATTAAACTGCATGAGCGCAGCGGAACATTGACACTTACCGGCAGCGGGCGTGCGCTTCTTGAGCTGATCTTCAACGGAGCAATCCCAAGTCTGAGCCTTTCCTATCATGGTGCCGCTATTGAAAGACGTATTCGTTTATCTCGACTGATGCTGTCTGCCTATCGGGCGGGCATTGATGTATTTGCGTCCGAGGTAAATGTGGCCCGAGAGATTCCCTCTCTTTTCCTTACATCAATTACAAGAACGCGAGGACGTAATTCATGGGGCAGTTCGAGAGTTGCGGCTATTGTCAGTTTAGGCGGGATTTACTATGCTGCTCATTATGTTTGTCCCGGAATCGGACGTATGGCGGTGAATGATGAACTGGCGGCATTCCATAACCACACTAATTTTGGCAAAAACACCCAGCGCGCATTTCTCTTCGCTGGCTCGAGCTATGAAAGTGTCATCGAGGAACTGAAAACCCAAGATGAAAAAAAGAACGAGAAACTGATTCGATACGGTGAAGCGTATTACTGCCTTCATGCGCCGATTCATTTGCTTTCCTGCGATGAGACCGGTGCGCAGCAGCTTCAAATTATGGCCGTACCTGACTACCGTGTGAAACTTACGCGGCTTATGCTGCGTTCAGCTTATCGGCCGCCGCCGGAGGACAACGCCGCATGGGATGGACTCTACAACGGTCATCCCTTTGTAATTGGCGCGGATATGGATCTGCGGCGGATCGACACTGCCGTTAGAACGGCAAAGCAGCATGGCTGTCTACCGATTGCTCTTGCCGCATTGGAAGGTCAAGGCAGCGCGGTGCTGCTGCGGCGCTATGCAGACCCCGGTTACGCCACCGTCTACAAGGTCACAGATCATGTGCTGGCCGAACTGCTTGGCCGGACGCCCTCCCTCTACACTCCACCGCGCACACAATTCATCACTGAGAAAGGAGATGTTGTCGATGCCCCGCTTATCAAAGCTCCTGGAAAAGCTGGAGGACCGCATCGCAAATAGATGTGGGCGCTGGTATGAGAGGAACAAGGCTCGTGCACCTCTGTATGCGGTGCTCGGAGGCGTTGGCTGGTATTTTTATGGGATGCTGCTCAACTCGCTGAAGCTGGGCAGAGAGTCCGTATTCAACACCTCCGGTGAGGAGGTGGAGAGTATCTGGGTGCTGAACCCTTTCCGAAACCTCTTTGTCGTACTTACGCCCTTTGGCCTTGGTGTTACTGCCGTGATCCTTTTGCTGATATGCCTGATCACCAAGAAAGGTTACAGCTGGTTTTCTGGCTATCACTTCACACGAGACCCTCGCGGCTTTGATATTCTTCCTGATGGTACTCACGGTACCTCCGGCTTTGCAACAAAAAAGGAGCTTGCCGAGCACTTGGAACTGGGAAGCGCCCAGGAGGTCACAGGGATGCTCCTTGGACGCATCAAGGAGCGTCCCGACGATCCGGAGAAGTATTCCACCTATGTCGCCCACCGCATGAAGCCCGGCGAGAACAACAACATCCTCTGCATCGGCGCCCCCGGCTCTTATAAGTCGAGAGGCTTCATCATTCCTTTCCTCATGGGCTGTGCACAGCGCAGCAACAGCGATGGCGGGCAGCACCCCGAGTCCGTGATCGTAACGGATCCCAAGGGCGAGCTTTTTGAAATGACAGCGCCATACTTTGAAAAGAATGGCTTTTATGTCAAAGCCGTCAATTTCCTCGATATGGCGCACTCGGATGGCTGGAACTGCCTTGCAGGGCTGGACACCAATCCTGACCTTGTGACCACCGTGGCAAATACCATCATTCAAAATACCTCCGGCCCCAAGGAAGCCGATGACTTCTGGAGCCGTGCGGAATTGAATCTGCTCATGGCACTCATCCACTATGTCTGCAACAAGAAGGATGATCGAGGCAATCTTCTCCCCTTGGAGCAGCGCAGCCTCGGCGACGTCTATAAGATCCTCGCCTATAAAAGCGTCAACGAGATCAACCGTACCTTAGCGGAGCTCCCGCCCGAGCATCCGGCCAAAGGTTCTCACGGCCTCTTTCTGAAGGCTCGGGAAAATCTCTGGGGCAACATCATCATCGGCCTTGGCAACCGCCTTGCGGTCTTTCAGAACCCGCTGGTGGACAAGATCACCCGCAACCATGATGTTGATCTTTTGCTTCCAGGACAGCGGCCATGCGCCTACTTTGTTATCATCTCGGCACAGGACAGCGCCTACCGCTTTCTAAGCTCTCTCTTTTTCTCCCTGACCTTTCCGCAGCTATCCAACTACGCGCGTCTCCACGGCGGGCGCCTTCCGGTGCTGACAAACTTCTGTTTGGAGGAATACCTCAACATCGGCTACATGGAGGGGATCTCCGATGTTTTCAACTCTATCCGCGGCTTCAATATGTCTGTTCAGGTGGCCGTACAGAGCCTCTCTCAATGGAAAGAAAAGTATCCGGGGATGGAGTGGGAAAATCAGCTTGGTTCCTTTGACATGACCCTCTACATGGGCTGCAACGATATGACGAGTGCTGAATACTTTGCTAAAAAGTGCGGTAAGGTCACGATTTCCGTCACCAACAACCAGTTTCCCTTAGCTCCGCTCTTCTCTCCCGTTTACAGTACGACCCGTCCATACTCGCAGACTCGCAGCAATACTCAGCGAGATATTCTCCAGCCCGATGAATTCTTACGGCTGGACAAGTTTAAGTGCATTGTAATGTTCAACCACTATAAGCCTGCCGAGCTCTACAAAATCATGCTGGAGGAGCTGCCGGCGTACAAGGAACTTGTAAAGTGCAGCGTTTTTGATTATGTGCCGGAGTGGAAACGGCGAGAGGATGAAAACAAAAAGCGTACGTCTCAAAAAACTGCGAGTGTCCCGCACGAGTCTTCTGCAGGACACTCTTCTCAGGTGGCTGTACATTTTGTGCCGCAGGAGAACACGTCGGAGAAAAAGCAGGTGCCTGACGGAGAAAAAAACTGCACACGCAAGTCACATGCGGTAGCGATGCCTCGACAGAAATCGGGTGAACAGTGTATTTACGATTTCTCAGACATGAAGGAGGGGCCTTTGCCGGAGGACATTGGACTTGTGGAAATGACCCGCTCTGCCGTCATTGGAGAAGATGAGTCCGATTTAGAGGAACTGGATGACCCGAGCCGGATACCGCCCGGCCGCGGCATATAGCAAGGCAACGAAAGCTATTGCAATAGAAAATGTGCGTTCTTGCTAATATCCTACATGAAATTAGCGGGAAAGTTTTGCTGGATATGTTTTATGAAAGGGAAAAGGCACTGACTCACAATGCCTGCGTCTTTTCCCTACGTCGCAAAAGAGAAACCATCGTGCGGACTATGCCCGCACACTCAATAAGGAGGTACCTGCGATGAGGGCAGCGAAAATGAAGGAACGGCCATCCTTTCAGCTGATGGTCCAAACAGATGTGCAAAGCATCTATCACATGCAGATGCCCCGCTGGCTTTTTTCAGATCCGCGCTATTGTGAGATGAGCTTGGATGCAAAAGTGACCTACACCTTTCTTTTGAACCGCTTCCAGCTCTCGCGCCGGAACGGCTGGGTCAATGAGCGCGGCGAGGTTTTTGTGATCTTTCCCCGTAAGGCTCTTGCCAAAGAGCTGCGAATCTGCGAGCAGCGTGTGACGGCAGCTTTCAAAAAGCTGGTGGAGCTGGAGCTCGTCTGGGAAAAACGCTGCGGCCGCGGCGATGCCAATCAGATATATCTTGCCTATGTGACGCCTCAGGATGATCCCAACTACACCAGTGCGCCTTTTACCGCGCCGGAGAAGAGCGGCGGTTCAAGAACCTCTGATTCTGAGCCTCTTGAAAGTGCGGAAAAATCCGCACCTCTGCAAGACCCGCAGGATCTGCATTTCAAGAACCGTGGATTCTGCGGTTTTAGAACCGCAGAGAGCGCGGCTGCAGAAGCGCAGAAAGTGATGCCAAGTAAGAAAGAAAAAAGAAAGATTGATCGTAGTCAGATAGAAGTCAGTCCGTCCGTTCTGAAACCCACACATGACGGACTGACGGACGAAGAAAGAGAGGATGATTTTCAGAGTATTCTGGATGCCTGTGAGCTTACCGGTTTTACGCCGGGAACAGCACTGGTGTTTGAAAATGCCATTGAGCGCCTTTATTACTCTGACAGCTACCGCATCGGAAACGCCACACTGCCGCAAAGCCGCGTGCGGGCGAAGCTGAGGCGGCTGGATGGTATGATCCTGCGGGAGGCGGAGCGAAAGCTCCATGAAAATCAGGAACAAAACGTGAAAAACAGCACGGCCTACACCATGGCCGTGCTGTTCAACTGTATTGCCGAAAGTGAGAGCGATTTGATGGTTGATCCATATCTCAATGCGCTTTCGTCAACGGCGTGAGAGGAGGTAAGCGAATGCTGCTGTCCAATCAGCAAAAATACATCATTTCAGTGCTCCGACAGATCAAATATATCCGCTCATGTCAGCTCTGCGCGCTTACAGCGCAGCATTACCGTCCGCAGGGGATTGAGATCTCTCAGCACCGCATGGACGTTATGCTGCGTCAGCTGCGAGCTGGAACAAATTTTGTGAGGCTTCAGGAAGACATAGTGTGCTACGGAAAGCGTGCGGTAGATCCCCGGTACTTAGAGGCTATCGACGTCATGCTGGAACTAAGCGGCTGTGATCCGTCGTTCCTTTCATCAGAGCGGTTGGAAAGCCCTTTCCTGCTTCGGTTTACAGGCAGCGGCGAGGAGCTGTCCTATCTTTTTACGGTCGCATGGATGGACACGTCTGAGCGTATCCTTGCGACATCGCGCATGAAGGGAGAGCGGATCATCTGGATTTCGGACCGCCGCGATAGCCGCGGTATTGCGCTCCCCCGCCATCATATCTTTGCCGTCCGTCAGGAGGATGGTACCCATCGCTTTTTTGGTTCACACGAGCCAGAAAAAATATAACAACAGGAGGATAACATTATGGCAAGAAAAAAGATCGTTCCCGAAGAGGAAGTTTCCAAGCCTGCCATGGAAGAAGGAACCACGGCGGCCAACGTGGACGATGCGGCACCCGCTGATCTGATGCCTGGCAGCAATACAGAAGAAAGTATCACTTCGGAAGCAACTCCCACAGAGACTTCGCTTGAGGGCATCAACGGAAATGATGCCGAAGGCTCAGCGCAGACGGAGAAGCCGGAAAGTGTTTCTGCAGAGAAGGCCTCGGAGGAAGCAATGCCAGTAGAGGATGTTTCTGTCTCTGAGGAGGAATTGCCCACCGAAAGTGAACGTACAGATGCATCTGTTGAGGAAATGACTACTGAGCCAGAAAGTGCATCGAATGCCCTTAGTGAAGCAGCGATTCTGCACGATGCAGACGAAGACGGCAATAGCGTCTCGGACATGGTACCCAAGGGAATTTCAGAACTGCACGACGAGGCAGAGGAAGCGGCGGAGTACAGCGTAGATCTCTCTGAAGAACCGGAGGCGGTGCCTTCGGAGAGCACACCTATTTCCAGCACCGAAGAGAGTGACTGGGGTGTCCAGGAACCGAAGAAAGAGATTGCCGAAGAGAAAGTGCTCGCGCCGGCGCTGGAGGCATCCGTGTCCGTTGAGCCTCCGAAGGCTGCACCTAAGAGCGATCGGCAGCTTTTCTACGAACTGAAGTTCAATAATCTTGATCGTGGCCTGACCCCGGAGGAACGGCAGGAATGGAACTCCATCTATGCCTCCTACCGTGGACGCAGCGCTATCACCGGTACGATTATCGGCGTAGACCCGCATTCTATCTATGTGTGGAACCCGGAGACAGAGAGACGAGAGAAGAAGACCATGTATTGCGCCATTGTAGTGCCCTACCGTGTACGCATTGTAATTCCAGCCTCGGAAATGTGGGAAGCAGGAAATGAGCGTCCTGACTATGTGCTGCAGAATATGGTCGGTGCGAGTATCGATCTTGTTATCATCAAGGTCGAACGTGAGGCAGGATTTGCTATTGGCTCTCGTCGCCTCGCAAGCCGCAGTCAACGATATTTTTTCGCTCACCGCGAGGATCTTCACCGTATCGGCAGCCGCGTAAAGTGTCGGATGCTGGCGGTCGGCCCTCGACGCTGCCTTGTAGACTGCTATGGACATGATCTTGACCTCACTCAGCGCGAAATGCGCTACGCTGCCATTCCTGATCTGCGGGATGAATATCATCCCGGCATGGAGTTAGAGAGTGTTGTCAAGGTTTATGATCCCGCTAAAGATGAACTGGTTGTCTCCATCAAGGAAACGGAAACGAATCCCACCCTTGGAGCGGAACGGCGTCATCCCGTAGGCTCGCGCCGCCTTGCAGTCATTTCAGGGAAGTACGGTGGGGGTGTTTTTTGCAATCTGCCGGATGGCGTAGTCTGTATGTGCAACTATTCCTTCCAGCACGAAGACTCCGACTTTATGGTGGGAGAAAACGTAATGCTGGTCGTGCAGCGTTACAACGAAGAAAAACTTCAGATGTTCGGGAAGATCCTGAGTAAGTGGTAAATGAAAATGCTCCCTCTGCGTGAGACTTTGTGACAAAGCACTGTCAAACGTGGAGGGAGCATAGTCATTTAGCATAAAGGAAATGTTTTTGCATCGATTGGTCAATACATTTCGCTTAGTATTTTCCAAATTTGACTGCTGCTGAGGAGTTGAGAGACTAAAATTTGCCATAGGTGCAGACTCCTAACATACAAATAATCCTGTTATAATGAAGATTAAAGTTTGGCTAAAATGACAAAATGGGAATAATTTGGAAAATGTTGCAAGATTTGATGCTCTATCTGCATTTGCTATATGTAAAGAACAGAGGACTCTGCCGAGAATATGCAGGGGAGGTGATGCTAAGAAGGTTACAGCCATTGAAGGCAAGTCTTCTGCTATGGAAATATCTGCCCACATCCGTTATGTGCTAAGAAGATGTACAGGAGGAATATTATGAAGAAAATAACTTCTCTTATTTTAGCTATGGCTATGGTATTCTCGCTTTCTGCACAAGTCTTTGCATTAAATGATGATATGCAAGATAACGAGAACTCTGAGGCTAATATGATTGTTATTACAACCTCTAAAGAAGAGCGTGATAAACAATTTAACGATGCTATGGCCAAAGTTATGGAGCAACTTGAAGGCCCTACGCTGACGAGGGATAATAAAGAACGCTTTAAATATGAGCATTTCGATTATCAGTATAAAACGCTGAAAGGGTATGCAGGGAACCAACTGTCAGGCGGTTATAAATTTCCTACTGGTGGCGGTTTTTACTTTTCTGATTCTGGAGGACCGAACGTTTCTGGCAGCGTATCGCTTTCACTTCCGGCTCCGTACAATTTTGTATCAATTAGTGTCGGCCTTGGAAATAGAAGCACGACGTCGGGCTTATATGTAACGGTCCCTAATAAAACAGATTACTTCAAACTGTACGTTGAAAAAGAGATGGAAGTTCGTCCATATGCAATATACAAGCAGAACAAACATACCCGCGAATATGAGCTTTATGATGTAGGTGCAGTTTCCGTTTTGTACAAATTATCCGCATATGCCAAAAAAGTGTAATTGTATTTTGAGCGTATTATTGTTGGCGATATTATTCGCAGTAGCCTTTCACTATAATTTTTATGCGAATGGAAGAGAGATCGTAGGAACATTTTCAACAGGAAATAATATCTCGAACGATGATTTATACATCACTTTTTTTCGAGATAATAAATTTCTGATTTACAGGCAGGACGCGGATATTTTGAGTGGTAGTTATGATATTGATGAGATAGGTGGTACCATAATAGCGCGAATAATAGGTACTGATGGGACGACATACTTGGCTATTTGTATTAAGTCAAGTTTAATTGTGCTTGTAAGAACAGATACCGTTGATAGTTACGAACTTACCAAAATAAGTAAAAAACCCATGATTATCGGTCACAGCTCTGATATGATTACCGAATGATTGCATATTGCTAAGATGCCAATGTAACAATATGTATCCTCCACGGCTGGCAGCCAAAAGTTGCCAGCCGCTCTTCCGCGTAGAGGGAATGATCTTAAGCTCTTGACACTAAGATGAAAATAGTGCTGAAACTGTCCCCGTTGAAGTTGAATATGAATTAAAACACCGGGTTAGACAGAGAACAAGAAAGTCGGAACTGCATGTTTTTCTCAGATGTGTCAAACACAGGCCGTTTAATATAGGGGAGGCTTTTTAATGCGGTTGACTAAAGTATATGTATATGCGAATACTCGGAAATTGCTGGAGCAAAATAAACATCTTTAAAAATAGCGTGTATCGCATAGGGGGTATTTTCGACCAGTACAACTGATTTGGAGCAGAGGATACTGAAATGTCAATACGGCAATAAGCGAACTGTGACTGCGCTGAAAGCGGCGGGCGTCGGTGATAAGCTCCCCGACCTTGCCAAGCTGCGCGAGGAATATTCCAGACTGACCGAAGAAAAGGATCGGCTGTACGCTGAGTACGGAAGCCTGAAAAAACGTATGCGGGAATACGATGCCGTCAAGCAGAACATCGACAGCATCCTGTCCCCCAATCGTGGGCAGGAACAGGACAAAGCCTTGTAGCTTCTCTGACATTCACACATTATTTTCGAACAATTTAATGTGTGTTCGTCGTTTCACGGTTGACAACTGCACATTATTTCTCTATAATATAATGTGTGATTGTCAAAGCGAGGTGAGAAGCATGAACGCCAAGGAGAAAATCGAAGAACTGCTGGAAGCGTCGGAGGACGGCACGATCACCGCAGCGCAGGTGACGGAAGCCGGGCTGCACCGCAGCGTTTTACAGGAGTTTGTTAAGAGCGGTGAGATGTACCGCTTCGGGCGCGGCCTGTATGTGCGGAGCAGCGCATGGGAGGACGATTTCTACCTCTTGCAGCGCAAGTATGGGCGCGGGATCTACTCGCACGATACCGCTCTGTATCTGCTGGGCTATTCAGACCGTACCCCGGCGAAATATACGATGACCTTTCCCAAGGGCTACAATGCCCCCTCCTTGAAGCAGGAAAACTTAATTGTCAAGCGCGTTGTGCCGGAGAACTACGAGTTCGGCAGAATTGAAATTGAATCCCCCTCCGGCAATCCGATTCGTGTTTACGATTTGGAACGGACGCTGTGTGACATCCTGCGCGGCAGCGGCAGCGATGTTCAGATCGTCGGAGAAGCTATGAAACGCTATGCAGCGTCCAAGGATAAGAACATTCACAAACTGATGCAGTATGCAGACCAGCTTCGCGTAAAGCCTAAGGTACTGCGATACATGGAGGCTTTGATATAATCACAAAAGTAAGGAGAAATGATAATGTCAGGGGTCACAAAACATATTTTCAATCAAGAGGTTCGTGATATTTTATCGATGTGGGATTGTGAAATAAAAACGATAGAACCTCTTTTGCCTAAAGAATATTCAAGCGGTGATATTATAACGTTATTAAAAGAATTCTATCCGCATGAGTGGCATTCTGTTGAAATCAAGTATGTTTATTATCAAACCAAAGACCGTTATATTAAAAGAAAATTCGGAAAAAGCAGATACCACATGAAAGCACCGGAGGTGCTTTTAATGGACGCCTCTCGGTGCAAGAAAATTCTGTCAAAGGAATATCAGCGCATACATTTTGATAACTATACTGAAGAAAGTGGAGTTTTAGCCAGAGAAAATCTTTGGCTAAAAAGAAAACCAAAAATTGAAAGAGTAAACCAAAAGATTGAAAAAGCATTGTCCAAGGTTCAGCAAGTAACACCCTCTTTTATAGATCAATTAATTGGTTTGTATGAAAGAAAGAATACAAGTCAAAAAGATAGAAGATATATACTCTTAGAGTTGAAAAAGTACTATAGTGATAAGATAATTCAGTTCTTTTTTAAATTGAACGATACCGAGTTAAATAAACAGCTTCGTTGGGAAGCGTTTTATCACTTGCAGAGTTTTAATTATCAGCCCAGAGCAAGACGACAAAAATATATGCAGGTACACACCAAAAATAAAAAGAGAAAAGAGTTTCTTAAAGAAGTGTACCCGTTTGAAACATATGAAATCCCACAGAATCCTAATGAACTTGAGTATAGAATAGAGAATTCAAGGGAGCAAAAAATCAAAGAATATGACTTTTTTATATCTCATAGCAGTAAGGACGGCACCATTGTCCAGAAATTAATACGGGCTGAGAATCAGAATGGTAAGAACATATTTTGTGACTGGATTAATGATGTTGATTATTTAAAACGACATTTACTCTGTGAGGCTACATTAAAGGTGCTCGAAAAACGGATGGAACAATCTAAGGCAATGATTTTTGTCGTATCGGAAAACTCACGAAATTCTGTCTGGTGTAAATATGAGTTGAATTACTTCACAGAATTGGGAAAGCCGATTTATTGTATTTCTAAAGAAGCCATAGATGAGGGAAATATCTGTCTTGATAAAATGAGCGACCCATGGTTTTTAGATGCTGATTATAAGGCAATGGCTCTAATTGAAGGGAAAAACATAAAGGCGTAAAGGAGCTTTAAATTATGGCAAATATGGAAAATAAGTATAAACATATGGATTATGTGCAGTCTGCAATATCAAGAATGGCATCAAATTCCTTTCACATAAAAGGTTGGAATGTTACTATCATTGCAGCTATTGTGGCACTATCGTTTAAAGAAAGCGATTGGAGAATATATGCTTGTGCATTGGCTCTAAACTTTGTGTTTTGGTTTTTAGATGCGTATTATTTAAGGCAAGAGAAACTCTTCAGAGAATTATATAATCAAATTTCTAAAATAGACGATGATGAGGCAGTTGACTTTTCTATGGACACGAGTAAATTCAAAAAAGAAGTTTTTGCAATTCCACGCCTCATGCTAACCAACATTTCAATAACCCCATTATATAGTTCAATATCTCTTGTTTTGCTTGTCCTAATTTGTATCGTATAAGGAGACGGCTATGTTTTCAAAATTTAAATTAAATGATATTGCATATTCGGATTTCGAAAAGTATGAGTCTGAAGGGAAAGAATATTATGAAAAGACAAAAACAGACATTCAAAACAGCCTAAAAGAATTTATAGGAAAAGATGGAGTGGTTGATGGGAGTGGGTTACAGGAGAGTTGGTTCTCGACAAAACAAAAATTTGATGTGTTTTTATCCCACTCACATACCGATGAGAAGTTAGCTATTTCTTTAGCTGGCTTTTTAAAAAGGGAGCTCAACTTAAATACTTTTATAGATTCTTGCCTTTGGGGATATTCTAACGATTTATTGAGAGAAATAGATGAGAAATATTGTAGACATAGCAACGGTACATCTTTCGATTATGACAAAAGGAATTATTCTACCAGCCATGTTCATATGATGTTATCCATTGCTTTGTCCAGAATGATTGATAAGTGTGAATCCGTTTTTTTCTTGAACAGCGAAAATTCCATTTCAATAGCCGAAGAAATAAGTAAAGAGAGAACAGCCTCACCGTGGATATATAATGAATTATCTTTAGCTGATATGATCGAAATTCGACCCATCAACTGTTATAGAGATAAATTTTTGCAATTTTCTCATAGAGCATATGATGCAGTCAACGAAAGTTCTTCTCTTCAAATCAAATATGAAGTTGGCAAAATGTTAAGAAGCTTTATTTCTCTCTCTAAGTACGATTTAATAAGTTGTGCAAAAGAGTGGAGAGCAAACAAAAAATCATTTCAAAGTGCTTTGGATTATATTTATCTTTCAAAAGACATAATTATTAAGCAGGATGTTCTGATTAGCTAATTTATAATCCGCATAAATTCTTAATCGAGTGGGAGGTTGATCGACCGACCTCTCAGATGAGTAGCCAATGGGACATTCATCTAAAGAATCAATCAGAACCGTGCGTGGTGAACCTCTCATTTCATACAAGCTTTCATTAATCGTATTATTCTATCAGCAGAGAGCCCTGTGTGCAAAAGTGTCGGTTTTGTAGACTTTAGCCAGAGATTTACCTTTCTTCGGTGCTTGGCAAAGTGTTTATATTTGATAATGTAGATGATGCCGTCAAAATTTATGCGCAAAAGTTTGAAGTCTCCAACTGAATGAAGTCAGTCCGCATAGAGGCGTCGTTCTGGGTTGCGTCCGGATGCTTCATATTCATTTTTTGTTACCCCGCTAGGTGCCCGCCACATGGCGGAGCCTTGCGCAGACCAGCATCAGGGCGGAGTTGCCGTCCGGGAACGTCCCCACCACCCGCGTCCTGCGGCGGATCTCCCGATTCAGCCGCTCGATCACATTGTTGGTGCGGATGCGCGTCCAGTGCTCGCTGGGAAAGTCGCAGTAGGTCAGCGTCTCCTCGATGCCGTCCTCGACCTTCTTGGCAGCCTCCTTCAGCTTCATTGCCCTCAGCTCGGCAACAACAGCTTTTGCCTTCTCGCGCGAGGCTTTCTTGCTCTCCTGCGTGTGGATCGCCTTGAGCATTTTGGCTACAATTTTGACTTTGGATCTGGGCACAACGGAGAAAACATTGCGGTAAAAATGCACAGTGCATCGCTGGTATTTGGCATCTGGGAATACTTCGCCCACAGCCTCCAACATCCCCATGCACTTGTCACCAACAATGAGCTTCACGCCGTTCAGGCCGCGCCCACGAAGCCACTGGAAGAAGCTGCCCAACTGGCCTTGTCCTCTTTCATCCCCTCGGCAGCACCCAGAACCTCACGGAAACCGTCCTCATTCACGGCAATTGCCACCAGGATGGCGACATTTTCATACTCTCCACCCCAGTTGCGGCGCAGATAGATACCATCCACGTAGACGTATGGGTAGCGGCCGCCTTGTAAAGGACGATTCCGCCAGTCCTCGATGTGGACGTAAGCTTTCTTGTTCAGCTCACTGATGGTGGAGGGCGAGACCTTGCTGCCCCACAGTGCCTCCGTGATGTCCTCCACCCGGCGCACGGAAACGCCTGCCAGGTACATCTCGATGAGGGCCTCCTCCACGCTGCTCTCCCTGCGGCGATACCGCTCGATGATGGCAGTCTCGAAGGACACGCCCTTGAGCCGGGGCATATGGAGCGTGACGTCGCCGGAGGTGGTGGTGAGATTCCGGTCATAGTGACCGCTGCGGTAGCCCTGACGAGCCTCGCTGCGCTCATAGCGGGCCGCCTGCGTCAGCGACTCCGCCTCCCTTTCCAGCAGCTCGTTCAGGGTTTCCTCCACGCTTCCTCGAACTAATTCTTTGAGCTGCCCCTTGATAATTTCTTCATTCAGCTGTACAATTTTCTCGGACATAGTTTGCTGTCTCCTTTCGAATGTTTGTGTGGTAACTTCATTCTACCAGAGCCTGCAAGCTATGTCTTCTTTTATGCGGTTTCCAATTTGCGCAACTTATTGTACATTATCATTTCCTCCAGAATGAGATTGCCGATCTGCCCCTCATCCTCGATCAGTCCGTCCACGGTGAAAAGCCGCCCACGCACACATTTCATGGGGTGTTTCTCCAAAAACTGCTGGCAGAACAGCACCTCGTTGATGTGCCTGCCGTCGTACCACTCAGGCCACGTCTGCGGTGTCATATCCATCTTCCAATTCCTCCTTGTGAATTTTCTCTAACCTCCGTCGCAGCCCGTCCAGCTTTTCGTCCGCCATCTGCTGCTGAATTACTTCGGCACGTTCGTGGGAATCCCCGGCGCACAGAATATCTAAGTAGTATTCTGTCCGGTCGAGGTTACGGCAGGCTTCCACGAACCGTGCGTGAACAGGCTCGTCAGGTGACTGCGGCGCATACTGCACCTTCCAGTCCCGCAGCACATGGGCGTAATCGGATAAAACAGAAAAGCACAGCCGCTCGTTTTCCCTGAGCTGCTGTGCTTCCGTCTGAATGCGTTTTGCGTGGAGCGCCGCTGCGCTGGGCGGCTTGTCCGGGGTAAGGTGAAAGTCCGCTGCCAGCTTCTGTGCCGCCTCATAGAGCGGCAAACCGAACAGCTTTGCGGCAAAGTCGATCACATCGCCGTGTTCCCCGCAAGCGAAGCAATGGTAGTGGTCATCTGCCACATACAGGCTGGGATGCCGGTCATTGTGGAACGGGCAAAGGGCCATGCCGTAATGGTTGACCTCCACGCCGTACCGCTCCGCCGCCTCCCGGCAGCCTACGCCGTATTTTACAATTTCGAAAAGATTCATTGTTCCTCCATTTCTGCGCAAAAAACGGCGGCCTGCCCATTAAGGGGCAAGCCGCCATTTGCGTCTTATCTTATGCTGTTTTTGTTTCTTTCTCCGGCACTGCCGGTTCGATCTTCGCCCCTCGCAAGGCTTTCTTCCGCACGCCCTGTCGCTTGATCTGTGCCTGATAACGGCAATCGTCACCGCAGTATTTGACATCTGACCTCGTTGTGGTAAACACCTTGCCGCAGTTTTCGCAGGTACACTCCCGGCTGCGGCTCTCCGCCGCCTCCTGCCGGTAAAATTTGGAGCGGCAGTTGGGACCGCAGAACAGGGTGTTTGTCCGCTTGGAGGCGAATTCCTGTCCGCAGCATTTGCAGGTCAGCATGAAGGGCTGTCCGACAGCGTGTTCACCGGCCTTGATTTTCTGATACCGCTCCCGGCTCTTGATGCGGTGCCGTTTGAGCTGCTCCTGCCGCTTGATTTCTTCCTCGGTCAGCTCCGGTGCGGGAAGCTCAAACTGCCCGATAAAGCGAAGGTGGATCTCCACCTCCTGCACCCGGTCGCCCTCGATGCGCTCCGGGGCGTGGACGATGATCTTCTCAATAAACTCGTTGATCATGGGCGTGGTCAGCTCGGAGAAGTCCGTGTACTTCCTTGCCAGCTCCAGAAACTGCTTGGCTCGGTCGGTGTCCTCCGAAAAGGCGGACATCTGCGTTTCCATTTCGGAGACGGACGCTGTCAGCATTTTCTGCTCCGCCTCATATTCCGCCAGCAGACTGTCAAACCGTTCGCCGGTGATGCGCCCAACGGCGAAGGACTCATAGAGCTTCTTTATGATGGTATCCAGTTCGGAAATCCGCTTTTTCTCCTTGTTCAGCTTCCGCTTGGTTTCCTTGGCCGCTTCCGCCTGCCGGAGCTGGGAGGCAGAGCGCACCTTTTCCATAAATACCTCCTGATTGGAAATCGCAAAGGTGCTGACCGTGCGGATGGTGTCCAGAATCAGGGTGCGCAGAGCCTTGGTCGTGATATAATGGCCGCAGCAGGCGGTTGTACGTTTCTGCCGAGCGAGGGTATAGGAGGAACAATCGAAGAAGTCGGATGGATAGGGATTATTCTCCGTGCCGCCTTTGGAGCGGTGATTATACATCTTCTCGCCGCAGTCAGCGCAGTACAAAAGGCCGGTCAGCGGATTCGCTTCCCCCAGCGTGTCGATGCGCTTTGGCGTCTTGCGAAGCTTTTGCGCAAGCTCCCATGTTTCCCTGTCCACAATGGCCTCGTGGGTATCCTCAAAGATCAGCCAATCCTCCTTGGGATTCATCACAGCGTTTTTATCTTTATAGGACTGCTTGTGGGAGCGGAAATTCACCGTATGCCCCATATACTCCGGCTTGGAGAGGATCTGTCCCACGACATAGCCGCTCCAGTTATAGGGATTGGAAAATTCCTCTTTGCTTTTCCAGATGCCCTTGCCCTGTTTGCCGAAGTACACGGCAGGCGTCTCCACCTTATCCTCAAAAAGAATGCGGGCAATATCGTAGGGGCCTTTGCCCTCGATGGTCAAACGGAAGATGCGCCGCACCACGGCGGCAGCTTCCTCGTCAATCAGCCAATGGTATTTGTTTTCCGGGTCTTTCTTATAGCCGTAAATGGCACAGTTGGTGGTAGGCTTGCCGGATTCGCCCTTGACACGGATGGCGGTTTTCTGCTTGCGGCTCAGGTCGCGCAGATACCACTCGTTCATGATGTTGAGGAAGGGGGCAAACTCGTTGCTGTTCTGGTCATCGCTGTCCACGCTGTTGGCGATGGCCACAAAGTGGACGCCGTGCTGTCGGAAGAATACCTCCGTGTAAAAGCCGGTTTGCAGGTAATCACGACCAGCCCGGCTCATGTCCTTGACGATCACATGAGCTACCTTGCCCGCCTCAATATCTGCGATGAGCTGCTTCCATGCCGGGCGCTCAAAATTGCCGCCGCTCCAGCCGTCGTCCGTATAGTGCCGACAGTTGGTGTATCCTCTCTGCTGGACATAGCTTTCGAGGTATTTTTTCTGATTCACGATGGAATTGCTATCCCCGGCATTGTCATCGTCGCGGGACAGCCGCTCATAGAGAGCGGTAATTTTGCTTTCAGTCTGTTTCGCGCTCATGATGCGCTCCTTTCAGACTGTCGGCTCATTTGTGGTGCTTCCATTATACCACAGGTTCCGTTGTTTGTAACCATATCATTGCGTACAATCCGCAAAATTTTATCCTCCATGGTCTCGCTGCCGTTTTCGTTGAACACGACTCTGACCTTGTAGATGGTGCCGCCGATGCGGCGGATGATAAACTGTTCTCGTTTGTTCTGCTCCATAGGCATCCTCCTTGCGCGATTGGTTGGTTTTTGATATAATGTGTTTGGTTCCGTTGGCTGTAAGCTAACCGTGGCTTTCTGTTGGTTTTCTATGCTCCATATCCTCCTTTTCTTCGCTGACGGCTCGGGAAGTAATCTGTGTAACTTGTGCTAAGATTACTTCCTCTACTAATAGGAGAAATACGGGGTGTAAATCGGAACTGTTTTTGAAAAAAAGAAAAATATTTTTTCGGGGAGGTGAAGCTGTCGTGGAACCATGGGAGGATGAACTGCTGCTGGATGATGATTTTTCCGAGGAGGAAGAAGATGCCGAGGAGCAAATAGAGAAAACCAGTCTTGAAATGGATGCGGACGGCTTTGCCGATTGGGAGGATTCCTCTGACGGTGCGCCGGAGGACGAGACGCTGGAAGAAGCGCTTGCAGAGGAACGCACGCTGGAGCTGGAGAGCGAGCTGGAGCAGGACGAGCATCCCAGAGACTATGATGCCGAGCTGGAGGACGAGGAGGAAGAAGCCGCACCCACCAGTGAGAAGCGGCTCAAGCGGGAAATTCGCGCAGAGGCTCTGCGGCGGCTGGAGGAAGCAGCCCGAACGGAATCCGACTTTCTGACTGTGGTAGACGAGTGGAACAAACTGGACAGAAACCGGGAGCGCCGAGAGCGTGACCACGAAAACCTGCGTGGAGACGTGCCGTTGGAGTTTCAGGCTGTACCTGATCCGAAGATTGCTCCCCTCTGGATGAATCTGCCGAGGTTCCGTCAGCTCTGTCAGGGAAATTTTCTCGACATCATCTTCTCCTGTCCCTACGAGCTGCACGAGCTGACTGCGAACCGTTTTCTCTCCAAGCTCTTTTTCACCCTCAGTGATGAGCAGAAGGAGGTGCTGTGTTACCTGTTCGTCAAGCAATACAGCACCAGAAGACTTGCTGCCATCCGTGGACAGTCCGACCGGAACATCCGAAAGCTGCGGATGACCATTCAGAAAAAGCTGCAAAAGCGGATGTATGAGCATCTGAGCGAAAAGCTGGAGAAGGATCGGGGTCTTACCCTGCGGGAACGCGAGTTCGTGGAGGAATATGAGGCGCTGCTGCAAACCATGGGCAAGGATGCCGTGATCCGCCGAGAGAACAAAACAAAGCCGAGAAAAAAGAAAGCCGCCCTTGACGATGCCAAGGACGGTTGATACAATAGTAATATGGTTAATATATAGATGGATTACGAATTGAGAGGAACAGCGCCATGAACAATCTGTTTGCACAGTCCCGTTCCCATTGGGTGCGGTATGACCGCTATGAGATCAAGACCGACAAGGACGGAAAACGCTATATCACACCGGAAAAGACGGCAAAGCCCGATGTCTATAACCCGCTGAAAGAATCCTCCGAGATGGTGTTGGAAGCACTGAATGTGGGGATGCTGATGATGAACCGCAGTCCGGAGGACGAGGTGGAAAAGGCAATTCTGGCCTTTGCGACCCACTACGGCCTGTTGGGGCTGATGGCGGCACTGCCCACCACGCCGTCCTTTATGGACTACGAGGCGGTATACCTGCCGAAGAATCACTTCATCAAGGAAGAAAGCATGGCGACAGAGGATTATCTTGCTCTGTTCTATCCCTTTGACGAGTTGGATGTAGTGAAAAAAGGCGTGGAATCCAGTTGGAATGTCTCCGGCGACAGAACGATGATCGCCCTGACGATAACCTTCATGGATGAGCCGATGGCGAAGAACATGAGTTTCCAGCGGGAGTATGCCGAGCCGTATGACTGGGTAGCACAGCAGTTCAAGGATTGGGTGTTCACGCTGACCACCTCCATTTTGTACTATAACGACTACGGCAGCATTGACGAGGATACAAGAAATCTTTACCGCAAGGCCATGGCTGCCTTCGGCGGCATTGCGCCCAGTTATCATATTGAGCTGCTGGAGAAGCCCACGATCTATTGGGACTTTCATTCGCTGCTGCTGGGCATCCAGATGATGTTCAGCTTCATGCTGGTGGACGATGCAAAGCCCCTGCGGCTGTGTAAGCACTGCCAGAAGGTGTTCCTCGGCAGTCGGGCCAATTCCGCATTTTGCAGCGCCCGGTGCAAGAATCAGTATAATGTCTATAAAACACGGGCAAAGAGCCGGGAGGATAAAGACAATGGATGAGAATATGGCACTTACTCCATATGAAACAAGAGAAATTTTGTTTTATAAAACCGATAACGGCGACGTTAAGGTTGAAATCCTGCTATATCAGGAGAATTTATGGCTGACGCAGGCAAAGATGGCGGAGCTGTTTGAGGTGCAGAAAGCGGCCATCTCAAAGCACCTGAAGAATATCTTTGTATCCGGCGAATTGATGGAGGATTCAGTTGTTTCCGTTTTGGAAACAACTGCGGCTGACGGAAAAAAATATTCCACAAAATATTATAATCTGGATGCTATCATTGCAGTCGGTTACAGGGTTAATTCCAAAAAGGCGACCATGTTCCGCATCTGGGCGAACAGGATACTGAAGGAGTACATTATCAAGGGCTATGTCATGGATGATGAGCGCCTGAAGGAGCCGCAGAACTTCTTCGGGAAGGATTATTTTGAAGAACAGTTAGAGCGCATCCGTGACATTCGCGTCAGTGAACGGCGCTTTTATCAGAAAATCACGGACATATACTCCCAGTGCAGCGCAGACTATGATGTGGACAGTCCTGTTACAAAAGAGTTTTTCGCCACCGTACAAAACAAGCTGCATTATGCAATTACAAAGCATACCGCAGCAGAGATCATCTATGACCGGGCAGACAGTACGAAACCGAATATGGGGCTGACAATGTGGAAAAATGCGCCAAGCGGCAGAATCCGCAAATCCGATGTTGCGATAGCAAAGAACTATCTGGACGAAACCGAGATGGGAAGCTTGAACGAAATCGTCACGATGTATCTGGATTATGCCGAGCGGCAGGCACGCCGTGGAAACATCATGTATATGCAGGATTGGGTCGCACGGCTGGATGCGTTTTTGCAGTTTAACGAGGAAGAAGTGCTGCATCATAAAGGAAAAGTGACAGCAGCCATTGCAAAAGCCTTTGCCGAGAGCGAGTTTGAGAAATACCGTGTCATTCAGGATCGGCAGTATCAGAGTGATTTTGACCGGCTTGTTGCCAGCACCGAGGAAAAAGATTACGATTGAGGGAGAAAATGTTGCGATTGAGGTTGCGATTGAGGTTGCGATTGACCGGCTGAACGCAAGCCAAGGTACGATTGCAAAGGCGAAAGCAGTATTTGCAAATATGGGCGCTGATGGCGTCTTTGGCCGATCTGACATTGCTGCTATCACAAAGGATTCTGTTACTGCCGCAGGCAATCTCATTACAAAACTGAAAAATGCGGATTTGATCGAGCCTGTCAGCGGCTTTGGAAAGGGTAAATATAAGTTTATAGCACCAAAAGAATAAAGATAATGCCCGTTATTGGCCATACTGCCAATAACGGGCATCTGTCATTCATATACAAGCTCAGTCAGAACGATTTCCTCGGCACGGCTGCGGATGTTGTTCATCCGGCGTACCCATTCCATCTGGTCGGCGGCTTTGAGCGCTTCGGTCACACCCTCTTGCTTTGCCATAGCAGAAACGATGATTGCCATACGCTCATTGCAGGCTTGGTCGATCTCGGCAAGATGCTGGTGCAGCGTTCCGCTCGTAAGATAGTTTGCATAGAGAACAGGTCGATGAGCTTTCAGATAGCTACGGCGCATACGCCCATACTTGCCGATCTGGTAGTCCGGCTCATCTGGCAAATAGAGGTTTGGGATAAGGTAATCGCCCTCTTGCCGGTATGTGCCGCCCATTTGCTCAAACAGTGATTTCATAAAAATTAGCTCCTTTGCGTGTTGATTTCCAGCGGTTATAAGGTGTTTTTACTCCTTTCCTACAACTGCTGTTCCATTCACCACAAATGAGCCGCAGTCATATGTATTAGGTGGGAGAAACCACCCTCTACATAGTAACTCTTGATTTGATATTGAATTACTCTCACCCTCTAAATTGTCGTCTTGAGATAAGCGGCAATACAGAGCGGTGATTTTTTCTTCTTGCCCTTGTATATTTTTGTTTGTTGCCATAAACTATTTGCTCCTTTCTGTGGACAACAGGGCATTACAATGTATAGGTATTGTACACTTGCAATGCCGCAGTGTCGATTGTGCAAACTTATGCTATCTTTAATTCTGTAAGTAAATCTTCAAATTGTTGAAGCACATTTTCTCTGCCGTTTCGGTACCTTGTAGAATGCAAAGTTTTTAGCGTTCAATGTTTTGAAATATCTGTTCACTGTATCACCTCCGTTTTTGTATCAATTTGGTGCTGAAATCAGCAATTTTTTCGTTTATGTCGGCTTGTAATTTTTTGCAAATAAAATTTCACCCCTCACTTGGTAGGCAACGAAAAAGGTCAAAAATTAACCCTCTGACAAATATTTTTTAATTACCCCCTCACTTGTTTGAACAGGGGGGAAGCGTTTTGTACCCCCATAAGATGAAAAAGTAAAAAAATAAAATAACCGCCTGTGTGTTCAGACGGCCATTTATTAGTCAATTTGATTTTTTGAGAGTTTTAAAGTATAATTAAGAAAAAGATTTATCATTTTGATATACAACAGATTGTGATTTAATTTTGTTATGTAGGTGGTGGGATGATGTATAATACACAGATAGAAACATTTATAAAGGTTGCGGACGCAGGAAGTTTTAACAAAGCGGCAGAGGAATTGTATATCACGCCGACTGCCGTTATTAAGCAAATTAATTTGCTTGAAAGCTCGCTTGACTTGGTTTTGTTTGAGCGTACGCACCGTGGGTTGATACTGACTAACGCAGGCAAGTCGCTTTATCAGGACGCTAAGTACATTATCGGCTATTGCAAGGACAGTGTTGTCAGGGCGAAAAACGCAATGAGCGAGGGCGAAAATATTATTCGTATCGGCTCGTCGCCTACAACTCCTGCTCAATTACTTATGCAAATGTGGCCGAAAATTCAAGAGCAATGCCCGGATATAAAATTTGAAATTGTTCCATTTGAGAACACACCCGAAAACGCAAAAGAAATACTTGCGAATTTGGGAAAGAACATTGATATTATCGGCGGAATATTTGACGACACAATGCTTAAACTCAGAAAATGCGAGGGCTTGCAATTATCCCGTGAGCCGTTTTGCTGTGCCGTATCCATTCACCACAAGCTTGCACAAAAGGATAAGCTTCAAATCAGCGATTTATACGGCGAAAATTTAATGCTTATGCACCGTGGCTGGAGCAATTATGTTGACCAATTGCGTGACGATATTTGGCAAAATCATACGCAGATACATATTGTTGATTTTGATTTTTACAATATGAGCATATTTAACAGATGCGAAAACACGAACGATGTTTTGCTTGCGATACCGGGTTGGGCAAATGTTCATCCTCTGCTGAAAGTTATTCCTGTTGAGTGGGAATACAGCATTCCGTACGGTCTTTTACATTCGATGACTCCAAGCGAAAATGTTCGACGGGTTTTAGATGCGGCTAAGAATATAGTTAAAACTAAATAAGCAGTTATAACCCAAAGGTATATACTGAATAACAAAACGAGACTTCATATGAGGCCTCGTTTTTCTTATAATATAGTTGAAAAGAAAAACAACGAAGGAGTGGCAGATATGAAAAAGTTAAAAGCTCTGCTTATAAACGGCAGTCCGAGAGCAAAGGGCTGTACTTACACGGCATTGACCGAACTAAAAAACACATTGGAGCAAGAAGGTATGGAGGTTGAGCTTATCCATGTAGGTCACAAGGATGTGCACGGTTGTATCGCTTGTAGAAAATGTAAGGAAATCGGTAAGTGCGTATTCGATGATATTGTAAACGAGGTTGCACCTAAATTTAACGAGGCAGACGCTTTTGTTATCGGAGCACCTGTTTATTACGCATCTCCTGCCGGTGGAGCAATCGCATTTCTTGACAGATTGTTTTTCAGTACGGCGAATGTTGATAAGACAATGAAAGTTGGTGCGGCAGTAACAACCTGTCGCAGAGGTGGTAACACAGCATCATACGATGTGCTCAACAAATATTTTTCAATCAGCTCTATGCCGATTGCCAAAAGTCAGTATTGGAATATGGTTTACGGCGGTCAGGCAGAAGAGGTTTTGCAGGATAAAGAGGGTTTGCAAACTATGAGAACGCTCGGCAGAAACATTGCTTTTATGGCAACGAGTATTGCACTGGGCAAGGAGCAATTCGGACTGCCCGAAAAAGAACAGATTACATTTACAAATTTTCACCACTAAGGAGAAATAATGGATTACAAAATTTTAGGCAAAGACTTAAAGGTATCGGCTGTCGGTCTCGGATGTATGGGAATGAGCCATGCTTACGGCTCACCTGCCGATAAAAATGAAATGTGCGAGCTTATCGCAAAGGCTGTTGATTTAGGCTATAACCTTTTTGACACGGCAGAGATTTACGGTACGGCAAATAACCCACACGATAACGAGGAGCTTGTAGGCAGAGCGTTAAAGCCATACCGTGATAAGGTTATTATCGCAACAAAGTTTGGCATTGAATTTGACAAAACAAGCAATGCCACAAACCCACCTCTTATACCGAATTCAAGACCGGAGGTTATCAGAAAATCGGTTGAAGGCTCGCTTAAAAGACTTGACACAGACCATATTGATTTATACTATCAGCACCGTTTCGACCCTAATGTTCCTATCGAAGAGGTAGCAGGAGTAATGGCTGATTTAATTAAAGAGGGTAAAATAACTCATTGGGGTATGAGCGAAGCGACCGAGGAAAATATAAGAAAAGCAAATTCGGTTTGTCCGCTGACTGCTATACAAAATCGCTACTCAATGATGGCAAGGCATTATGAATCGCTGTTTTCTGTTCTTGAGAAGCTTAATATCGGTTTCGTTGCATTTTCGCCGCTTGCAAACGGATTTTTAAGCGGTAAGTACAACGAAAACTCAAAGTTTGAAAAAGGCACGGATTACAGAACAGTTATGCCACAGTTCACTGCCGACGGTGTTCGTCAAAATAAAGAATTGCTTGAGCTGTTAAACACGCTTGCAAAGGATAAAAACGCAACGCCTGCACAAATTTCGCTTGCGTGGATGATGTGCAAAAAACCATATATAGTACCTATTCCGGGTACAAGAAAGCTTGACAGACTGATTGAAAACGCAGGCTCGGCAGATATTATATTAACGAGCGATGAGGTATCAGCGATTGATAATAAGCTTGATAATATAAATATGTCCGCTGTTTTCGGTGGGTCAAAAGTGATAAAAAAGAGGGAGTGATTATGGTATTTTATTTCACCGCAACGGGCAACAGCCTTTATGTTGCAAAGTGTATTGACGAATATCCTGTCAGCATACCGCAGGTTATTAAAAATTCGTCAATCTATTCAGACAACCAAATTGTGCTGACGGATTACGCACAAAGGCGAAGCAAAAAATGCGAATACTGCCTTGCCTGCGTTCACGCTTGCCCTCAAAAGGCAATTATCATTAAGCACGAGAAAAACAAAAACGAGCGATACAGAAATGAAAATGTATCACTCGATGAAATAATAAAATCAAATTTTCAGAATAGGAGAAAATGCTATGAATAATTTTATTTTTGAAAATTCGTCAAAGGTATATTTCGGTAAAGGCTGTGTAAAAGAATATCTTTCAAATATTCTTTCAGCTTACGGCGACACGGTTATGCTCTGCTACGGCGGTGGCTCGATTAAGAAAAACGGCATTTATGACGAGGTTATAACCGTACTCAAAAAAGAAAACAAGGCAGTTGTTGAATTTAGCGGTATTCCGTCAAACCCGACCTACAGCAGGGTGCTTGAGGGGGCTAAACTTGCCAAAGAAAGCAACGCCGATTTGATTCTTGCAGTAGGCGGCGGAAGTGTTATGGACTGCTGTAAGGCAATTTCACTCGGTGCAAAATATGACGGCGACATTTGGGCTGACTTTTGGGCAAGACCGGGTGTAATTGATTTTGAACCGTTGCCGCTCGGTATTATCGTCACTGTTTCAGGCACGGGCAGTGAATGTAACGGCGGTGCCGTAATCACAAACGAAGAACTTAAAATCAAAACAGGCAAAGATTATCCTCAGCTTAACGCAAAATTCGTTATGCTTGACCCGACCTACACCTACAGCGTTCCTGAATTTCAAATGGTATCGGGTGCTTTTGATACTCTTTCACACATTATGGAAATCTATTTCAGCGAGCCGAATGAAAGCAATGTATCGGACGATATATCCGAGGCTCTTATGAAAAATGTTATCACCAATTTGCGTGCCGCTATCAAAAATCCCGAGAACTATACGGCAAGAAGTAACCTGATGTGGGACGCAACAATGGCAGAAAACCGTATCATCAAACTTGGCAAAAAGACGGATTTTGAGTGCCACCAAATGGAGCACCAGCTCGGCGCATACACTAACTGCAATCACGGTGCAGGTCTTGCCGTTCTTCATCCTGTTTATTACAGACATATTTGCAAGGCAGGCGAAAGGAAATTTGCTCAGTTTGCAGTTAATGTTTGGGGTATTTCAAAAGACGGCAAAACAGACGAAGAGCTTGCAAAGGCAGGTGTTGAGGCCCTGGCAGATTTTATTAAGGAAATCGGTATGCCGACAACCTTTAAGGAACTTGGAATTGATGAAAATATCAACCTTAAAGAAATTGCAGACTCATGCGGCATTGTACCGGGTGCATACAAAAAGATGACACACGAAGAAATTCTTCAAATTTTTGAAGAATGCAAATAACTATTTAATCTAAAGCTAATTTTAGATATTAAATTTTCAAACAGAAAAGGAGTAATCAGTATGAAATTTATAAAATTAAACAATGGCGTAGAAATGCCAATGGCAGGCATAGGAACATTTTTGCTCACACCTGACGAAGCAGAAGCATCTGCAACCTACGCTCTCAAAAACGGATGTCAGCTTATAGATACAGCAAATGCTTATTGCAACGAAAAAGCAGTAGGCAGAGCAATGAAAAACGCAGGCACTGATCGTAAAAATATTTTTCTTGAGACAAAGCTTTGGCCGTCATTTTATGAGCAGGACGATGCAGTAGACAAAACTCTTGAAAGACTTCAAACAGATTATATCGATTTGCTTTTAATTCATCAGCCTGCCGGAAACTACATTGCAGGATATAAGCAAATGGAAAAGGCATACAAGGAAGGCAAGGTTCGTGCAATCGGTCTGTCAAACTTTAACGAAGAGCAGATTTGCGAAATCCTAAATGTCTGCGAGGTTAAGCCGTCCGTTCTTCAAACCGAAGTGCACCCGTATTATCAGAAAAAGGAGCTAAAAAAATTCCTTTTTCACGAGGATATTAAAATTCAGGCTTGGTATCCGCTGGGTCACGGCGATAATGCACTTCTCAATGAGCCACTCTTTAAGAGCCTTGCGGAAAAATACGGTAAGTCGACAGCTCAAATCATTCTTCGTTGGCATATTCAGGAGGGCAACATTATTATTCCGGGTTCAAAGAACAGCGACCATATCAAGGCTAATTTTGATATTTTTGATTTTTCACTTACTGATGAAGAAATGGCAAAAATATCATTACTTGATAAGGGTGTAAGATATTATACCTCAACACCGGAAATGCTTAAAAAGTATGCCGAGATGATACCGCCTGTTGACGAACAAAAATAATTAAACTAAAGGAGATTAACATTATGAAAAAATTAACCTCAATTCTTTTGTCACTCGTGCTTGTGTTTTCTTTCGCAGCTTGCTCTAATAATTTGAGCGACAATTCAAATACAACCTCAAGCACTTCACAAACTGCGAATGCTCCGGCAGATACTTCAAAATCTACCGATGAAAATACCCAAAATTCTAATACAAGTTCAAAAATATTAGTTGTTTATTATTCTGCAACAGGTAGCACAAAAGCTGTTGCAGAAACTATTGCCGACACTTCCGGAGCAGATTTGTTTGAGATTACACCTGTTGACCCTTACACAAGCGATGACCTTAACTGGACTGATGACAACAGCCGTGTAAGTGTTGAGCACAACGACGAAAGCAAGCGTGATGTACCACTTACAAAGACTACGCCTGATAATTGGGCAGATTATGATACAGTATTTATCGGCTATCCGATTTGGTGGGGCATTGCTGCTTGGCCTGTAAACAATTTTGTTAAGGGCAATGATTTCAGCGGTAAAACCGTTATTCCGTTTTGCACATCTTCATCATCGGGCTTAGGTCAAAGCGGTGACCTTTTAGCCGATATGGCAGGCACAGGCGATTGGCAGGACGGCGAAAGATTTTCTTCAGGTGCCTCATCAAGCAAGGTTGAATCTTGGGTAAACGGTCTTGACCTTAAATAGAATCCACAAATTTACAGTTGTGCTTTTGGCGGTTACTGTTACGGTGACTACGCTTTCAGCTTGTTCAATTAAAAGTAATTCTCCGAGCAGTTATGCAACAAATACAACAGCCGAAAGCTCGTCAAAAGCACAAGCTACTCAGCCTGCCGAACAAAATTATGCCGTCACAAACGGCACGGACACTTACCGTGGCTTTAGCGTTGACAATATTTTGCACAGTGAAAATAACAATGATATTCATTTCAATCTTTATGTCCCGAAAAGCTATGGCGGCAGTAAGGCTTACGCTCTTTTCATCACCTTGCCCGGTTATGAGGGCTTATACTTTCAAGGTGTCGGTGTAAATATCCGTCAGGAAAACTTTGGCTTTGAGGCACAAAAATATAACAGTAATATGATTATTGTCGCACCTCAGTTAAACGGCTGGGACGAAGACTCAGCAGATGAAACTATCGTTCTTGTCGAATATCTCTTGTCTGCCTACAATATAGATAAATCAAAGGTTTATATAGAGGGCTATTCAGGTGGCGGCGAAACTGCGTCGCAAGCAGTCGACAAGAGACCTGATTTGTTCACGGCATATTTGCAGGTCAGCTCTCAATGGGACGGAGAATATGAAAGCGTTGCAAAAGCAAAACTGCCCGTTTATATAGCTATCGGCAGAGATGACGAATACTACGGCTCGAAAAAATCTCAAAATGCCTACGATACGCTCTATAATCTCTACAAAAAGCAAGGCTTGACCGATGATGAAATCAACAAAATTCTTGTTCTTGATATTAAAGAAAGAGATTATTTTACAAGCCGAAACGCTCCAAACGAACACGGTGGTGGCGGACTTTTCGCAGAAGATGATGCCATTATGTCTTGGCTTTTCGGCGAACATTAAATTATTAAGAGAGGTAATATTATGAAAATTCTTTTTATTAACGGCAGTCCGAACGAAAACGGAAATACTGCTAATCTTGCCTCAATTCTTTTGAACGGCAAGGAATATGAAACACTTAATTTAACTAACTTCACAATCGGCGCATACGGTCAAAATTTACCTTATGACGGACTTGACAGAGTAATTGAAAAAATGAAAGAGGCTGACACAATCGTTATCGGTTCTCCGCTTTATTGGCACAATATTTGCGGCTCTGTTCGTAATGTTTTAGACCGTTTTTACGGCAAGGTTGACGAGAGCGAGCTCTTAGGCAGAAAGCTATATTTTGTATTCCAAGGTGCGGCACCCAAAAAGTGGATGCTTGACGCAGGCGAATACACGATGAAACGCTTTGCCTCTCTTTATGGTATGGAATATATGGGAATGGCAACGAACAGCAAAGAGGCTGAAGACTTAAACAAAACCGTATGAATTCAAAAACAAAATTAGAACTAAAGCCGATAATTGATATTTTAATGACATTTGCTCTGCTTCTTTTGATGTCCTACGAGCTTTTAGGCTCGGCGTCACACGAGGTAGTCGGCGTTGCTATGTTTGTGCTTTTTGTTGTTCATCACGCACTCAATATAAATTGGGCAAAGCATTTAACAAAAGGCAGGCAAACACCTATAAGAATTTTTCAAAATATTCTTGTTTTGCTTGTGCTTATATCATTTGTCGGCTCAATCGTCAGCGGGGTAATTGTTTCAAGGCATCTGTTTGCATTTTTGAATATAAAATCAACCTATGCAGCGAACAGAATCCATATGCTTTCTGCATATTGGGGATTTATATTTATGTCGCTCCACCTCGGACTTCATTTCAATATGATTTTGCTAATGATAAAAAAGAAAAAGCAACTCTCACCAAAAGTGAAGACTGCTTTCAAAATAATATTCATACTCATTTTTGCATACGGAATTTACGCATTTTTCAAACGGGATATAGCATCTTACCTGTTACTGAAAAATCAGTTTTTCCTCCTTGGCAATAACGAACACCTACTGCTTTATCTCTTTGACTATATGTCAATAATGTTTTCCTTTGCAACATTGAGCCACTTTGTTTTTTCAATATTAAAGTCGAATACAAAAAGCGGGTCTTAGGGTGTCCCTAACGAGAAAATTACCGTTTGGATAACCAAATGGTCTGCTCGCTAAGATTGTACATTCAATTTCACAAAAAAATTAAGGCACAACATACGAAAATTTTCTCCGTAAGTTGTGCCTTTTTCTCATTTATAAATCACTTGTTCATTAACGGTTTCTGTTGCTCTGTTGCTAATATTATTCATCTTTTGCACCCACAACATCATATTTTCGGCTTTGAGTTTTTCC
>ERZ857785.704-NODE-704-length-42684-cov-4.510075_pt1 | contig 42684 bp, 28 predicted proteins | sample MGYA00519763_ERZ857785 | MGnify/ENA primary metagenome ERZ857785 (study PRJEB31778, sample SAMEA3449365) | human gut metagenome | biome: human gut; feature: human-associated habitat; material: faeces | place: United Kingdom | collected 2010/2012 ...
TTCCACAATTTCCATGCATCATGGATGAAGCGCCTATTTTTTTATACCTCGCTTTTAATTTTTTTACATAACGCTCTGAAAAACCTAACCTACTTGCTGCAACTTTAATTGTCATTGTTCCATTAACACAAGATTCTATTACTGCTTTTTTTAATTCTTCTTTTTTATTCATAAAAGTTCTCATACCTCCATTGTATCATAAGGGTGAACTTTTCATAAAATAATTTTATAGGGTGATCTTATCACAAGTTATTCATAGCGACAACTGTTGATGATTGACTTTCCAAAATTGATATGATAGAATTTAACATAATTTAAAAAGAGAAAAAATTATACCAAATTGAAAAAAACAAAGATATATATTACACTTAATTACATTTGTCTCAAACAATTTCAACTGCTTGTAATATATTAATATAGTGAAAAGATTATAGAAAAGAGGAAAAATCATGACTATTTTAGAATTCATCTTAAATAATAAAAATTATTTAGAAGATTTAATCACAAGAAGTACTTATCATTCAAATGCTATTGAAGGAAGTACCCTTACTTATGCCGAAACCTATGCTATTCTTTATAATGATAATAGCTTTAAAATAGAGGGAAAAGAACCTAGAGAAATATATGAAGCTATTAACCATAAAAAAGCATTAGAGCTAGTTTTTAAGAATTTACAAAACAATGAAGAATTTGATGAAAGATTCATTAAAATATTAAATGAAACTATAAATAGAGATATTAAAGATACTGAAAGTTATAGAACTGTACAAGTTTTTATTCAAGGTAGCGAACATATTCCACCTGAACCTGAAAAAGTACCAAATTTGATGATGTATTATATATACAATTATAATCATGATGAACAAGATATATTTTCTAAGATTGCTGGATATCATATTGAATTTGAAAGAATACATCCTTTTGAAGATGGAAATGGTAGAACTGGTAGATTACTTATAAACTATGAATTGTTAAAAAATAATTTACCACCTGTTGTTATCGAAAAAGATGATAGAATAAAGTATTTTGAATTTTTAAGAAATACTGATAATACTGGCTTAGCTAAATGGTTAAAAGATTTATCTTCTAGAGAAGAAGAAAGAATGAAAAAGTTTGGATTTTAATAATTAATAATTTAAAGTAAACGTTGAAAATAAAAAATTCAACGTTTTTATTTTTTTCTTTATTATATAAAATAAGAGAAGAAAATTAAAAATAATTCTTCTCTTAATATTATATTAATTTTTTTCATTTTTATAAACATATATTATTAAATAGCTTATGCTTCAAGTTTTCTCTCGCAGTATTCTCTAATTGATTTTGTTATTTTCTTTATTGCTAAATCGTGTTCTTTCATATATCCTATGAAAAATCCTGGATTAACCATCTCAAATTCAAGTAATTTCATTTTTCCATCAGCTGTCTTCATGAAATCTACTCTGCAGATATCTATCTTTAAATCGTATAATTTTTCAAAATATTCTACTAATTTAACAGCACTTGAAACTTCCTTATCTGATGGTGAGTATTTGCTTATTATCCTTGTTTTTTGACTTGGTACGCTCTCATCTGTATTTGTGTATTCTTTTTTCTGTGAATATATTACTTGTTTATTTAAAAGTGAGATTTGATATTCTCCTTTCCAAATTTCTTTTTGTATTGGTTGTACTACCCAACCTCCTACTTTATTTTCTTTCCATCTAAAGAATTGTTCATCGACATCTGCTAAGCATTTTAGAGAATTGCTAAGCTCTCCTGTTACTGGCTTTATTAGATAATCTTCTCTATGATCTGGATATTGTTTGCATATTTCTTCAAATGTAATTGTTCTATCAAATATCTTTGTTGGTATTGTTGTTACACCAAATTTTTCTAGTTCTTTTTCATTAATTTCAACTAGGTATCTTTTTGTCATTCCTCTTAACATTGATTTTGGATCATTTATTACTTTTCCTGTATAGTTGTTTATTAAATATTTTAAGCATGTTTCTATTTCAACAAATTTCTGTTCTACTGATCCGACATTTCTTATTATCATAACAGATATTTTATCGTTTATCTCTTTTATACCTAAGTCATTTGTTTCTTGAGTATTTATGCAATAGATGTTATAAAATATCCCTTTTTCTGTATCAAATTTGTCCAATGTTCCTAGGTATACTTTCCAATCATTTTCCATAAATTCTTCTATCATTGATCTTACTTCTTTGCTGTATTTTTCTTCGTCATCAAATTTTCCGTTCTTTAACATTCTTATATAGTTTTCTAATTGTTCCATATCTTTTACAGCTATTAGTATGCTTTTATTTTTCATTTTTTTAGTTCCTTTCTTTTAATAAATCTATTATGAACTTCTTTCCTTTATTTTTAGCTTTTGTGTATTCTTCATTCATCGATAGTTCAATCAAAATGCTTTTACAATTGTATTCTTGCTGTATATATTCTCTTGCTGTTTTTAATCTTGGATTTATTATTTTGTGTTGTTTTATTATTGCTCTTATAAATCTTTTTATAGTACTTCGTGGCTTTAATACTTGTATTCCACCTATTTCTGTTATGTTTGATTTCATTGTTACATAGTCTTTCGATGATATTTCATCATTGTGTACATCTATAAAATATTCTGGTTTTGTTTTCTTTACTATTTCTCTTATGTATTTAATTTCTTGTGGGGCATCTTGTTTGTTCCAGCTTCTATTATAGTCTGTTTCGTTAAAATATCTATGATTTCCGTTTTTTACTCCTTCTTGATTTACAATTGGATATATTAAAAAGTGATATTTTAATTTATTTTCTATTATTTCCTCTATCATTCCTTCTATAAAAAAGCTTGATAATGTTTCTCCTGGATGCTGTCTTCCAATCACTATTATTGTTGGATTTTCTTTATCTCCTATTTCTATTTGTGGTAATATTTTTTCCTCTATGTGTATATTAGGATTATTTTTTATTTTACTTATAAATTCATCTAATTCATTTTTTGTGTATCTAGGAGATAATGATATTTCTTCTACTTTATGTGGTTGTATGTTTATTTTTAGTGTGTCATTGGCAATTTTCCATTCTTCTGAGTCTAGTCTTTTCCATTCTTTATCTATTTCTTTTATATATGGAGCATGTTCTTGATCTGGACAATAGTAGGCTGATTTTGTTATATTTTTTATAAAAACTGTACCAACCTTGTTTAAGTCATTTTCTACTCGAAAGTTATAATAATGGCTATATGAATCTTTTTCTTTTCTTAATGATAATACTGCTTCATTTTTTCTTAAGTCTTCATTTATTATATCAATAGAACTTCCATCGTAATTGTTTATTATTTTCATTATAAAATCTCCTTTTTTATTGCTTTCATTATAGCATATTGGTGCATGTTTTTCAATTTTTTAATGAACTACTATTGTTTATTATTAGTGTGCTATACATAAATAGTATATCTTGATTTGTGAATTTTATATATTGGTTTATAAGTTTTGGTGACATATATCGTGTATCTACTAAAGTTACCTTACTATATCCTGTTAGTATTAGCGGTGTTATGCTACTTCCAAATGAATCTCTAAATATGATTAATTCTTTATTATTATCTGAATTTGGATTGTTGATTGTAAGTAATGGTGTAGCTCCTGATAAATATACATCATATTTATCTAAACTGTTCATTTTATTTAAATCATATACTGTACTTTCTTTTTGAGTTTCGTAATTGTATACCGTGCAGTTGTTTATTATGTCATTTGTTAAAATTATCAAATTATCATTCTCATTATTTGTTGGCAACCTTCCGGAATATGTTCCTTTAAATTTGCCTAGTTCAACTTGTGTATATTCTTTCGAAATCTCTATATTCATTTCTTGTGCAATTTGTTTTGCTATTTTTACTATATTTTCTTGTTTCCAATGTGTATCTGTTTTGTAATAATCATTTAAGTTTAATTCATCTTTTATATTTATATATTTCATTTTATCAAGATTTTCTGACATTATTTTTTCTATTTCAGAATAATCTATTTTTAAGTGATCTTCGCTTGCAAAATAGTTTTTATCAGGGATTATTGTGTAATATATGTTATTTTCTTCTGTTAGATATTCATTTGCAATTTGGTTTATTTTGTTTATTATGTTTTTAACTGATTGCGTATTTAATGGATAATTTTGCTCTATTATATAGCCGTCTTGATCATATAAATTGTTATAATCTTTCTTTTTTAATAATTCCTTTTCTATGTTTACTTTCGTTTTTCTTAAATTTTCTCTTTGTATGAATTGGTCTGTTACGTATTTATCTAGCTTGTCTGAATATTTTCCGCTTGTTAGTTGTTTTAGCGTAAATTGTGGCTTTTGTTCTAGCTTGCGTCTTTCTGAAATTGAGATTAATTCATCTTTTTTTATTAAATTGGCTATCATAGTTACTATTATTATTGCAAAAAATGTTATTGTTACAACAATATTTTTTATTTTATTTGTCATGTTAAAATCTGTTCCTCTCTTTTCGCTTTCATAATATCAAAATCTAAAATACAAAAATGGGTTGTATGAGCTATCTACCAAGTATGCTGTTACTATTAGTAATAAAACTATTATAAATATTGGCTCTATTATATTTATAATTTTATTTATTTTTGCATTTTCTTTTAGTTTATTAATTATGTTTCTAACTAACGGAGTGGCTCCTATTATTGCTAATATTAATATTATTAGGTAGCTTTTTAGATAATATATTGTGTACTGATTTATTATTCCATCGCAATGTATTCCACATAGTCCTTGTATGTTTGTAAATGCTTGTCCTAAGCTGTCTGCGCCAAATATTATGAAACTTATCATTACTATAAATAGTACATAAATGTTTCTAAATATCTTAGGCAATTTTTCCAAGTATTTTCTACTCCATAATTTCTCTATTATAAGGATTATTCCAAACATTAATCCCCATATTATAAAGTTCCAATTTGCACCATGCCAGATACCTGTTAATGTCCATACTATTAATATATTTCGAATTAATTTTTTTGTTCCTTCTCTACTTCCGCCTAATGGTATATATATATAGTCTTTAAACCATGTTCCAAGTGAAATGTGCCATCTTCTCCAAAATTCGGTTATGCTTTTTGATATGTATGGATAATTAAAGTTTTCAAGAAAACTGAATCCAAATATTTTTCCTAATCCTATTGCCATATCTGAATATGCTGAAAAGTCGAAATATATTTGTAGCATATAGCTTATTGCGCTTATCCAGTATAAAACTACTGTTTTTTCATCTGCTACATTACATACTGTGCATAATGCTCCAAGTTGATTAGCTATTATTGTTTTTTTTGCTAAGCCTATTGTAAATCTTTTGATTCCATAGGCAATCTTTTCAAAGCTATGTGTTCTTTCTTGTAATTCTTTTTCTATTGTTTCATACCTTACAATCGGTCCTGCTATTAGCTGTGGAAATAATGCAACATAAGTTGCAAGATTTATTAGATTTCTTTGCACTTTTACTTTTTGTCTATACACATCTATTTCGTAGCTTATTATTTGGAATGTGTAAAATGATATTCCTATTGGTAATGCTAATTGTATGGCTGATATTTGCTGGTTAAATATGTTATTTATATTGCTGATTATAAAGTTTGTGTATTTAAAGATTACTAATAAAATTACATGTACGGAGACGATTCCTATTAAAACTTCCTTGCTTTTATGTTTGTCTATAATTATTCCGCCCTATATATGCTAATATGATTTCTATAATCATTAGTATTACATATCGTGGCTCTCCATAAGCGTAAAATATGATTGATGATATTAGCAGTACTATATTTTTTAGTTTTTTTGGTACTACAAAATATATTATTAATACTATCGGTAAGAAATAGTATATAAATGTTATGCTATTAAAAAGCATGTCCCCTCCTATTACATAAGGCTCCCTCAAAGGAAGCCTTATGTTTTAATTATTTAATTACTATGTAACTTGCTTAAATACAAATTAAACTTATTTTTAGTTATTGTACTATAATTTCTTCTGGTAATGTCGTTCCATCTTCTCCGTCTTTTTCTAGTTCTTTTCCTATGTTATTGTTTACATATCTCTTAAATTCATCATAAACTGGCTTTGACCATTCTTCATCTGCCATTACCATGAATATTGTGTTTCCATTATTAGTAATATATAATTTTCCTGCTGATACGCAAATCCATTTTGCCATGTCAATGTTTTCTAGCATTTCATTTTTTATCTTTTCTATGTCTGTTCCATCTTTTACTTTTACTGTTACTGCTGAATATGCTTGTGATGACATTAATGGTTCTGATACAACTAGTGTTTCAACACAGTCTGTCGATTGTATTCCTGTATATGCTGTTATTTGTGTAGCATCATTTGTTGAAATCTTTTGAGTATTTAGACTTGGTAACTCATCTTTTAATTTGCTATAAACTGAATCAAACATTGATTTCATTTGTGAAGCTGTCTCAAGCTGTCCATTTTGAGTTCCTTTTGATTTTTTTAGATTTAGCATTACTGCTATAGTAGCTATTATCACGATTATTATTGCTACTGTAATAATAATATTTTTCTTTTTCATGTTTTCTCCTTTTTTTCTTCATTTTATCATACTTAATATTATATTGTAAATAGTTTATTCTATACTTTTTAATGATGAAATCATGTCTACTTTTTTTAATGTTTTATGTACCATTAAATTTACTATCATGCTGAAAATTGCTGTGATTGCTCCTGAATATATATAACTTTGTATATGTATATGTCTTATAAATCTTACCATATCTGGTTCACAAGTCTTTACTAAGAAATTACATAGTGCATATCCACCTATGAATCCTAGTATAATTCCAACTAGTGTTAAAATTATGCTTTCTTTGTTTATATAATCATCTACTTCTTTATCGTAAAATCCTAATACTTTAAGTGTTGCGATTTCTCTTATTCTTTCTCCTATGTTTATATTAGCTAAATTATATAAAACTACAAATGCAAGAATTGCAGCTGATACAATTAGTATGATTATTATATAGTCTAATGATTTTAACATATCATTTACACTTTTAGTTAGTGTTCCAACGTCCATCATTGATAGTACATTGTCGTTTTCTAATAATTGTTTCTTTGTTTCATCTGTAAATTCTGATGTTGTTAATAATGCATTGGTTTTATATTCTCCCATTTGTTGTTCATAAGTTTCTTTTGTCATGAATATGTAGTTTGTGACATAGTTCTTTATTATTTCTGATACTTTGTATTCATATTGATTTCCATTGCTGTCTTCTAATTTTGCTGTGTCTCCAACTTTTATGTTTAGTATATCTGCTAATTTGTCTGAAATTGCTATTGTTCCTGTCTCTGGCATTTCAGCTTTTTCACCAGTTTTGCCATCGTATAAATGTATTACGCTATCTAAATTATCAGCTGGTATTATCAAATTTACATCTCTTTGTTCTATTGTTGCGGTTTTCATTTGTGCTTGTTTTAATTCTATTGCACCGTCTTGTGTATTTTTTATTATATTTTCTATTTCTTCTATACTATTTTCTTTTTGTGCTATTATTATTTGTTCTTTATATGAAAATACATCTTCATATTGTGCTGATACGATTCCGGTTATTGAGTCTTTTAATCCGAAGCCTGCTGTTATCAATGCTGTACAACCAGTTATTCCTACTATTGTCATTATTCCTCTTTTTTTGTATCTAAATAAATTTCTGGCTGTTATTTTTTGAGAGAATTTTAGTCGTTTCCATATAAATGTTATTTTTTCTAATAGAATCTTTTTTCCTGCTCGAGGTGTCTTTGGTCTCATTAATACTGCTGGTGTCTGTCTTAGCTCTTGCATACATACAATTATCGTTGCTCCAACTATACATATTATTGCTATTCCTAGTCCTAATATTCCTATTAATCCTATAAATGGTGTTTTGAAATATGTTATATCAAATAGCATTTTGTATAGATACCATACTATGCTTGGCAAAAATTTAAATCCTATTGCCATTCCTATTAGTCCACCTATCAAACATGCAGATAATGCATATAAGCAGTATTTTGCGAGTATTTGTGCATTGTTATATCCTAGTGCTTTTAATGTTCCGATCTCTGTTCTTTCTTCTTCTACCATTCTTGTCATTGATGTTAAACTTATTAGAATTGCTACTATATAAAATACTAGAGGAAATACTTTTGAAATGTTTTCCATGCTTTTTACTGAACTTACAAAGGTGTTATATCCAGTATTGTCATCTCTTACGTGTATATACCACGTTGGCTTTTCTATGTTTTGTATGTCTTGTTCTGATTCTTTTATTTTTTCTTCTGCTTTATTAAATTCCTGCTCTGCTTCTTTTTCTTTATCTTCTAGTTCTTTTTTGCTATTTGCTAATTTTCCTGCATTATTTTTTATCTCTTGTTCTGCTTGACTGATTTGACTTTCTGCTTTTTCAAAATTTCTATTAGCAGTTTCTTTATTTTTCTCTAATTCTTGTTTACCTGATTGTATCTGTTCTTCGCCTGATTGTATTTGTGTTTTTATTACACTTATTTGATTTTCTAGGTTTGACTTTTCCACATTTAATGAACTAATTGTGGATTGTAATTGTTCTATTTGCGCATCTATCTGAGTTGTATCTTTTCCTTGTGATTGTAATAATTGTTTTGTTTGTTGTAATTGGGTTAAATTATTATTACATGATTCTATATTTGTTTTTATTGTTTCTAAACCTTGGTTTGCTTGCTTTAGTCCCTGTTTTGCTTGATTTAATTGTTGTTCACTTTCTGATATTTTATTTTCTGCACTCTCAAATTGCTTTTCTACTGATTGTTTTTGCTCTGTTAGTTTTTGTTTGTTATTTGCTATTTCTTTTTTGGCTTTAGATATTTGAAGTTCTGCATTTTTTATTTCTTCTTTTCCTTCATTTATCTGACTATAAGCATCATCTTTCTTACTCTGTAATTCTTTTTTTGCATCTTCTATCTTACTATTTGCACGTTCTTTTATTTCATTATATCGTGCATTTTCTCTTTCTTCTGCTACCGAGTTAATCTTGTTTTTTATCTCTGTTATTATCTTATTATATTCATTACTTGATGTCTGATCATCTCTTGCTTTTTCTGATGTTACATATATGTTTGTGTAGTAGTCTTGCTCTATTTTATTTATATATATAAAACAGTTTATAGTTCCTGTTCCGATATTAGTTGTTCCTCTTGTGCTAGTTATGTATAATGGACTTTTGGCTAATCCTACTACCTCATATTCATTTTCTTCTGTTTTTATTTTGTTTCCTATCTCATACTTATTTCTTTTTGCAAATTGGCTGTCTAGCACACATTCATTATCATTTTCTGGTCTTTTTCCACTTACTAAATCTATATCATTAATTTCTGACTTTAGTTCAATGAATTTTGCATTAAATTTTTCTTCTTTTATTGTTATTTCTTTATCTACACTATTTACTCCGTACACATTGTAGGATTTGTCTAAATTTTGTATCGCTTTTATATCTTCGTCTGTAAGTCCTAGTGTTGATGTGATTACGATGTCATAGGTATTGCTTGCATCATAATATGTATCTATTGCTTCTCTCATATCTGGTCCGCACGCTACTAGTCCAGAAAAAAATCCTACTCCTAAAAATGACATTAACAATATTGATATAAATCTTTTTAATTTATCTTTTATTTCTTTTACACTATTTTTGAGTAGCTTAGTTTTCACTTTCTCTCCCTTCTATTATTTTACCATTCTATTTCGTCTATTGATATTGGACTTTCGTTTATGCGTATATCTTCTGCTTTACCATTTTTGAAATGTATTATTTTATCTGCCATTGGTGCTATTGCTGTATTATGTGTGATTATTATTACTGTCATTTTTTCTTTTCTTGCAGTGTCTTGCAAAAGTTTTAGTATTTGCTTTCCTGTTTTATAGTCTAATGCACCTGTTGGTTCATCACATAATAATAGCTTAGGATTCTTAGCTATTGCTCTTGCTATCGCAACTCTTTGTTGCTCTCCTCCTGATAATTGAGCTGGAAAATTTGATTTTCTATTCTTTAGTCCTACTTTTTCTAATGTTTTTTCTGGATCTAGTGCATTTTTACATAGTTGTGTAGCTATCTCTACATTTTCAATAGCTGTTAGATTTTGAATTAGGTTATAGAACTGAAATACGAATCCTATGTCGTCTCTTCTATATTTTATCAATTCTTTGTTTTTTAAATGTGTTACTTCTTTATTATCTACTATTACTTTTCCACTTGTTGCAGAGTCCATACCTCCTAGTATGTTTAGAGTAGTGGTTTTTCCTGCTCCACTTGGACCTACAATTACAACTAGTTCACCTTTTTCTATACTAAAATTGGCTTTGTCAAGTGCTTTAATTGTAATCTCTCCCATTTTGTATTCTTTACATACGTTTTTGAATTCTATGTATGGCATTTCTATCTCCTTTTTATCTTTTTATCTATTTTAATTATGGCATATCAGTATTTTTTTAGCAATAATTTATTGTAAAATCTATGTAAACTTTTAATAAAAGCCCTGTTACTAGATTTAACTAGTTTTAGGGCTTTATGATTATTATTCTTTATCCCAACTTTCTTTTCTTACTGTTCTATCTCTTTTAGTTGGTATCATGAATAGTACTCCTATTAACATTGGCATGTAAAATGTATACATTCTCCAAAATAATGTTGCTATGTTTATTGTTCCTTCTCTAAATATCGGACCAAATATTAATATAAATCCACCTTCTGCGCCTAGTCCTGCTCCCGGTGTTGGTACTATATTTACTAGTAACATTAGGAATGTTTGTAATATTACTATTTGTGGTAAGCTTGTTCCATTATTTCCAAATGTTTTATATACAGCGTATGTTATTGCATAATACATTATTGCTTGTATCGTTCCTGCCACAGCCATTTGAGCTACTACTTTAGGATGGTCTTTCATCATTTTGAATTGTTTATTAAAGTTTATTACGCTTTGATCAAATTTTTCGATCTTCTCTTCGGGATTTTTTATAAACTGTATTCTTCCTATTTTTATTTTGGCTATAAATCTTATAACTGGTCTTGCAACATTCATTATAAGTTCTTTTTTAGTTCCTATTAATATTAGTATTATCATCATTCCAATATTTATACATAATCCGATTATTCCTATTGCTATATAGTTCTGAAATACTTGTCTAAAATATGTGAATTGAAATATTATAAATACTAAGCTAAGTAACATCATTGTGATTTGTTGTACTAAAAATTTCATTGTTAATATTGATAGTGAATCACTTGTTCTCTTGCCACTTCGATTCATTTCATATACTTGCATTACTTGACCACCTGTGCTAAATGGTGTTAAGTTATTAAATAATTGTCCTATCATTGTTATTTTTAATGTATTAGTAAACTTTTGTGTTGGATATAATTTTTTTAATGGAATGTGTAAGTTCATCGTTTCTGCTAGCCACATCATTATTAAGAATACAAATCCAATCGCCATCCACAAATGATTAGCTGTGCTAAGTACTTCTCCTATATGTTCGGCTCCATCTTCATTCATCATATATATGAATACGCCTACGAGTACTGCTATTATAAATATTGTATTAAATATTAACAACTTTGGGTTCGATTTCTTGGTTTGCTCTTTATTTTCTATTGTCTGCTCTTTTTCTTTATTATCCACTTTTATTCCTCCGAGCTTTTTATTCTTTATATTATATATTGTATAAGTGACTTTTTAATGACTTTTATTTATTTTTTGCATTTACTTCAATGGAGTTCGTTATATTCTCTATATTATTTTGTAAAGTTTCTTCATCTTGGAATGTATATGAATATGCATCTATACTTATTACATAATCAGATGTGTATATATAATATAGATATTCTACGGTTTGAGGATCTTCGTTGTATTTTATTTTTATCTTTATTACATCATATTCTTTGGCTGTTTTGTCTGTTTCTACACTGCTTTCGTTTGGCTTATCTTGTAATTTGTCTATCGAGTCTGTTACGTCTTGTTTTCTTTCTTCAATGCTTTTTTTGTCTCCACTTTCAAGTTGCTGATACGCTATTGATATATATGCTGGTTCATGGCTATAATCGTTGTTTTCTATCGTATTGCCGTCTTCTACCGGTTTTGTATTTATGTATTTATAGTAGTTCCATCCACCATTATACATGTTAGTATATTGTGTCCATGATGTATTGATTTTGAATTTTAGTGTTCCATCTGTTACTTCCTTATTAGATTTTTTTGCAAATATTATTGCTACTGCTATTGCAATTATGATTATTAAACTTATAATTGCTGTTAATATTATTTTTATCTTTTTATTGCTTTTTTTATGATTCCATGGAGTTCCTTCCACTAACTGATCATAATAAAATTTTCCTTTTGCTTTTTTTATGATTCCATGGTTTAAAAGTTCTTGAAATTGCTTTTTATTTTCTTCATTTATTTCTTCTGATAATTCGCTTTTTAGTATTCCATGGTCTTTTGAAAAACTGTTATATTTCTCAAATATTGGCTTTATTGTTTCTATTGCTTGATTTTTGTCAATTATTTCTTGTTCTTTTTTCACGTATTTGCTCCCTTTTTTATTTTTTTGTTATTCTAAAATCATAGGCTCCTGCTATGTCTGTTGTTATATTTACATTAAGTTGTGTTGTTTTTCCTGGTTTTAATGGTAAGATCTCTGCTACAATTGTCTCTATTACATTATTGTTTTCATCTAGTATCTCAATATTCGCAGTTTGTCCTTCTGTGGCTTCATTTGTATTATTTGTTATATCTGCAATTAATGTGCTTAGTCCATTTCTGCATGATAAACGTGCATTGCTTATGTCTAATGTATTGAATTTCTTTGATTTAGCAACTTCTTCGCTCGTGTTTACTTTTAATCCACCTTCATAGATTACATCGTATTTTTCTACTATTGTTGTATTTTCGCTTGTATTGTTTGTTTTACTTCTAAAGAAGATTATCCCTGCAATAATTAGAATTATAATGATTATTAATATTGATAAAATTATAATTACTTTTTTATTTTTTTTCATAAATTATATCTCCTTTGTTCTTATGTTTACTTTTGCTATTTTATTATATTGTAGTGTTAGTATATCATATTATTGTGATATAATTCAATATTTTGATGATTTTGTTGATTGATTATGTTATAATTTGTATATATTTTTAGAAAGGTTTTTCTACTATGAATAATTTTGATTTTATTAGCCAATGTTTAAGCAGTAACGATGATGTTGTTGGTAAGGATTTTGCAAATGTTAGTGACTTAATTGATTGTTCTAATAATACTATAGAGTTTAAGAGTTGTTTATTTAAAGGCTGTAATTTGTCTGAGAGCAATTTTTCTGGTTGCAGTTTTTCTAAGTCTAAGTTTGAGAATTGTGTTTTATCTAATTGCAATTTTGAAAATGCTAGTTTTGTTGATTGCACTTTTATTGATTGTCAATTTATTGGTATTAATTTTATTGCCTGTTCTTTTCTTGGCGTTACTTTCAGAGATTGTATTGGTAGTTATGCTAATTTTAATTTATCTTTGATTCGCAATACTGATTTTATTAATTGCAAATTAGATGATTCTAATTTTACTTCTGTAAAGTTTAATAAACTTAGTTTTTCTGAATGTAATCTTACTGAATCAAATCTTTTCTGCTCTAATTTGCGTGGAATTGATTTTTCTGATTCGTGCATTGATGGGGTTGTTGTTGATAAAAATTTGCTTTCTGGAGCTGTATTTAATATGGAGCAAGCAGTAGATATTTCTAAATTATTAGGAATTGTTGTTAAATAGGGGTTGAATTTTTATTATTTTACTAGTATAATAGATTATGGATATGCGATTGTAGCTTAATTGGATTGAGCATTTGGCTACGAACCAAAAGGTTGGGGGTTCGAGTCCCTTCAATCGCACCAAAAAAAGATGAAAAAGGTTGCTTTTTCATCTTTTTTATTTTCTCTTTTTATATACGAAAAAATTGTCTTATTTTATTTAAAATTCTTTTGAATATACTTTCTTTGTATTCAATTAATTCTGTATGTTCTTCTTTAATAGGTTGTTGCTTCTGCTTATTGGCAAATACATCTGAATTATATCGTTCTTGTTTCTTTTGTTCATTCCTTATTCTTTCTTCTGCTTGCATTTTTATTATTTTTTCTTTTTGCTCTGGTGTTGATAAATAATCTCTAAATAGATTAAATAAGATTGCTTTTGTTTCTGGTAATAGCTCTTGATCTTTTAGTTCTATGTCTTCATCTAATTCAAATTCATATTCGGTATTCCTATTTTCTTCTATTGCTTTTATTACTTGTGGAGGTATTTTAATGTATTCTTCTTCATTTAATTGTTCTATTATTTCATATACTTCTGTATATGCATTTTTATATTTAGTCATTTTGTTCTCGTTCTCCTTCTTTTGTTCGCTCTTCTTGAATTAATCTATCTAAGTTTGCTTGTGCCTCATCACATTCTTTTGTCGTTGCTGTGTATGAGACTTGTCCTATTGATTGACCTGTGATTTCTTTACCTATTTTTATTCCAAAACTTCTTATTTTTTCTACTTGGGCTTCTGTTGCTATAGTTTTACCACCTGTATCTTCTTCTCTTTGACTTTTATAATAATTAACTTTTATATCGGTTATTTTACTACCAATATTGTCATCTGGTTTTAATCCCATTTCTTTTATTCTTTGTATTAATATTTCTTCAGGCTCATCTAATGTTTTCCCAACTAATTCTAATATCGTTGTATTACCTATGGCAATTTTTGATACATCTACTCCTATTCCTTGCAATTTTTCTAGTTTCTCTATAAATTCATCTATTGTTGTTTTTGTATTTTCCTTCCATACTCCCATTCTTTTTAGTCTTTTTACTTGGGCTTCTGTTGCTATAGTTCTACCACCTGTATCTTCTCCTCTTTGACTTTTATTATAATTAACTTTTATATCATTTATTTTACTACCAATATTGTCATCTGGTTTTAATCCCATTTCTTTTATTTTTTGCATTAATATTTCTTCAGGTTCTTTTAGTGTTTTTCTTGCTAACGTCAATACTGTCTCTCTTGATTGAATTTTTGATACATCTACTCCTATTTCTTGCAATTTTTCTAGTTTTTCTATAAATTCATCTATTGTATTTCTTTTTGGTAATTCTCCGACTTCTTTCTCTAATTCAACAAAATCATGTAAACATCCTTTTACATCAAAACTATCAACATCTAAAATTTTATCAATTTGCTCTTTTTGAATCTCTTCAAGCTCTCTATCCCATAATTCTATTTCTTCACCTTTTGATATAATATTTTCTATATTATTTCTTTCTTCTTCTGTAATCTCTTCATTATCAATTCCATTTCTATATTTTATATATTTTTGTTGGATTCTATATAATGTTGCTGCATATCTTCTTTCTTGGTCACTAGCGCTTGTTACTTGTGGTAAATTGTCCCCATGTGATTTTACCCAATCTACTACTATTGTTAATAATTCTAAGTCATCTTTTCTATTAGTATTTTTCATTTCTTTATCAATATCAACTCTTTGTGTATTATTGGCTAAATCTATTACTACTGGTCTGTCCTCATCTTTTACTGGATTATCTGGATCTATTGATGTTATTGTTCTTCCTAACTGTTGTAAATATAATATTCTTGAATTTTCATCTAATGCTCTAAACCATATTATTCCATCTACACCTTTTATATGTAGTCCCTCATTTGCTTTGTTCATTACTACCATAAATTTTGTTTTGTCTGAGTTTTCACTTTCAAATCCTTCTAATTGCCTCTCATTTTCCTTATCACTATAAGCTCCAAGCATTGAATAATATTCTGGTTCTATTCCTGAATTTTTTAAATATTCACTAATCTTTCTTTTATATTCTTCTATTTTTTCTACACTTGTTTTACTATTTTCTGTTTTATTTCCGTCTTCATCTTCTATTTCTGTACCATCTAAATTTTCTGTAACCGGTATAAATACTATATATTTTTCACCTTTTTTTACATTTTGTTGCAATATTTCAGGAATTCCATCTGCCCTTTCAAGATTTTTTCTTAATTTATCATATTGTTCTAATTTCTTATTTCTTTCCTTCTCATCTTCTATCTCATTTATTTGTCCTGCTAAATTTTCCATACTTCCATCTGTTAGTAAATTATACTCACATGAAACCACCTTTGGGTTTACTACCATTCCTAATTGTATTGCTTCTTTTAATTCTATTTTTGTCGCTACATGCTTTCCATTACTTATTTCTTCAGCTGTATATCCTAGTTTTCTTGCTAATTCATCAGACATATTCCTATCATCTGCATCTCTTGTTGGTGTTGCTGTTATTCCTAATACTTTTGTTTCTTCTGGTTGATTTTCTATTAGCTTATCTAATGATTTTTCCCATTTTTCTGCACCTGTTCTATGTAACTCATCAAATATCATAAAATCATATTGTGTTTTTAATGTTTCTTTACCAGCTTTTGTTATTAAGCTTTGGTATGTTGCAAATTGTAAATTCGGAAATACTTCTGCTATTATTTCATCTTTACTTTTTCTTGTTATTCCTTTTTTACCGTGAATATTTTCTATTATTCTATCTTTAGTTTGTTCTAATATTTCATTTGATGGAGCTAAATATAGCATTTTTTTATCGTTTCTTTTATATGCTATTTCTCCTAGTTCTATTTGATTTTCTTCTTTTTCTATTTCTTCTGCCGTTTTTCCATATCGCAACATCTCTGTTAGTGCTACATACGTTTTTCCTCCTCCTGTTGGTAATATTACACTGGCATATCTTTTTTCTTCATATAGTTTTTCTGTTTTGTCTATTGCATCTTGTTGATATTCTCTTAAACTTATTCCTGTTGCTTTTACATCATAATATTTTAAATATCTTTCTATTTGTTCTATTGAAAGATTTTGTGTTATTTCTTCTATGAATTCTTGTATTTGTTCTACATAATTTCTTGATTGTACTATTTCATTTAATCTTCCTTTTGATGCTATATTTATAACTGCTGCTGGTATATCTTCATTTTCTATTCCTGCTTCTTTTAATTTCTCATAAATTAAAAGACAATTGCTTTGTTTCAATTTTTGGATTAATTCATTTCTTTCTTTTACAGATAATCTTTCAATATTAAGACTGCCCCAATCGTATGCATCTACTATTGCGCTTGCAAAATATTCTTCTTTTGACATTGCTTCTGCTGTCTGCAATTGTGCAAAATTTGATGTCATTATACCTCTTACATTTGAAAGTCCTCTGTCTTGTATTATTTGCATCTGTTCTTCATCTGTTAAACCTTTTATTGAATCTACTAATCCTATTTCATTTGGCTTTAAATTTAAGTTTACTGATTCACTTACTCTATATCCTGTATTACTTTTCCTTGTTGTTATTTTGGGTTCTATTTCAAATCCATTATTTTCAATGTACTCTATAATCTCTTCATATTTGGGATTGTTTCCTGTTATCTCTCTTAACATTCCTGCTAATATTCTTGCATTTGCTTGTCCTTTTGATAGATAATACATATTTTTTACAATAGAACTTGCTTGTCCATATTCTACTTTTCCTTCTGTTAAATTATACATTTCTTCTATTGATATATCGTCTTTTGGTGTCCCATCATCTCGTAATATACTTCCTTCTGGTATTTTTAGTTTTGCACCACTTGTTATATATTTTACTAATTCTGTTTTTAACTCATCTACAGCTTGTTTATCTTGATTTTCTGCTTGTTGTATTAATGCAAACATATCTAAAAATTCTTTTGATATATCTGTTACTCTGCTTCCTTCTATATCTCCATAATATATTTGCTCTCCTGATGCAAATGCACTTCCAACTGTTTGTATTAAAGAACTATTACTTTTGTTTCTTGGCATTAATGTATTCATTAATCCATTTTTCTCTAATATAGTTAATTTTGCTACTATCTTATTCTTTTCTAATGTTTGATTGTCGTCTAATGCTTGGAAACTACTTACTCTAGCTAATGGTGCTTTATATACTATTCCTTTTTTCATTCCAGATTTGCTTATATCTATTCCTTCTGGTGCTGTATATTTTAATTTTATTATGTCCTTTAATTCTTCTGACTTTGTAACTGCGTCAATCTTTTTTAAGTCTTCTAATATTTTTTCTGGAATATTACCTTGTGCTATTCTTTCTTGCACTTTTTTATCTATTTCTGACAGCATATATTGCCCTGCATTATATACTCTTCGTCCCATTTCTCTTTTTGGAACTTTTATCATTACATATTTATCACTAAATGTTTCTCCATATGTTCTAGCTACATTCGCATTGCTTGATAAAGAAATACAGTTTGTTTCTAAACTATAATGCATTTTTATATGATTATACATTTCTTCTAATGAGACTGTACTTTCTGAATTCCATCTTGGTTTTATATCATGTGTTTCTTCCCATCTTTCTCGATCTGTACGCAATCTTATATAATTTCCATTTTCATCTTTTATATTTCCTTCTTCTAGGTCTTTTATGTCTCCTGGTTCTAATGACCTAAAAAAGTAGTAATTTTTCTCATCACTTATTACATTAAATTTTTCTATATCAAACAATTCTTCCATGGTATTCTCCTATTGTTTTTTCTTCCGATTTCTCGACTTCTTCCTTTTTTATTCTAACACATTGGTTATTTTTTTAAAAGTAGTTTTACGTCTTTTATGATTTTCTATCAGTAGTACTTTATTATCATATAGGAATTATTAATAAACGACCCCAAATGCCACCAAGAGAATTATCCCTTGACGGCAGAAAACTTACTTCCTAGGCAGCAACTTCTTAATGTTATTATAGAACTTTTACTAAAATTATTATGTTCTAATAATTTGTGACATATTATTGACTAATCTACAAAAGATAACAGCGGAAGTATAATAATTCATTGACTTTTGTACATTATCCATGTATCATAATTATATGAAATGACAAATCCACAAACGTGGTTTTGCCGAGTATATTCAAAAAAACTCACATCTACTCGTCAAAGTACAGATGTGAGCTTTTTATTTATGTAGTTGCATACTATTAAGAAGCTCAAGTAAGAAGCAAACAATTTTATTAATAAATACTTTGTAAATTTTACTGAAAATAATTGACAAAAATCAAATAATATGTTATTATTTGGATATAGTAAAAACTTGTTATAATCACAGTGAACAAGTTTATGAAGTATGTGTATCTGCGAGTACACATATTTTTTTATGCAAAAAAATAGAGTCAGCTGCGAGACCAACTCTATCAACTAATTATTTTTTGTTATTAGTAGAAATAGCATACCATCTGTTAATCAGTGTTATGCTATTTCTATAATCTTACTAAGTTTATTTATTTATTTTTGTTCATTATATATTAGTTTTAATGTATTGTCCATTTCTATAGATGAGCGTGCATTTTCCATACTTTTTATTTCATCGATTATCTCTGCCATAAGTTTTCGTTGCCATGGAATAGTCATTTCTACTATCATTTTGAATCTTCGTTCTTTTTCCTTGCTAATCTTTTGGTATTCTGGTGTATTCATTGCTTTTAAAGCACCTTTATTTGTCCAGTATTCAGCGTATTCTTCTTCTGTTCCGTTTTGGATTTCTTCATTGTCTTCTGACATGTCTATAGCGCTCCTTTCTGTTATGAACATAACTATTTTTCGACGCTATTATATAATTTCTTCCAGATATAGTCAATACTTTTTCGTTAATTTTTTTAAACTTTTTTAACTTTTTTTCGTAAACTTTACTACGACTTTTCCATGTATATACTATTTTCATTTTTTTCTTGATTTTTTTAATAAAACATATTATAATTTAGGTTTGACTTCCATTATTTGAGTTTTGATTATTATCCTGGTTTGGTGCTTGACCTCCATTATTCGTTCCTTGGTTGTTGTTTTGAACCGGTGCTTGTGTTCCTCTATTTGACCCTTGGTTATTGCTTTGATTTGGCATCTGGCCTCCATTATTTGATGGTGGTTCTCCTATCTGTCCCATTCCTTGTGTTGGAGCAGAATTTTTGTTTGTTTAAAATAAGCTTAAGATTGCAGATTTATTTTATCATTTTTTTGTTTTTTTATCAGTTTTGATGTTTTATATTACAAATTATGACATTTTTCGACTATTTTTTTGCCTTTTTGGTTGATTTTTTACCTTTTTTTTAGTATAATACATAGTATATGATGTTTATTATTAGCTTTTTTCATGCTGATAATAATTAATTTTGACAATTTAATTTTTCCATTGGGAGGCCTTTGTTTTATGCAAAACTACTTGATTTTAACCGACCAGCAAAAAAATATTTGGAATACTGAGATGTTTTTTCCAAATAGTTCAGTTAATCACATTGGCGGTTATATAAACATTGAACAAAAGATTGATTCAGAAATTTTAGAGAAAACGGCTAATCTGTATGTACAGCATACGGACAGTATTAGAAGTCACTTTATTCAAGGGGATAATGGCCCTCTTCAATATATATCTGATTACAAACACTTCTCTGTAGATGTTGTTTCTATTAGTGACCAAAAAGAACTTGACGCTTTATGCGACAGGTTACTTAATACACCTTTTAGTGTTATTGATTCCGATTTATTTAAATTTCAAATTTATAAATTTCCTAATGGAAGAGGCGGTCTAATTGGTATCTTTCATCATCTTGTATGTGATGCTTGGACAATGGGCTTGCTTATTTCTAGACTCATGAATATCTATTCTTTGCTTATCAAAGATGCTGATATATCTATCGAAGATTATCCTTCATTTTCAAGTTATGTAATTGACTCAACTAAATATATAAATTCTAATAAATATAGTAAAGATAAAAAGTTCTGGGAAAATGATTTTAAAGATGAATTTCCTTTGACTTATATTAGTCATGATCATTCTTCTACAGCTGACTTTGCTGGAAGCAGAGAAAGTTTTGTTTTGAATGCAAGTTTATATAGTCGTATTCTTGATTTTTGTAAGAAATATGGCTTTAGCCCTTATACTTTTTTAATGGGAATTTATACTCTTTATCTTGCTAATATTAATGATACAAATTCTGCTTTAGTTGGTACTCCTGTGCTTAATCGTACTAATGCTATTGAGAAGCAAACTTCTGGTATGTTTGTAAGTACTGTACCTTTTAAGATTGATGTTGATTATAGTTTAAGTTTTTCTGAATATATTAAGTCTATTTCTGTTAAGCAAATGGCTATTTTCAGACATCAGAAATATCCTTATCTAGAACTTCTTGAGAGTGTTAAACGTTCTCATGATATTAGCGAGAATTTATATGATTTTGTATTTTCTTATCAAAATGCTAAGGATAATAAAAATGAGGCTGATGTGCCTTATTCATCTAGTTGGATTACTGGAAGTCAAGTTGCTAATTCGATTGAGGCTCATTTCTATGATATGGATAATACGGGAAAGGCTAGTATTTTCTATAATTATCAAACTTCTAAGTTTAGTAAGCAAGATATTCGTGACCTTCATGCTAGAATTTTAAATATGATAAAGATTGCCCTTGGTGACCCACAGCTTAAAGATATACCTGTTGTTGTTAATACCGAGAAGTCTTTTATTAATAAATATAACAATACAAAGTTTAATTATAATAAATCTGAATCTTTGATTCAATTATTTAGAAAACAAGTTAGAAAAAATAAGGATAAAACTGCTGTTATTTTTAAAGGTCATACTATGTCGTATGCTGAGCTTGAAAAGAAATCCAATCAGCTTGCTAATTATTTAAAAAGTCATGGCGTTGGTAAAAATGAAATTGTTGGTATTATGCTTAATCGTTCTTTTGACATTCATGTTGCAATGCTTGGTATTCTTAAGGTCGGAGCTGCTTTTATGCTTATTGACCCTAGCTTACCTGATGACAGAGTTCAATATATGTTGCAAAATGCAGATGTTTCTTATGTAATTACTAATTTGTATTTGAATATGCCAACTCTTAATTTGAATGAAATTAATAAATACGATGTACATTTTAATCCTATAAATGTGCCTAATAGTAGCAGGTTCTGTGTACTTTATACATCTGGTTCTACTGGCCTTCCTAAAGGTGTAGAGCTTAGCAGACTTAATGTTATAAATCTTATTAATAGTTTTAAGAGATTACTTAATACAAGTAGATGTAATATGTATATTAGTACAAGTACTGTTTCTTTCGATATGTTTATTGTTGAGAATTATCTTGCTATTCTTTCTGGCAAAACTGTTGTTCTTGCTGATGAAGATGAGCAGAAATTACCTTCTCTAACTTCTAAACTTATCGAGACTAATAAAGTGGATTTCCTTGTAACGACTCCATCTAAGGTTTCCCTTCTTATGGATAATCCAGAATGCTTGCAGTATCTTAAGGTTATCCAACTTGGTGGTGAAGCTTTGAAGTCTTCAGTTGTTAGTAAACTTAAAAAATATACTTCTGCTGAGATTCACAATGGTTATGGACCTTCTGAGTGTTGTGCTTGTTCTTCTGATAAGTTAATTACTGACCCATCTAGCATTACTATCGGTAAACCTTTTCTTAATGTTAAGATGTATATTATGAATCATATTGGTAATCTTCTACCTATTAATGTACCTGGTGAGCTTGTTATTCAAGGTGATGGTGTCGGAATTGGATATATTAATAAGTTTAAGTTTAATGGCGTATATCATACTGGTGATATTGCTATGCTTAATGATAAAGGCGAACTTGTTTATATTGGTAGACGTGATAATCAAGTTAAGTTTCACGGCCTTCGTATTGAGCTTGATGAGATTACTAAAAAATTATACAACTTGAGTTACATTCACGATGCTGTATGTGTTATTAAAAAAGTTAATAATATTGATAGCATTTGTGCTTTTATAAAAACTAATTATGATGTTACAGTTGCTAGAATAAGAAAGGATTTATCTAAAGAGCTTCCAAATTATATGGTTCCTTCTCATTTTGTTTTTGTTGAAAGTTTTTATACAACTTTGAATGGAAAAATTGATACAAAAAAATTGCCTGAAGTTACTGTTAATACTGCTTCTTTTAAGGATACTGTTTCTCCTACTGAAGATGCTGTTAAGGAAATCTGGAAAAAGGTTCTTAACCTTAATGATATAAGTTCTGATGCTAATTTCTTTGATATTGGCGGTGATTCTCTATGTTCTATCAGAATTGTATCTGATATATATACTAAACTTCATGTCCAAATTTCTGTTAATAGTATATTTGAATATCCAACTATACATGAACTTGCTAGTGAAATTGATAGAGTAAGTTCTGAAGATTATTCTGATGAAGCAGATGATTTGGTTGAGATTAAGAAACATGATATTATGGATAGTTATCCTGTGTCGTATGCTCAAAGAGGTATTTTCTATGAATCTTCTCTTGATAGTGATTCTACTGTATATAATACTCCTTTTGGTATTTTGTTTGATAATGTTCCTAATACTAAGAAATTGGAATATGCGCTAAACACTATTATTAATTCAAATGAGGCATTTCGTACTTATTTTGTTAATGAGAATAATGATGTTGTGCAAAAGCTTTTGCCTCATGCTGATTTTAAATTAAATATTGTTGATGGCAAAAATGATGATTTTGTTAAACCTTTTTCTTTAGATAAAGCTCCTCTTATTCATCTTGAGCTTGATAAACTTGATGATGGAAAGGCATTACTACAAGTTGATATTCATCATATTATATGTGATGCAGTTTCTATATCGGTATTTGCTAAAGAACTTTGTGAATTGTATAATTCTGAATTTGACCTTAAGTTGGCTGATGATAGAATTGATTATATTGATTATTCATTAAATCAACAGTTACGTGATAGTGATAAAAATTATTGGAATTCTCAATTTAGTAATGGCTATTCATTGTTAAATATGCCTACACAGTTCGAGCGTTCAAGTTCTCGTAATTTTGCTGGTAGCAATATTTATGATAGATTGGATAATATGGCTCAGATTGAAGATTTCTGTAAGAAGAATAATGTTACTCCTTATATGTTTATGCTTTCTTGTTTCTATATTCTTCTATATAAATATACTATGCAAAATGATATTACTATTGGCTCTCCTATTGCTGGTAGAACTAGTGCTAGATATCAAAATGTTATTGGTATGTTTGTTAATACTCTTCCTTTGAAGCAGAATATTCAATCAAGTAATACTTTCTCTAATTTCCTTGGTTTAGTTAAAGGAAATTGCCTTAATGCTTTTGCTCATCAGGATTATCCTTTTGATGCTTTGGTTAAAGACCTTGCTATTCCTAGAGATGTTAGTAGAAATCCTTTATTTGATGTAATGTTTACTTATGAAAGCTCTGGGCTTCCTAAGCTTAATCTTAAAGGTCTTAATAGTGAATATGTTATTCCTAGAAATGATACTTCTAAGTTTGATTTTTCACTTGAGGTTACTCCTAATGATGGTGTTTATAGTTTAAGACTTGAATATGCTACATCTTTGTTTACTAGAGATTTTATGGCTGCATTCTTGGATTCATATAAGAATATTGTTAGCTGTGTATTAAATGATGCAGATGTGCAGATTGCTAAGATTAAGATGCTTTCTGATGTGCCTGATATTTATCCTACTTCTGATTATCCTAAGGATATTAGAATTATTGATTTGTTTGAAAAGCAGGTTCTTCAGACTCCTGATAATGTGGCACTTGTGTGTGATGGAGTTTCATATACATATAAAGAATTGGATGATAAGGTTAATCGATTGGCTAATACTATTAAGAATATGCCTGTTTATAAAGATAAGATTTTGACTAATAAGTATAGAGTTATTGGTATTATGATGAATAGACATGCAGAGCTTATTATATCTATGCTTGCTATTCTTAAAGTTGGTGCTGGTTATTTACCTCTTGATCCTACTTATCCAGATGACAGAGTTAAGTATATATTGGAAGACAGCCGTGTTGACCTTGTACTTACTGAGCAAGAGCTTAAAGATAGGATTCCTGTTAGCTCTCTTGTTGTTGATGATAGTGCTTATGGTGATTATGAATCTTTTGACACAGAATGTTTACCTGAAGATGTTGGATATATGATATATACTTCTGGTTCAACTGGCAAGCCTAAAGGCGTACTATTAAAGCAGTCTAGTGTAATTAATTTTATATATGCTATGTGTGACAGAATGCCTCTTAAAGATAAATGCGTTGTTTCTATTACTACTATGTGTTTTGATATATTTGTTTTTGAGAGTATTCTTCCATTATGTACTGGTATGAAAGTCGTTCTTGCTAACAATGATGAGCAGAATAATCCTATTAATTTGAATAAACTTTGCATGGAAAATGGTGCTGAAATTATTCAAACTACTCCATCAAAATTCAAGTTTTTGATGTCTGATACAAATAGTTTGGATTATATTAAAAATATGAAAATCATTTCTCTTGCAGGAGAGCCTTTCCCTCTTGATTTATTTAAGAATATTAGAAAGGTTTCAAATGCTAGAGTATACAATATGTATGGTCCTACTGAAACAACTGTTGGCTCTACTCTTAAAGAGCTTACTGATTCTGATACCAAAGTTACTATTGGTACACCTCTTGAAAATACTAAGATTCTTGTTCTTGATAATGATATGAATCAAGTTCCAATTGGAGTCCCTGGTAATCTTTATATTGGTGGAGCCGGAGTAGCTATTGGTTATATTAATAAACCTGAGCTTACTGCTGGTAGGTTTATTGATTATGATGGTAGACGTATATATAATTCTGGTGATATTGTTAAGATTTTACCTAATATGGAGCTTGATTGTCTTGGAAGATCTGATTTTCAAGTTAAGATTCATGGATTACGTATTGAACTTCTTGAGATTGAGAATTTAATCCGTGGATATAAAGATATTACTGATGTTGTTGTAACGGTTAAGAATTTTCAAGATAGAGACATGTTATGTGCTTATTACACTGCTAATAGTCAGATTTCAATCTCTCTTCTTAAACATTATTTGCAGCAATTACTTCCTACATATATGGTTCCTGTATATTTAGTGCAGATTAAGTCTTTCAGCTATACGCCTAATGGTAAGATTGATAGGAAAGTTCTTCCTGCCCCTAAGTACACGGAACGTGAGATTGTTGCTCCTCGTAGCAAACTAGAGAAAGATATGCTTACTTTATGGAAGTCTATTCTTTCTATTGAAAAGATTAGCATTTATGATAATTTCTTTGATATTGGTGGAGATTCTCTTTGTGCTTTGAAGTTACAGCTTGAGCTTATGAAAGCTGGTTATAATGTTAATTATGGTGATATTTTCAAACATAATACTATTGCTGAACTTGCTAGTTTTATTTCTGGCGAAGATGCTAGTGTTAAGCTTCCTACATATAATCAAAGAGATTTTAGAAAGATTAATTCTTTTATCAGAAAAAATTCTACTTTCTTTAGTATGAAGCTAAGGAAGAGAAATCTTAAGAATGTTCTTTTAGTTGGCGCTACTGGTTTCCTTGGAATCCATGTATTAGCTGAACTTCTTAAAAATGATGATATTAAGATTTATTGCATTATTCGTGAGAATTCAAGTACCTCTCCTGAGAATAAGCTTAAGAATAAGTTTAAGTATTATTTTGGAAGTGATTTAAGTAATTTATTTGGTACTCGTCTTTTCGTATTTAATGGTGATATTTCTGAAGATAATTTTAAGCTTTCTAATGAGCAATATGATTTCCTTGGTAACAATATATCTACTGTAATAAATTGTGCTGCTATTGTTAAACATTATGGCGATTATCAACTTTTTGAGAAAGTTAATGTTATTGGTGTTAAGAATATTATCACTTTCTGCGAAAAATATGATAAAGAGTTCTGTCAGACTTCTACTATCAGTGTTTCTGGTAATACTATGACTAGCCTTCCTTCAAGTTTTAATCCTAACAGGAGTGTAAATTTTGGTGAAAATAAGTTATTTATTAACCAAACTCTTGATAATGTTTATGTTAGAAGTAAGTTTGAAGCTGAGAAAATTATCCTAGAAGAGATTGCTTCGCAAAGACTTAAAGGTATTATTTTTAGAATTGGTAATATTACTAACCGTTTCTCTGATGGTAAGTTTCAAGAAAATTATGAGGATAATGCTTTCCTTAATAGACTTAAGGCTTTCTTAACTCTTAAGATGTGTCCTAGCAGTTTGCTTAATAATTATGCTGAATTTAGCCCTGTTGACAAAGTTGCTGAAGCTATTGTTACTGCTATGCAATATTATACTTATCCTACTTCGATTTTACATATATATAATTCTAAACATTTATATATTAGTGATTTGTTTAATATTTTGGAGCAATTAGGACTTAATGTTAGTATTGTTGATGATAATACTTTTAAAACTGTTCTTAAGAAATGGTTATATGACAATAATAAGGCTGATAAGATTAAGGTTCTTCTTAATGACCTTGATAAGGATAATAAGTTAGTATATAAAACTAATCTACATATTACTAATGATTTTACTCTTAAGTTTCTTAATAAGATTGGTTTTGATTGGCCTGATATTGATAAGGATTATATTGAGAAAATTTTAAAAAATATCAATGAAATGTAGTTTTTATCTGTTATTTTGTTTTTCTGTATGATATATTATTGTATAGAAAATGAAATAACAGATTTATTTTTATAAACAAAGGAGGAAATGATGGTTTCATTAGCTAATTTTAAGTATTTGAATTATCTTATTGGTCTGGTAATTACTGTTGTAGTTGAGTTTATTATGATCTTTTTTATTACGAAAAGATCTAAACGTGTTACTCCAGTTATTACGTCCTTTAAGTTTACTATATTATGTATGACTTTATGGTGTATTGGATTAATTGTGCAAATTTTTGTTATTAATTATACTACTATAAATCCTATGTATATTGATTATTTTATTTATTTGCCAGTTGTTCTTACTCCGGTTGCATTGTTTTTTGTAGCTATAACGTATGCTTCTTATGATAAGTTTGTTTTTAAGAAGTCATATATTTTATTATTTGTTATACCTATTATAACAATGATTGTTCTTTGGACTAATGATTTGCATGGTTTATTTTATGAAGTATATTCAACTGAACCTACTAACACGGTATTTGGTGCATATTTCTATGTTCACTCTGCTTATACTTATGGTTTGTTTATTGTTGATATTTTCATACTTCTTAAAAATTCAATTAAAACTGCTGGTGCTTTTGCTATGCCTTCTATACTAATTTCACTTGGTGCTTTAGTCCCAGTTGCTATTAATTTACTTGGTATGACTATATTTAATATGAATATTTATGTTACACCTATCTCATTCATGGTATCAATTATTCTAATTGCTGTTGCAATATTGAAATATAATTTCTTAGATATTGCTCCTATTGCTTTGAAGAGAATTGTTAATCAGATGTCTGATTTGTACCTTGTTCTTTCTAGGGATTACATTATCTCTGATTGTAATAAACCTTTTGAAAGAGTTTTCGGCGTTTCTAGAGATTCTATTATTGGTAAAAAGTTTTCTGATTTGTCTATATCTAAGCAGATTGTTATTAAACAGAAGAATATTGGTAATTATTTAGAGAAAGCTTCTTCTGATGATAAGACTTATAAAATTGATGCTTCTCTTAAAGATGGTAGTAAGTTCTTTAATATTGAATGCAGTGGTATTTTTACTGATAATCAATGTGTTGGTATTCTTATTCTTTTCAAAGATATTACTCAGCACGTTCATGATATGGAGACTTTGAAGCAAAATCAGAATACTCTTATGGAGCGTGAGCGTCTTGCTACTCTTGGTCAAATGGTTGGGGGTATTGCTCATAACCTTAAGACTCCTATAATGTCTATTGCTGGCGCTATGGAGGGATTACAAGATTTGATTACAGAATATGATAAGTCTATTGATGATCCTGATGTTACTAAAGCTGACCATCATGCGATTGCTCATGATATGTCTGAATGGATTTCTAAGGTTAATTCTTATGACTCATATATGTCTGATATTATTACTGCTGTTAAGGGACAAGCTGTTAATATGAATGATGATACTCCTACTGTTTTTACTATTGATGAGCTTTTGGATAGGGTTACTATTCTTATGAAGCATGAGCTTAAAAATGCTTTTGTTTCTTTGAATATTATTAAGAAGATAAATGGTTCTACCTCTCTTATTGGTAATATTAATAGTTTGGTTCAGGTTGTTAATAACCTAATATCTAATGCTATTCAGTCTTATGAAAGTTCTAATGGTGGAACTATTGATTTAGTTATTGACAACAAGGGTTCAAATGTAATAATATCTGTTATAGATCACGGTTGCGGTATTCCAGAAGATGTCCAGAAGAAGCTTTTCAATGAGATGATTACTACTAAGGGACACAATGGTACTGGTCTTGGTTTATTTATGTCATATTCAACTATTAAAGGACATTTTAACGGCGATATGAATTTTACTTCTACTCCTAATGTTGGTACTACTTTTAATATTATATTGCCTCAAACTAAAAAGATAAATAATTAATGTGATTAGATTGGAGTGATTTTATTATGAGAAAATATATGCAAGAAGTTATTACTAGCCCTTACAAGCTTATTGCTGTTGATGACGATGCTGGTATACTTGATTCTTTGAAGGTTGTGCTTAAGAGATCTGGCTATGATCTTGATTGCTATTCTAACCCTCTTGAAGCTATTGAAGCTATGAAGAATAGTCATTATGATTTGCTTTTACTTGATTTTATTATGGATCCTATTCATGGAGATGAAGTTGTTGAACAGGTTAGAAAGTTTGATAAAAATCTTTATATTTTATTACTTACTGGACACAAAGACCTTGCTCCACCACTTCAAACTTTGAAAGAGCTTGATATCCAAGGTTATTGTGAGAAGAGCAATAATTTTGATCAGTTACTTCTTTTGATTGAGTCTGGTTTGAAATCTGTTGAGCAAATGCATTTGATTACTAAAATTAATACTGAACTTAAAGAAAAGAATGATGAAATTGAGAAAGCTTATCTTGATACTGTTGGTATAGTTCGTTATACTGTTGAAGCTAAAGATCCATATACTCGTGGTCATTCTGATAGGGTTTCTGCTTATTCTGTTCTTATTGGACAGTCTATGGGATTGGATGATGCTACTATACATACTTTGAAGATTGGTGGTTTATTCCATGACATTGGTAAAATTGGCGTTCCTGATAATATTCTTACTAAGAATGGCAAGCTTACTGATGTGGAATATGCTGAGATTAAGAAACATCCTGATATTGGTGCTCATATTCTTGGTGATGCTGAGATTTTTAAGGATATTATTCCTATTGTTCTTCATCATCACGAAAGATTTGATGGTAAAGGATATCCTAGTCAATTAAGTGGTGAAGATATTCCTCTTATTGCTAGAATTGCTGCTGTTGCTGATACTTTTGATGCTATGACTTCAAGAAGACCATACAGAGATGCTCTTCCTCTTGATAATGTTATTGCAGAAATTGAAAGATGTTCTGGATCTCAATTTGATCCTAATGTTGCAAATGCATTCCTTGGAATTTTACGCAATAATTACAAAGCTATAACTGATATTCAAGAAGAATTTAGATGGGATTAAAATAAAGGGACTTTTTACAGTCCCTTTTGTTTTATTCTATTCCTAGATATTCATTGTATGTTACTTCTTTATCTACTAATCCATCTTTTTTTATGTCTATTATTCTATTTGCTACTGTTTGTGTTAATTGATGGTCATGTGATGTGAATATCATATTTCCTTGGAATTTCTTCATTCCTTCATTTAATGCTGTTATTGATTCCATGTCTAAATGGTTTGTTGGCTCGTCTAGTATTAGGAAATTAGCTCCTGATAGCATTATTTTTGATAATACACAACGTACTTTTTCTCCTCCTGATAGAACATTTACTGATTTTAATGCTTCTTCTCCTGAGAATAACATTCTTCCTAAAAAGCTTCTTACATAGGTTTCATCTGGGTCTTTTGAATATTGTCTTAACCAATCTGTAATGCTTTCTGTTCCTGAAAATAGATAGTTGTTATCTTTAGGGAAATAGCTTGTTGTTATTGTTGTTCCCCATTTTATCTCTCCTTCATCCGGCTCTAGCTCTCCTGATAATATTTTAAATAGTACTGTTATTGCATTTTCATTTTCTGCTAATACTGCTATTTTGTCTTTGTCTTTTACTTTAAATGATACATTGCCTAGTATTTTCTCTCCATTTATTGTTTTTGATATATTTTTTATTTCTAGGATTTCATTTCCTGGTAGTCTATCTGGCTTGAAATCAATGTATGGGTATTTTCTTGCTGATGGTTTGATTTCATCTAATTGAATTTTTTCTAATGATTTTTTTCTTGATGTTGCTTGTTTTGATTTTGATGCATTTGCACTGAATCTTGCTATAAAGTCTTGAAGTTCTTTTATCTTCTCTTCTTTCTTTTTGTTTTGTTCTCTCATTTGTTTTTGTATTAATTGACTTGATTCATACCAGAAGTCGTAGTTTCCTGGATATACTTTTATTTCTCCAAAGTCAACATCACAGATGTGTGTACATACTTTGTTTAGGAAATATCTATCGTGTGATACTACTATTACTGTATTTTCAAAGTTTATTAAAAATTCTTCTAGCCATGAGATTGTTTTTAAGTCTAAATCATTAGTTGGTTCATCTAGTAGCAATATGTCTGGATTTCCGAATAGTGCTTGTGCTAGTAATACTTTTACTTTGTCCTTTGCTTCTAGGTCTGACATTAGTTTATAGTGTTTTTCTGGTGATATTCCTAAGTCATTTAATAAACTTTCCGCATCTGATTCTGCGTTCCATCCGTCTAATTCTGCAAATCTTTCTTCTAATTTTGCAGCTCTCATTCCATCTTCTTCGTTGAAATCTGGCTTTGCATAGATTTTATCTTTTTCTTCTTTTATGCTATATAGCTCTTTATTTCCCATTATTACAGTGTCTATTACTGTGTATTCTTCAAATGCAAAGTGGTTCTGATTTAATACTGATATTCTTTCTTGTTTTTCTTTTGATACTTCACCTTTGCTTGGTTCTAGTTCTCCTGATAAAACTTTTAGAAATGTTGATTTTCCTGTTCCGTTCGCTCCTATTATACCATAGCAGCATCCTTTGTTGAATTTGATATTTACATCTTCATATAAGACTCTTTTTCCGAATCTTACTGAAACTCCTGTTGTTTGTAGCATTATGCCCCTCCTTATTGTTCTATTTCTTTTTTCTCTGTATTTGTAAAACTGTTCTTTAAGCTTTCTTTTGCTGCTTGTCCTAGTCCTAGAAATACTTGATTTATCATTTTCTTGTCTTCTGGGTCTATTTCTTTATATGATTTTAACATTTTAGCGATACTTTTCATTTTGGTTGTTGATATTTCATGCATTGTTTGTGCTTCTGTTGATTCTACAACATTGTACAATATGTCTATGACATTTTTTCTTTGTTCTGGTGTTGTTTCTTTTAGCCAATTTCTAATTGTTTTGTTTATAAATTCGCTTCCATTTGTTAGTTCTTCCATTTGCACAATTTTGGTTCCTAGTACTTGCCATGAATATATATCGTGTTGCATTATTCCTTTTTCTACGCTCTCTACTACTTTATATTTTTCTTCATGCTCTAGTAGTCTTCCTATTATTGATGATTGTGGAATATATGTGTATATCTTGTTTAATATTCTTTTGTATTCATCTCTTTCGATTATTTCTTCGTCAAATCCTGGTCCGTCATGGTTGGTTACATCTATTATTTTGTCTTGACATTTTTCTCCTGCAAATACTGCTGCGTATACGGCTACATTTCCACCTTTTGAATGTCCACCTACATGTATCTTTTCATTATATTTTTCTGATATTCTTTTTAGATATTCCATTCCCTCTATTTGTGCAGGTATATGTTGCATAAAGCTTAGATTAAAGTCTTCTTTCCACCCCACAAGGCTATTGTCTGTTCCACAAAATGATACAAACATCTCGCCATTACCTAAATGGATTGTTATTGCAGCAAATTGTTTTTCTGCCGATGGATCTGTATTTTCTTCGTAGTCTGTGATTTCCATGTCTTTGAATCTATTGCTATTTACTAAGTTATGTACTAATGGCATGTCCCCTGCTATGTTGAAGTCTTCTTCTTTAAATTTTTTTAATTTCTCACATATGCTTCCAATTGTTTCTTTTTCTTGCATTTTTATTTTCCTAAATGGGATATACGAAAATCTTGATAATATCATTTTATCTACTTCATTTAGTGGTGATTGATCTAATGTGAGTTCTCCTCTCCACTGTAAATAATCATTAATGTTTGCCATGTCAGACCTCCTCTTTAGTATTTTACCACATATTTCTTATGTTGTCTAATGGTTTTTTAATATTCCGCCATATTCAAAAAATATGGCGGTTTGATATTTTATTTTATTACTTTTTCTGCAAATGTGTTGTTTACTATTTTTTCATAAGGTGCTTGTTGTTTTAATTCTCCTGCTTCTGTCATTATTAGTTGTAGTTTATCAAATGCTTCTTTTTTTAGTACTGGCGTTTCATTCCAAGCATCTATGTCTTTATAACTTTGAACTGATTTTTCTAATGATTCTAAACTTGTTGCTGGGAAGAAACTTTGTACTGCTTCTGCTACTTCTTTTGCTGAATGTGTTTTTACCCATTGCTGTCCTTTATATGTTGCTCGTGTAAAGACTTCTATTATATCTTGATTTTTCTCTATATAGCTCTTTTTCGCACAATATGCTGTATATGGTACTTCTCCTGCTGCTTCTCCAACTGATGCTACTATATAACCTTTTCCTGCATCTTGTGTCATTGAAGCAGTTGGTTCGAACAAGGTTACATATTCTGCATTTCCACCTGTGAATGCTCCTGCCATTAAATCGAATTTTATACTGTCATCTAAGTTTAAATCTGTTTGTGGATTTATACCATTTTGTTTTAATACATATTCTAGCGTCATGTATGGTACTCCACCTTTTCTTCCTGGAATTACTGTTTTTCCTTTTAAATCACTCCATGAGAAGTTTTGTGTAGGATTTTTGCTTACTAAGAATGAGCCATCTCTTTTGGTTAGCTGTGCAAATATTGGGACGTAGTCTTCTTTTCCTTCATTATAAACATATATTGAGGCTTCTGGACCACATAATCCTATATCGCTTTGACCTGCTAATATTGATGTCATTACATTGTCTGCGCCCTGACCAGTTGTTATCTCTAGCTCTATTCCTTCTTCTTTAAAGAATCCTTGTGTTATTGCTGCATATTGTGGTGCATAGAATACTGACCTTGTTACTTCATTTAACTTTATTGTTTTTATGTCTTTTTCTTGATTTTGGTTTGCTTTCTTTGATATCATTACTGCTACTATAATGACTACAACTAAAACTGCAGCAATTACTGCTGCTATAATCTTTTTCTTCATTTTGATTTCCTTTCTCTCTTTTTTATTATTTTATCGTTTGTTTTATTACTTTCTTTTGTATTATTTCTATTCCTTCGTACATTAGAGCTGCAACGATTCCTAATATTATTACACTTGTCATTACAAGATCTAGCTTAAATACTTGACCTCCATATACTATTAAGTATCCTAATCCTCCTTTTGATACTAAAAATTCTCCTGATATTACTCCTACTAGTGATAGGCCTATGTTGACTTTTAATGTGTTAAATAGTGTTGATATGTTGGCGGGTAATACTATTTTTGTCAGTATTTGCGTTTTGTTTGCATTAAATGTTTGTGCCATTTTTATTTTTTCGCTGTCTGTATGAATTAGTCCATTTAGTATGTCTAGTATTGTTACTATTAATGATATTGCAAGTGCCATTACTATTATTGCTGGCATTCCTGCTCCTACCCATATTATTATTACTGGACCTAATGCTACTTTGGGCAAACTGTTTAATACTACTAGAAATGGTTCTGATACTTTTGATATGAATGGTGACCACCATAGTATTATTGCTATTATTACTCCCATAAATGTTCCTAAAGTGAATCCTGCAAATGTTTCTGTTAGTGTTATTTTTAGGTGTTCTAGTAAGTCGTTATTTGATAGATTTATGAATGTTTTTATTATCTGACTTGGTTTACTTGTTATGAAACTGTCTATTGCGCCTAATTTTGCGGCTATTTCCCATATTGCAATAAATGCCACTATTATTGATATTTGCGTTATTAATATGGCTATTTTATTTCTTTTTATTTTCTTTAAGTATTGTTTTCGTTCTTCTGATATTGGTTGATTGTCTTTACTTTTTTTCTGCTTCTTTATCATATTCTTCTAGCTCCTTCCACATAGTATTAAAGTATTTACTGAATTGTGGACTTTCTCTACAATTTAGCGGTGTTCTATGTTCTATGTCAAATTCTATATTGTAGATGTTTTTTACTGTGGCTGGTCTTTGGCTTAATACTATTACTCTGTCTGACATACTTATTGCTTCTGATATGTCATGTGTAACCATTATTGCTGTTATTCCTTCTTGTTTTAGTATTTTGTATATATCATCTGTTACCATTAGTCTTGTTTGATAGTCTAAGGCTGAAAATGCTTCGTCTAGCAATAGTATTTGTGGCCTTATTGCTAATGTTCTAATTAGTGCAACTCTTTGTCTCATCCCTCCAGATAATTGCATTGGATATTTATCTTTAAATTCATATAATCCATATTTTTTTAGTAGATTTATTGCATATTCGCTATTTTCTTTTGTGTTGTTTTTTTGTATTTCTAATCCTAATAAGACGTTTTTGTAAATTGTTCTCCATTCTAGCAAGTTGTCTTTTTGTAACATATATCCTATTTTTCCTCTTTTGATTATTGTTCCTTGGCTTTTACTTTCTAGTCCTGCTATTATTGATAATAGTGTTGATTTACCGCACCCACTTGGTCCTATTATACTGATGTATTCGCCTTGTTTTACTTTGAAGTTTATATCTTTTAATGCTTGTATTTCTCCATTTTTTGCTTGATATGTTTTGCTTATGTTTTTTGCTTCTAATATTATTGGTGGTTGCTTTTTTAATGGCTTTTTTTCAATTTTATTATCTTGTTCCATTGTTTTTTCCTTTCTTTTTTTATTCTTTTTCTTTTGTTTTCCAATGCATTTTTATCTTATTGTATTTTATGTTTTATGAGATATTTTTGACATAAAAATAAACCCTCCTTGTTAAACTTTTTTGTCTAACAATTTGGGTTTGTTTTTATTTTACTTGAGATATTTATATTTCGTAATTTTCTATTGTATATGTTTTTTTATTTTTCTTTACTGTTATTTTTCCAGATTTGTTTATTATTATTCAATTTTGTATTTTGGGGCTTAACGCGAAAAAATCAGTACATTTCTGTACTGATTTTGATTTGGTGCACCTCCGGGGGGTCGAACCCCGGACCTTCTGATTAAGAGTCAGCTGCTCTACCAACTGAGCTAGAGGTGCATTTATATAGTTGACATTTTTTGATTACTTGATTATTATACAACGCTTTTTGTTATATGTCAACTATTTTTTATTAACTTTTATCTATTACAAATTTTTAATAATTATATTTTGTTCTTTTTACTATGTTATTTTTTGTGTAACTTTTTTCTTCATTTATTTTGTTTATTGATTTTTGTATTTCTATTATTGGTATCGGCAGAATTGATATTACTGCTGTTATTATCCATTGCTGCATTGTTAATGTTGTTAGCTCAAATATTTTTGCTAGTTGTGGAATTATTATAACTACTATTTGCATTATTATTCCTGCTATTAGGCTCATTACTAGATATTTATTCTCTAATATGCTGTTTTCTAGTATTGATTGTTCACTTTTTATATTAAAACTGTGGATTAGTTCTAGTGTTCCTAATGCGAAGAATGTCATTGTTCTTGCTACTTCTATTCCGTAATATTTTATTCCTATGCTGAATGTTACTATTGTTAGCATTCCTATCATTATTCCTTCAGTGATTATTTTGCTCCATAATCCATCTGAAAATATTCCTTGATTCGATTTGTTCGGAGGTCTATTCATTATTTCTTTTTCTGGTTGCTCTAGTCCAAGTGCTATTGCTGGGAATGAATCGGTAACCATGTTTATCCATAATAATTGGATTGCTAAGAGAGGTGTTTTTAGTCCTAATATTAATCCTACAAATATTGTTACGATTTCGCCTATATTTGTGGCTATTAGGAAGTGTATTGCTTTTTTTATATTGTCATATATTGTTCTTCCTTCTTTTATTGCTTCTACTATTGTTACAAAGTTGTCATCTGTTAATATCATATCTGATGCATTTTTTGCTACATCTGTTCCGTTCTTTCCCATGGCTATTCCTATATCTGCTTTTTTTAATGCTGGGCTATCATTTACGCCATCTCCTGTCATGGCTACTACTGCTCCTGTATTTTGCCATGCTTTCACTATCCTTACTTTATGCTCTGGAGTTACTCGTGCATATACTGAATATTGTTTTATTGTTTTTTCTAGCTGCTTGTCTGAAAGTTTATCTAGTTCCTCTCCTGTTATAGCGTGTTTAACATTATCTTCTTTTGATTCTATTATGCCTATTTCCTTAGCTATTGCGGTTGCTGTTAGAATATGATCACCTGTTATCATTACGGTTCTTATTCCTGCTTTTTTACATGTATCTATTGCTTCTTTTACTCCTGGTCTTGGTGGATCTATCATTCCTATTAATCCTACAAATTTTAAATTTTTCTCTAAGTCTTCTGTTATTTTTATGTTTTCTCCCGATATGTCTTTATATGCCACTGCTATTACGCGAAGTGCGTTTTGCGCCATTTCTTCATTTTGCTTTTGTGCTTGATTTATGTCTATTTTTGCACAATGCTTAAATATAACATCTGGCGCACCTTTTGTTATTATTCTATAACCGGCCGATGTTTTGTGAATTGTTGTCATCATTTTTCTTGTACTATCAAATGGAATATCTGCTATTCTTGGCATTTCTTCGTATAATTGTTTTTTGTCTATTCCTTGTCTTATTGCTTCTCTTACTATTGCTGTTTCTGTTGGTTCTCCTATTATTTTAGGCTCTTTATTCTTAGTGAGAGACTGCAATTCGCAATCATTGCACATTGCTGCTAGTTCTAATATTTGCTTTGTACTGTTTGCATATATTTTTTGTACTTGCATATTGTTTTGCGTTAGTGTTCCTGTTTTGTCTGAGCATATAACGCTACTGCTCCCTAGTGTTTCCACTGCTGGTAATTTTCTTATTATACTTCTTTGTTTTGCCATTTTTGATACACCTATTGATAATACTATTGTTACTATTGCCGGTAATCCTTCTGGAATTGCTGCAACTGCTAATCCTACTGATGTCATAAACATTTCTATTGGGTTTATTTTCTTTATTATTCCTATTATAAATATTATAAAGCATATTGCTAAACATGCTATTCCTAATATCTTGCCTACTTCTCCTAGCTTCTTTTGTATAGGCGTTTCTGGTGTTTCGTTGTTTTTCATTAGATTTGCTATTTGACCTACTTTTGTGTTCATTCCTGTTTCTGTTACTATTGCTGTAGCATGTCCTGTTATTACATTGCTTCCCATAAATGCCATGTTGTGTATATCCCCTAGTGGAATCTTTGTTTTGTTTATTACTTCTGATTGTTTTTCTACTGGCAAGTTTTCTCCCGTTAAGCTTGATTCTTCTATTTTTAAATTTGTGCATTTTATTATTCTACAGTCTGCGGGGACATTGTTTCCAGCCTCTAATTTTACGATGTCTCCTGGAACTAATTCTTGAGCATTTATTGTTTTTATTTCTCCATCTCTTATTACTTTAGCTTTTGGAGGTGTTAGCTGTTTTAATGATTCTATCGCTTTTTCTGCTTTTGATTCTTGGATTACTCCCATTAGTGCATTTGCGATTACTATTGCTATTATTATTATTGAGTCTATATAATTGTTCTCTCCTTGCACATATGACATTATCGCTGATATTACTGATGCGGCTATTAGTATTATTATCATTGCGTCTTTAAATTGTTTTATAAATTTTGTAAATATTGTTTCACTTTTTCCTTCTATTATTACGTTTTTTCCTATATCTTTCTGTTTTTGTTCTACTTGATTTTGAGTTAGGCCTGTCTTTTCATTTGTTTCTAGTTTTCTTATAATTTCTTCTTTTCTTAATGTATACCACATAATTTTATCTCCTTGTTTTTTGTTTTATTAGAGTGTATGTACAAGTTGTTATTTTATTACTTTTTTGTAGCATTTATTTTGTTTTTCTCATATTGTATTATAGGAGTTTATTATGTTGATTCAAATCTTGTTATTGGCTATCTCAAGTAGCATTGATTCTCTTGGGGTTGGCATGGTTTATGGATTTAGACATACTTGTATTTCACGTTTTAGTATGTTTATTATTTTTATAATTTCACTTGCTGTATCGTTCTTTTCTACTATTATCGGAAATTTTGTTAATAGTTTTATTTCCCCTAATGTTTCTTCTACTATTGGAAGTAGCATTTTGTGTATTATTGGTATTAGTGTTGTTTTTAAATGTATTTTTAGTAAAAATGATGATGCATGCTTTGATTTTGATGGTTCTAGTTTGATTGATTCTAAGGAGTCTATTGCTCTTGGATTTGCTCTTTCTGCTGATTGTTTTGGAATTGGTTTTAGTTACTGTTTGATTGGGTCGTGCTTTTTTATTTTTCCTTTTGCTGTTGCTATATTTCAATTTGTTTTTTTACAGCTTGGTATGTTTATTGGTTCTTTCCTAGGAAATTCTCAGTTTTTGCCTAGTTGGGCGTATTCTCTTTTTTCTGGATTTCTACTTATTATAATTGGCATTGCTAAGTTTTTCTTGTAGTGCAAAAATTCCTAATGCTTATACATTAGGAATTTCTTTTTATTATTGTTGGTAATGCGTTATATGTGTCTTTTGATAGTAATGTTCTTGATACTATTACACCATTTTTTATTAGCTTTTTGTACGCTTCGCTTGTGCTTCCGTTTGCTCCTTTTTGAGTTACTTTTTCTGTACCTGGAGTAAGGCTTGTGTCTGTTATATATTCTGTTTTTGACTCGATTATATTTGTTATTACTGATTCTATTTCTACTGTATAATCGTCTTCTTGTTTTATGCCATATATGTCTATTTTTACTACTCCATCACCTGCTTGTGCTACTATTTTTATTGGATATTTTCTAGTGTTCTTGAATTTGAAATCTAGTGTTCCCCATGATACGGTTGCATCTCTTCCGTCTGCTACATAGGATGTTCTAAAATAATGATTATGTCTTTCTGTTATATCAAGATTTGCAAGCAGTGCGGTATTATATAGTGTTGATGATACTTGGCATATTCCGCCTCCTACATCTAATACTACTTTTCCTCCTGCATAGGCTTTGGCTTCTTTGAATCCTGCTTCTATTGTTCTTTTTCCTACTTGCTTGTTGTATGAAAATTCTTCGCCTGGGTTTACTATTGCTCCATTTAGTTTGGCTGTTGCTAGTGTGATGTTGTTGTCTCTATTTGTATTGCTTGAGTCATAATTTGTTGTAAATGTGGCTAAAAGGTTAGGGAATGCGTCTTCTCCGAGGTCTATTACTTTTTTATTTGCTGAGGTTATTTTTAGTGGTATTGTGTATTCTTCTTTGTCTTCTTTTAAAATTTCTTTTGCTTCATCTATTGTTATCCCTAGCTCTATACCGTTTTCGTCTGCATGAACTACTAGTGGGTCTTTGGTTATATACGCATCTTGTGGCTCTTTGGTTATTTCTTTTGCTATTTTTTCTATATCTATTGCTTCAGGCTCTTTATTTTTGGTTGGTATTTCTATTGTATTTTCAGTATCTGTTAGATTTTTTATGTTCTCTTGTATTTTTCTTTTTAGTTCTTCTTTATCTATTATGACTCCTGATTTTCCTTTTGATATTATTAAGTTGTTTCCATCTATTTCATAGCTATTGTCTTTTGCTACGTCTGGCAATTTTGATTCTGTGTCTTGTATTATCTGCTCTAGGCTTGTTTCATTTATGGCATATTGCATTTCTATGTTTCTATGAATTATTAATGTTGATAATATTGCATAATTATTTGTTAGTATATTGCCTTTTCTTCCCACACTATATGCTTTTTGAACTGTATCGTTTATGTTTGTTTCTATATTTAATTGATCGTATGATATTTGTATCTCAAATTCTCCATGTTTTAGTATGATCCCTTTTAGGCTTTTTTCTCTATATTGTTTTGTAATTTGTTCGATTGCTTCTTGTTCTGTTTTTCCTGATACTGTGCTTCCTTGAACTGATATATTATTGTATATTTTGTTGTTTCCCATGTTTATTATGCTGAATATTGTTGATATTAATATTATTATCCCTACTAATATGGATATTTTAATTATTGTGGTTTTTTCCATAATATTTTCCTTCTTTTATTTTATATTCTTTGGTTCTTTTTTATATGTATATTATCATATTTTTTTTATTTATACTAGACTTTTTTTTGCTATTTATATTATAATTAGTTTAAATTATTTTTAGGAGTGTATGTATATGATTGGTGATTTGATTGCTAGAATTAGAAGTGATAAAAATGTTTCTAAGACTGATTTGTCTAAGGCTACCAATATTAATGTTGGACATCTTACTCATATTGAGAAGGGTGAGCGTAATCCTAGTCACAAGGCTTTGCGTAGCTTATGCCAAGCTCTTGATGTGCCTTACCAGCCTTTGATGTATACTTATGACAGAGAGCTTTCTGATGATCAAGTAAAATACAATGCTCCTTTTCATGTTAGATATGATTCTATTCCTATTATTTCATCTATTGATGGTTTTGCTCATTGTTCTTCTGACGTGAGAAATGCAACTTTTGTTCTTAGGGTTAATGGCAATGATATGGATCCAAAACTTCCTAATGGTTCTTTTGTTTATGTTGAGCTTAATGCTCCTCTTAACAGCAAAGATATTGGTATTTTTGAAGTTGGTGGTAGAATTATTATTCGCAAGTTTATTGTTCGTAAAAATGACATTGTTCTTAGGGCTTATAGTGAATTTATCGATGATATTGTTCTTACTAAGAATTCAAATTTTTCTGTTATTGGCAAAGTTCTTAAGGTTTACCAGTTGTAATTTGTCGATTTCTGGTTTATTTTTGTTTCTTATGTTCTTCCACAATATCTGTCATCTCACCGATAAAGGAAAGAGAACCAAATGCAAGGATCACATCCTCCGGTTTCGCAATGGCAAAAGCTTCTTCCACAGCCTCTCTGATGCTGTGCTTTGCCTCTGCATTCAGATTATGCTCCCTGACTGCTTCTGCCAGTTCCTCTGCCGGAAGCGCACGTACGTTATCCGGAGTCTGAATTGTAAAGATTTTGTCTGCAAAATGTGCAGTCTTTCTGATCACACTTTTATAATCCTTATCTGCAAAAACACCCATAATATAGATAAGATGTTTTCCTTTGAAATAATGCTCAATGGACGCAGCCAGCATATCTGCTGCTGCCGGGTTATGTGCACCGTCCACGATCAGCAGAGGTTCTTTGCACAGAACAGTAAATCTTCCATCCCAGGAAGCCTTTTCCAGTCCTTCCTTTCTCTGCTCCTGTGAGGTCGGAAATCCCAGTCCGTTCAGTACTTCCAGCACATTCAGTGCAACCACTGCATTCTCTT